>Ga0315294_10004766_pt1 | contig 14854 bp, 17 predicted proteins | sample YL17G13_40_MG_FD_203626 | JGI IMG/M metagenome (GOLD analysis project Ga0315294, IMG submission 203626) | Sediment microbial communities from Yellowstone Lake, YNP, Wyoming, USA - YL17G13_40 | ecosystem: Environmental > Aquatic > Freshwater > Lake > Sediment | place: USA: Wyoming | collected... | reverse complement strand
GGCTCGTTTCGTGTACGCGAAAAAAGGGCATGACTGCGGGTTTTCCGATTTTACCGTACTCGGAAATGAGAACATTGCCAAAAGTATCATACGTTTCCTGGAACTGATTCTAAAATGAGCTTCATAGCACCGCTCTATCCAATGCCACCTATCCCGGTAGGACCTCGACACCCTGGGTCTTTTGGTATCGACCGCCACCAGCATGTTCACACGGGAGTGGACCTCTACGCTCCCAATGGATGCCCGGTACGGGCTATGGAGAGCGGAAAAATTTTCGCCGTCGAATGGTTCACGGGACCCTCCATCAACATGCCCTGGTGGAACGACACCAGGGCTGTGTACGTGGAGGGCGAGTCCGGAGTGTTCAATTACGGGGAGGTCCAGGAGATCTCCCATTGGAGAGTCGGAGATGACGTACGGCAGGGAGACATTTTAGGGTATGTCGTGACAGTGCTCAGGAAATACAAAGGACGTCCCATGAGCATGCTCCACGTAGAACTCTACGACCATGGGTACAAAGATGAGTGGAGCGAGTGGAAAATAGGGGACCCCCAACCGGAGCATCTGAAGGACCCTACCCCGTACCTCATCAAGATACCGCGGGCACGCTCTGTGACGGAAGACCCCTACTTGGACAGCGTACGCATATATAACGAAATGAAGGAAACCGATGAGCGTAGCCCTGCTCAATAAAAACACGGACATCTCCCAACTGGAGATAGACCTCCTCGATGACAAAAACATCCTCAAGGTGGTCCCCGCGGAGTATTATGCCCGGGTCCGTCAGGATGTGCTGGCTGTTTTCTGCCACAAACACGGTATCTATACCCTGCCCACGACAGAGCTGGTAGAGTGGCTAAAACCTCATGTAGCCCATAAGAATGCAATAGAAATCGGTGCTGGGGTAGGAGCTATAGGCAGAGCGCTCGGGATCCCCCTGACGGATTCCTGTTATATGCGTACGAACGCAGAGGTGTCCGCTTATTATGCCCTGATGGGGCAGCCAGTCACTGAGTACCCGGAGGATATCGAGGAGTTGAATGCTGTAGCCGCGGTCGACAAATACAAACCAGAGGTAGTGATAGGCAGCTGGATCACTCATCGGTACACGGTAGAGCGTGCTGAACTGGGTGGAAACGCGTACGGGGTAGACGAGGGATACGTCCTCAAGAACGTGAGAAAGTACATCATGATTGGCAACGATCAGGTACACCGGCTGAAACCTTTATTGGATCTACCACATGAGGAACACTATTTTGATTGGCTATACAGTCGATCTATGAGCGGTAGACCGAACGTCATTTTCGTATGGGAGAGCAAATGAACGAAGAAAAAATGCGGCAGGTTGCAGAGATCCAGAAAGAGTTTGTGTATGACAAACACTCGGCAGGTGACTACACTATCTATCACTGTCACAAGCCTGGTACCTCGACTTACTCTTTTGAGATCCTCTTCGGTAAAATGGGGATTTACGTGGGAGGAGATATCGACTCCCTATCATATCGGGTAGCTCGCGGCATAGAGTTCTTGGCGGGGAATGATATCGATTACTACCAGCACTCCAAACTCGAGCATGTCTACATGGACAAGAAAGAACTCGACAAAGACAGCCTGAAAAACTATTTACGAGAGCTTTTGTGGGAGAAAGCTAAAGTAGAGGATGAAGACGGAGTAGAGGTGGAGTGTCCCGAGACTCTGGATAAAGTCGTAGAATATTACAGGAGTCACGAGTTAGATAAAGATCTGTGGTCGTGTCGTGGGGGAGATGAAGAACCCCACAACCATGCGTGGAGTCTCTACGAGAATATCGTGGACTGTGACGACCTCCAAGAGATATACCGCGCTATATACGATTCCAAATGCTATGATGGTGATATGCCTTGTATCGACAGAGCTGACGAGGGAATAATGTTCTGCATGTATATGGTCCACCACGCTGCCAAAAAGATACTCGAGGCAGAGAAAAAGTGAGTGTACATTGGAAAGTGTATATGGTACGGTGCGCCAAAGGGGCCCTCTATACAGGGATAGCCCTCGATGTACTCAAGCGTGTAGCCCAGCATAACGCGGGTACCGGGGCTAAAGCCATTCGCGCACTGGGCAGACCCGTGAAGCTAATCTACTCAGAAATCGTGGGGGACAAGCGGCTCGCTCTGAAACGAGAGTACATGATCAAACAGATGACCCGGGTCCAGAAAGAAAAGTTGATAGCGAGTCAGTGGCTGACGAGCGAGGATCAAACCTATTTTCGAAATTGGTAAACGGAAGAGCCAGACAGCCAAGTAGATTTGCTCAATACAAGAAAGTATATTACGGTAGCACGAGAGGACTCCTATGAATTGTCACGACGACTTGGATCAAACTCCAGAGAAATGCTGGAGAGTTGAGCAGTTCGCGGCCTGGCTGGGAGTCTGCCCAAAAAATATCTACAACCACATGTGCGACGGCTCGATCAATACCGAGGCGTACCGAAGATGGGGCAACCTGGTCATTTTCCTTCCATGGCGGTGCAAAGAATTACTCGACATGAACACCCTGTTTCTTCGAGACGCCAAGGATAGAAAAAGACGATACCAACGGAGAATGCCGATAAAACAATCTCAGAATAAACCAAACCCGGAGAGAACCCCGGAATAGCACGCCGTCGAGTACCTATATTCAAGTAACACGAGAGGACTCCTAATCACATGATACGCAGCGTAGTAAAAAGTGACACCACCGCCCTACGGGCTATCCTGAAACTGCATTGTCGGGTGCCCCAGATAGACCTGGACCCTACGTACAGCACCGGCGGATTTTACAAAAAAGGGGTCAAACAGCCGAGACTCAAGTTCGACATAGACCCGAAAACGAGTGACGTGCTCCCGGCGAACGTGACGGACCTCCCGCTGCAGAATGAAAGTGTGGAAGTCATCGTGTTTGACCCGCCTTTCCTGGCGACTACGGGGCCCTCGCTCAAAACCGAGGATAAAAGCAACAGGATTAATAAACGGTTCGGGGTGTACCCTGACGAGCCCTCCCTGGCTAAGATGTACGTAGATGCTTTAAAAGAGCTCTACAGGGTCTGTAAACCCGGGGGCACGCTCATATTCAAGTGCCAAGACAAGGTGAGCTCTGGGGTGCAGTATTTTTCGCACTGTACCATCTATAATGAAGCCATCAAAGCTGGGTGGTATCCCGCGGACCTGTTCATCAAAATAGTCAAGAACCGACTCGTGGCGGACTGGCAGACCGCTAATCAAAAGAACGCCCGGAAATTCCACTGCTATTTCTTCGTTTTTAGGAAAATTCAGAAAGGTCCCACGAAAAATGGAGTGTCCGTATAAAGAATGTGCGCACTCAGACGAGTGCGCTATCCTGGATATCACGAAAAAGATACCGAAGAAAATGGACTCGTGCAGCTACAGCAAAAAGAAAAAAGCTGAGCACAAAACTCCCGCCAAGAAAGAGCCCTAATGTCTATCACTAAAAGAGCAAGAGATACCGCTATGTCTGTAGGGTTCGAAAGACTATACGGGACTATCAAAAAAGTACCCAAGAAAGAATTGGGAGTACACCTCAACCACTGTAATCAAGGGGAGTGGGAAGGGGTGTGCAAGTACGGGGACGTGAACTGCCCGGTACTGAAAACTATTTTGAAATGTTACACACACAAGCACAGAGTGCGAGGTGAGAAACCCCAGTGAGAAAATGGACAGAAAAAGATTTAGACCTTGTTAAGCATCTATATCCAGAGGGTAAAAAGAAAGAACTACTATATCTACTCCCTACAAGGACATGGTTTGCCATAAGGCAGAAAGCTACATCTCTAAAGTTTTTTAGAAAAGATGCTGGTTTAGAGCGCAGAAAATGTGACCTAAGCCCTCTTCTGAATGAGAGCCCGGCGTCAATGTATTGGATGGGGTTTTTAGTAGCTGATGGGCATTTCAATAAATTAGATAGGTTAGTTGTAGCACTATCTAAGAAAGACAAACTACATCTAGCAAAACTGGCTCGGTATCTGTCATGCCCGATAGCCGACTACAATAACATCTCGCGCATAGCTTGCAAGCACACAGCGGTAGTAAAAAAACTTAAAAAGAAATATGTCATTAGCAACAGAAAGACCTATGAGCCTATAAAACTTCCTAAAGTTAGTAACAACAAGTTCGTGTTTTTTGTCATAGGATTTATTGATGGGGATGGTAGACTCGGGCGTCAATCTAGTGGGAGAAGGGATTGTGCTATTATTTTGAAAATGCACAGGTCTTGGATAGTGTTCCTCAATGAGCTGAGTTTAAGGCTAAACTCTATATGTAAAACTCCTGTGGTCCCGGCAAAAATAAATAAAAAAGGGTACGCTCTTTTAAACATAGCTAACTCGATAGTTATAAAATACATGAAAAGAAAAATAGATAAATTTGATTTGCCCGTGTTAGGTAGAAAATGGAGTACTGTAGATCTCAGCTATGTTAGTAGAGTAGAGAAAAACATTGAAGATATGAAAATAATAAAGAAGTTATTATTTAAAGGGTTTTCGGTTAGAGAGATGTCAAAAAAAACAGGAATAAGAATTGACACTATTCATAAAAAAATCAGAGTTAACCCAAAATATTTTGCAAAAACACTATGAACATATACCTTATATCTGATACACACTTTTCTCATGAGAAAATGGTATTGGACTGTGGTCGTCCAAGAGGCTACGAGAATAAGATCCTCAAGGCCATAAAGAACACCGTGCGCCCAGATGACCTGCTAATTAACCTAGGGGACTTTTGCTGGAAACATGACATACTCTGGCATGAGCAGTACATGTTCTACGCCAAATGCAAGAACTGGTTCGTGATCGGGAACCATGACGGGCACAACGCTGTCTGGTACATGGAGCATGGGTGGGACTGGGCAGGAGAGTCGTGCCTCATAGAGTACCAGGGGCACCGTATATTGTTCTCGCATCTCCCCCAGCCAGACGGGGATTACGACTGGAACATCCATGGACATTTCCATGATACGGACCTGAAGACTCAAATGGAACACGAGCCCGAAATCGTGGCACGGCTCACTCCCAAACACATACTGATAGCCATAGAGCACTCGAACTATCAGCCGGTGTCCCTGAAGAGCCTCATGGAAAACAGAAAGAAGGTGTCCGGATGAAACAGTCTTTAGAAAGAAGGGTGACCGTCATCACCCGTTGCACGATCGAGGAGTCGGGTGCTGTCATAGCCGTGGGTATAGGCAAAGACTATTTCTTTGTGAGCTATAAAGAGTATCTTGCGTGTATTAAAGTGGATCCCACCATTAATCCAATAGATGTCCTGGAGGAAATGAGACAACACGCATACTACTCAGAGAGTGAGCTCAAAAAAATATTCGATAATGCTCGGTACACAAGTGTGCAGGAGCTCATAGTGAAAGGGTATTCAAAGAACTCTTTCAAAGCACTGAAAGAAGCTGCCGCTAATCCAAATCGTGTGCTCTGGATGGACAGCAGCACACACCTCCTATACCCTGTAGGATCGGACATGCCTGTACCCACTCCGCTCTGCCTGGATTACATAAACCACGGACCTGATGATCGGACATTCGATCTCGATAAAGCCTACAAGATCCTGTCCAAAAATCCTTGGGTGTCCAATCTGGAGCGTGCGGATGTCCCTTACTACAATAGGGATGATGGACTCGAAAAAGAGCTGAGGCTCGATGTCCTCTTGCCCACGGACATTTGGAACAAGCTCGTGAAAAAGTGCAGAAAACTGGATCCTGAGTACTGGTCCTGCAGACTACGGGAGCATCTGTGCTACAAACCTTATCTCAGGACAGACCTCCTGGGACTTAAACCGGCCTATGTCGAAAAAAAGGATGATAATCATGCCCGAGAACACGACTCAGACGATTAGCCTCGATACGATCGAGAAAGCGTGGCAGGCAGAAAAAGATGCCGATCAGATCATTGGTATCCGGGTGGTCGAACATGACACTATGCCAAAATTCAAAATAGTGAGGAATAAAGGCCCCCTATGCCCTGGCTCTTAGCTACATACACAGTCCTGGGAATACTCCTGGCGATACTATTTGTAAAAGAGACCAAAGGCCTCTGGTATACAAAAATCTGGGGCGTTGTAGCAATGATGCTCTTCGGCCCTCTCATGGCCATCATACTTGGAATCAGAGTCATTTTTGATAAGGACGCCTCATGAAACTACCTCCCCTCACCAAAGCCCAAACACGTTCGCTAAAACGCCGTTTAAAAGAGTATGAAGACCCGCGGCGCTGGGTAGTCCACTCACCACTCCCTGGAGGTCTCCGAGGCCGGGGATTCTATTATTTGGTGGATCTGCATGGGTACACCATGGTCGCCAAAGACGCCACCCTGTTCAAGAAACGAGAGATAGCGGTCGCGGTGGGGGCTGCTTTGGATACACTACGTAAGAAACAGGGTCGGGATCCCCATAAAATCAAAATGGTGAGAGTGTGATTATATGAACCTGATAGCATTAGGTTACTCGAAAGAAGACATAGAAGTATTGCGGAGCCTTCTATCCTGGCAGGATTTGCCTTTAGTGCCTCCACGCTCTACTGTAAATGTACGTAAAGCAAAATACACAGTCTACGAGGATGACCTTTTAAATGGTACCCTGGGTAATCACGCCGCTATGACGTGGTTTCTGCGTGACGTACCTCTGGAAAACGTACCCCTCTACATCCATGATTTCCCCGAACTTGCCCGCTGGCGGTTAATGATCGCGAAGTAACGTGGAGAGATCCTATGGCGGACGATCTTAGAGGAATGCATGGAATAGACGCGTCTGGATGGTTTCTAGAACCCGAAAGCGTCTATATATCTGCAGAAGGAAAAAACATAGCTCTCACACCCTATGATTGTATACCCGAAGACATCCGCCTGAGATATCTACTGTATACGAAACCGTTAGAGGACATGCCCCTCTACATCAACGACCCAGTAGATATATACCGTATCATAGCCACCTGGCGCTTGGCTATCGCCAAATAAAAAAGGCGCTCCCCTTTTTCAGAAAGAGCACCTCCACACACACCACTAACGGGACATTCTTACAGCTTCAGCATACTCGCGATCGTCCTCTGCATCACCGACCCGTACAGGATTTTCAAATCAAAATCCGGATGAGACCGGTCGTACGCGGTTTTTGTGGTAGGAGCTGGAGCCGTTTTCTCGAGACTCTCTACCATTATCTCTGCTTGTTTTAGTCCTTCTTCTAATTCTATAGCTTTTTCAAGGCTAGCTTCCATCACACCCACAGATTCTTCTAACTTCTGATCTGTTTTCTTACTAAGATCTGCAGTAGCCGAAGGTTTATCCTCTCCCATTTTCTCGCCTATTTTTTTCTCTGTTTTATCATGAATATCAAGCATCACGGTACTCGCCATGTTCCTAAATACCGTATCTATTTGTTCAGCCTGTGCTTTGTAGTTGTTCAGTTTAGTAAGTAGTTCGTTGTACTCAGCGCTCCGTGTTGGGTCAATAGCTTGGCCTTTTAGATTCGTCTGATCTTTTAAACCCCTGGCAAAACTGTCTAGCTTTTCCTGTAGAGCTTGTATTCTATTGAGTCGGACAGAAGCATCCTTAGGGAATTCAGACTGAGTAGCCTCTTTATACTTGTTCAAAAGAGTCATCAGTTTCCTATTACTACGTACGTCTGCCACGTTTTTGAAAGTACGGAACACATTATTATACCACTCTGTATTCCGTTTTCCGAACACGTTTATGTTCTCTCCCACTCTGGATGACCAATACCCGTCCAGATATCTATAAAGTTCTTTGAAAAACAGCTTTTTCAAACCAGCAATCTCGTCAGGGCCCAACCCTTTATACTCTCCGGTCTCTGGGTCAAACATTGTATTCAAAAAGTCAACGTCTTGTTGTAATCCCTCTAACCTCTTTTGGGCGTCTTCACGCTGTCTCATGGCTTGACTGAAAAGCTCTTGATACTCCATAAGTTTTTCTTCAAATCGAACCACGATGTCTCTAAGAGGAACCGCCTCTGGGCCTACTTTGATAATCTGATTTTTATAGGCATCTATCGCAGGTATGACTTTCTCCAGCTCATCTATCCATTTGAGATAATGCTCACTGACTGTACTGTCCCAATCCTTACCTTTCTTCTTTACGCTCTCCAGATAAGTCAGTTGTTTCTTTGCGTCATCAAAAAAGTGCTCTACAAACTCCCAGTTTTTAGGCTTGGGAAGATCTCTCATATAAGGCGCAGGTTTTGAGCCTCTTTCATCGAGTGCTTTCTCAAACTCTGTTTTAGGTTCCCTAGTGTCTTCTATAGCAGCATATTTACCAATAGTTTTGGTGGTAGGTACAGGCTGAGGGGTGCTAGGAGTATAAAGATGGCGTGGCTCGAAAGGAGAATACTCCATAGCATTATCTGACACGTCTGTGTGACGAGAGGGCTCACCAGTTTTCTCCGACAACTCAGCAATCTCTTTATCAAGAGCCCGTATTCGCTCAGATCTTTTGGAAGCAGTTCCAGAGTCTTTAGATAACGCCGCTATATTATCGTCTATTTCTTTGAGTTTTTCTGCACGGTCTGTCTCTGACATACCCGATTGTGTAGCCACACCTTGACGCTCTTTAAGTAGCTGATCTGTACGTTTTTTAAGTTCCGAGTGTGTGAGATTTTTGCGACTTGAAATTAGCCCAGCACGTTCTACACGTAACTGCATCAGACGTTCTCTCATCTTCTGAACAGACTGAGGACCTATTTTTTCTTTGCTCTTGAAAGACTCAAGACTCTTTTTATAGGCCGGTATGTCTGGTTTGAGATTTTCCATTAGCTCTTTGTACTGCTCAAAAGAAGACTTCTCCAGATCGATAGCTTTATCCAGCTCAGACTCAGTCAAATCGTATTGCTCTAAAATAGCAGTCAGATCCTCATGGTCTTTCTCCGCAGAGTCCGGATCCATGAGATCTCTTTTGGCCTCCAAAAATTGCAAGCTTTTCTGTACGTACGTAAGTTTCTGTAGTACCTTCTCTATAGATACTATTTCCCTCTCCATACTCTCGTAAATATCTATCTGTTTCTTGTAAAACAGCATCTTACTTCTGTTCTTATCATACTCATCTTTTATCCGGTCTATACTCTTTCTGAATGCCTCATTCTTCCTCAACTCCAGGGCAGCCTCTCCCGCTCGGATAGATGGGAGCTCAGCAGTCATCCCTTTACCCTTATAAGCAGGGGCAGGTCCGCGATTGGTATGCTGGGACATGAGCCAGTTCATGTTTTTCTTGTACGTACTCATATCGATAAGGTCACTCAAACCCTTATCACGCTCTTTAGCACGCTGCTTTATCTCTTGCGCCTCTTCCCTGGGAGGTTCCATCTCAGGTGCCCAAGCCACAGAGTATATCTGCTCTACCTTTTTATCAGCTAAATCTTTATTGAGCTTTATCAAATACTCCCGTGCTTTATCGTATTTTTCACTAGCTTTTTCTGCCTTCTCTGTGAGAGTCCTGAAGATACTGGCCTCGTGCTCAAAATTATCTTTCAATTTGGCAAGCATAGCTTTGGCCTCAGCCGCGTCCGGTACCCTTTTGCCCTCTTCTGAAGACAGATAGATTTTAAGGCCGTTTAGAGTAGCTTCATCTGTTTTTATGGTGTCTTTATAGATATCTATATATTTCTGAGTATCAAGTAGACTATATATAGCCGTCTCCAAATACTCTTTAGCCATTTTTGCAGACTCAACAAGGCTCTTATTATACTCCGATATCATACGAGAACGCTTCTCAAGATCTTTCTCCTCAATCAGGGTCTGTCGAGCATCCTCTATCTGTTTCTTTTTGTCGTCTATCCTTTTCTTTAGATCTCTAAGCTGTAGAGTTATACCATGTACTCTACGGAACTCATCTGTAGGAATAGGCGCGAGTGTGTCCGCCATCTTGTCCGTAACACCTTTACGATACCTATTGAGCATACCTTTCAATACTGTTTGATAATTCTCTCGAGTGATATCTTTAGGGAAAACTGACCGAGCTCTCTGTTTTTGAGAGTCCGAATCATCTCTTCCACCAGGACGTTGTCTATCTATCTGCTCCCGAACAGTGCCAAGAGGATCAGATAACACCTGGTCAAAACTGGCTAATACAGGCAAATATTTAGCATTAACATCCTTTATCTTCTGATTCAACTCAAGCACTCGCTCAGATGCTTCCTCCATCTCTTTTTTCTTTTTCTTTATATCTCCCAGTTTTTTTACCTCTTGGCCAAGTTTAGTGCCAAGCATACTCTCAAAATCGTCATCACTCTTTGTGATACCCTGCATAACCTTTTCCAAAATAGGATCGACATCTACAGCCTCTACCGCAAGAGCTTTTTCACCAGCCTCATTCTTCGCAATCCTATTATTGAGATTAGCAAGTTCCATGTCCTCAACAAATTTAGCTACAAAAGGTGTATCGTTGAAAACACCCAGTAAAGCCTTCTTACCGGCTCTCGTAAACCGCTCCCGAAACCTAAACCAATCTGATTTACCAGGGGCCTTATAGGGTGTCGCAGCATACAACAACATAGAAGCTATCCTACGCAGGCGACTAGCAACAGATGCCTTTTTCTCTACAACACCAGGAAGAACCCTACCCGGAATGTCCGCAAGCATCTGTAAAATCTCAATAACCTCAGTCTTCTTTTCAGTCATGTCTAATTCTTTGAGGTACCCTAATATTTTAGCCAGTTTACTGTTAATTTTTGACAGCGAGTTAGTTTCAGGATCCTCTTCCGGAAGAGGAGCATTCTCCGACGAACTGTCAGATGGGTCAGCCATCTCATATTTGTCCAACCATATCTCATCCATAACACGCGTCTTTTTTACAGACTCATCTGCTTGTGATATGTCGTACAGCTTATTCCGTAAGAACTCCAAACCCCCTACAGCATCCTCCATAAAAGCAGTAATGTCATCTATGTGTGCCATAGCCCCGCTCTTACGAAAGTCTTTTATAGCTTTTGAGTAAGAATCTGAATCCGATTTCGTCTCAGCAGCTGTCTTCTCATCAGGTGTGATATCCTCAGCAGGTGCTACACTCTCAGACTCTGTCTCAGGCTTTTTATTACCCCAGTTCGGACGGTTTTTCCACTTACGCACAAACCAGTCTATAGAAGAAATACCATGAAATTTGTTCTTTATGTCCGTCATACTCTCTATAACAGTATCCAAACCAGGTATGTCATAGGAAAGCTTCTTCAAAGCAGACTCTTTATAGGTACTCAGCAAATCAAGATAATCTCTCACAGCCGCAAAAAGTTTAGTGGTATCTTTGCCAGACACAGCCTGCACATCCGCTAACTGCTTCTCAAGATCCTGTTTCGTCTCTGTTTTCTTCTGTTTTATAGTCTCGTCACTCTCTGTGGCTATCTCCTGTGCCAGAGTACCCAATTTAGCTTTGATGGTAGACTCCATCTCTGGAGTAATCTCAGGAGTATGCTCCATAGCTAACGTGTTAGTACGCAAAAGTTTCGACGCCTGATCTTTCGTCAAACCTAACTCGTTCACAGCACCCTGTATAGTCTTTATCCTGTCCTCTATCAAAAGATCAGAAGGTAGAGCACTATCTATGTTATTACTAGCCTCCATCAAAGCCTCACGCATATCTGGGCCTTTAAACATCTCCGACAGTCTCTTGGTAAGTAAAAGAATCTCACCTACCGTAGGCAACACAGACTCGTAGCTAGTACCTTTAGTGGCTTTTTGCTTAGGTACCTCACGTTTCACATAACTATGCGTTTTACGCTCTAAATCCGGTAAATCTTTCCCCAGCCAAGTCAAATCAAACACAGCCAGCGATTTCTTCTGTGCCAGTTTCTTCTCTCGTATCTCCCTGAGTAACCTGAAAATGTAATCAGCCCGAAGCTCGTCAGGCATTTTACTTGTACCCTTGTTTTTGACTGTCTTACCGTTTTTCTGTAGGGTGCCAAGGAAATACTGCAGGTGCGGCTCCAGAGCAGTACGCTGAATATTCGCTGTGATCTGTGCTCTCTTCAAACCAAACAACGCCAAATCCTCGTCCCTCAAAGGCACTAAAGGAGGATACTGCTTGTCGGCAGGTGCCGCTGCAGGTGCCAAAGGCTCAGCTATCTTCGCCACAAGCTGATGCGCCTGCATAAAAGTATCAGAGTCTATCCACGCAGCACTCCCCGGTGGTAACGAACTCTTCAGATGCATGAGAAATTTACTCACCAATCGAGCAGACTCAATAAACCGTCGAGGGTCCTTCTGCTGATCCTCCATAACAAGCTTCTTAAACGCTGGTACATTCTGGTAGGCTCGCTCAATCAACTTCTCTACAGAACGCTCTATCACAGGAGCAGTCAACGGAGACTGAGGATCAGACAACTGCGCCATGTACTCGTCAGTGATACCCAACAACTGACGCTCTTCTGGCGTAGTATGAAATTTGATGCCCTGTAACACCTGATCCGCTGCAGAAAGTTTGTCAGTGAGAGAGCTCATAAGAAAAATCCCCGTATACCTTGATTTTTACTGTACAGATTGACCCGAGGTGACCTGGTGGTATGCACGTACCATAACCCTCTGCATCAACTCTGGAGATAGCGTAGAAGCCATCATAGACAACCCAGGCTGCTCCATCTTCTTCACAGTCCTGGTAATGAAAGCTTTGATCTGACGGTCTACTTCTTTTTGACCCTCCGGTGTCTCTGAATCAATAACAGGCAACTCGTCCGCATCCAACACACCTATCTTTTTAGCCTGAGATTTCCTGTAGAGGTCGTCAGGCGGTAGCTCGGATATGTATAGTAACTCACTAACAAAAGGTATCACCTGACGCACCAGATAGTCGTTGAACTGCTTTTTCCTACGGAAAAACTTATCTAACGCAGGCTCACCTTTCAAAGACATGATAGTCTCCTGAAGGTCTTGTTTTAGCCTGGATAGCGAACTCCTAAGTGAGCCCTCAGAAAGAGAGTTGATGTACGCCTGCACCTCTGCCACCGGGATAGGAGCGTCAGTACTACTGTCCGCTTCCCGGGTCTCAACAGACGACGGCACAGAAGGACCTGTAACTGCTGGAGCTACAGGAGCCAATGGCGTCTCAGGAATCTCCGGTGTCACAGGAGCTGTAGGCGTGATAACTTTGCTTTTAGTGGGGGTGGTAGTCTTTTTTTCTTTCCGAGTCTGTGTCACCTCCATCAACTCAAAAAACTGACGGAGAAGTACAGGCTCTCGCACCGCATCTCTACGAAGATGGTTGATGGTAATAGTCATCCAAGGATCGGCATTAGCCACTCCCATAGGAGTCGTAGGATCCAGTATTGTCTGCATAACAAAATTAACCACAGGTCGAGTAGCTATTATAGAATCTAAACTGATAACATTTTTATCAGACTCCACAGGGTATTGATCTGACACTACTTTCACTATACGAGCACTGTCTGAAGGCTCTATCGACAAAAATCTTTTCTGTAACTCTGGAGAACTCCACCAACGCCGACTAACACTCTTGGCTTTCTCCTCCTCCTCACGGCGCAACTTCTCTCGAGCCTCCTCTGTATCCTCTGTCCCTCGAGCCTCCGTAATGTCCTCGCCACTCTCAGATGCTGTAGCCAAATCCTCTACATCACCTATTCTCTTACCCGATATAACTATCTGACCGGAGAACTCAGTGATCAACTCAGAGAGAGGTTTAGCGAATAACACATTCCTATACCTAAAAACGAACCCGTTTTCTATAAACTTCTTCAACTGATCAACACCCATACCCAACGAACGAACCTGACCCTCATATCGACGCTGTATATCCCTTTTCTGATCCACAAACTCCACTATAGCACCAGAACCACTAACCCTCCGAACTCGCATAGAATACTCACCAGAACGTATACCACCTATGTCCCGAGGCAGTTTAATCGTGAATTTCCTGTCACCCTCCAACTCAGGTAGCGTAAACGTAAGCATATCCCCATCTACGCCCACCCACCGCCATTTAATCGGTTTTTCGGCAGTCAGGGCCTTCTCCAACTTATCCAACACCCCACGATCCACTGACCCACGCCGCGCCTCCGGCTCCTCACCCGTAGCATCACTCTTTTTTAACGACTCCTCAAAACGGGCATCGTCTATACGTGGACGGAAAAACGCCTGCGCTACCCCAAGTTTTGAACCTTTTTTCTTGTCTGTCTCCTCTTCGTCAGTCTCATCCTCAAACTGCCCCGAATACGCCCGCACTAACCCTTTCTTTATCTCCTCAGGATGATCATTGAAATACTCGATCGCTTTCGCTACCACAGTACGTATCAACTCCCGGTCGAATTTTATCTCTGATACCTTGAAATCTATACCCTGATCTTTGTTTATTTTCTGAGACATCATTTTAGGGAGTACACTCTCAAAATCATCCGCAGCTATCTCATAAAAATCCCCCGTCATGTCATATATCTCTTTACTACCAAACATCCCACCAGTCTTTTTAGGATCAGAGAAAAACCCCCCCGGAAAATAACTGGATAGCAAATTCCTGAACCACTGCGCATACCCCTTCGAAATACCCAATCCACCCCGACTACGCTGCTCCTGCCGGTACCCTAACTCCTCCTCATATGTCTGAGGACCCGGCGTACTATAATCCGCTCCCGTCTTCTCCGTAGGAGGCTCAGCACTCTCCCCAAGAAAAGACATCAAACCAAGATACCGCTTGTATCCCTCATCCTCTAAAGCAGCTACCCGAGTAAGAAAACTCTGGTACGCACCTATAGTCGCAATCTTTATCCTACCTATATTCAACATGATACTACTCTCCTCCCAATATTATACACCAACCACTCTAATCAAACTTATTAATAGAAAATTAGTCCTCCCTCCCCATAATAAA
>Ga0315294_10004765_pt1 | contig 14855 bp, 10 predicted proteins | sample YL17G13_40_MG_FD_203626 | JGI IMG/M metagenome (GOLD analysis project Ga0315294, IMG submission 203626) | Sediment microbial communities from Yellowstone Lake, YNP, Wyoming, USA - YL17G13_40 | ecosystem: Environmental > Aquatic > Freshwater > Lake > Sediment | place: USA: Wyoming | collected... | reverse complement strand
GTCATTGCAAAACAGGTCGTGCCGGAATCGAGAAAAAGCTGTTCTCCGTCGCCGACTAATTGGGCCGCCAGTCGGGCGATAATTTGTTTGGCCTCGACATTTCGCGTCAGCTTAGATAGAAATGAGTGGTCAGAGCCGCGGATGACCGAGGCCCCGCCGTGGTTGAGCTGCAAAAGCCCTTCGGTAGCCAGGCCGTGTAAATCCCGCCGGACTGTGGCTTCGGAGACGCTTAACTCATCGGCAAGCTGTCGAACGCCGACAAAACCGCCGCGATAGGCGCTGGCCAGAATTGCCTCTCGTCTTTGCTGAGTGGAATTGGTCATAATCGCCTTTAATAACACTGAAAACCACGTTCTTAGCGAATTAAAACATAAAAACATATATAAATCAACAAAAAAATGAAAAATTATGCTTGAATTTTGATTGGATATGATTTATTCTTGATTATATGTGATTGATTTGGAATTTTTGGGATTCAATATGTACACAATAAAATTGCCTCAAAAGGCCCGTATTCCGTCCGAAGGGGTCGTTGCCGAATGGCTGATTTCCAAGGGACAGGCCGTGCAAAAAGGGCAAATTCTGGTTCAGATTGAAGTTTTTGGCCAGGTTATTTCTCTGGAAAGTCCACTGACCGCCGATGTGCTGGAAATACTTGTCGGGGCCGGCATACCTTTTTCGGCTCAGCAGCCCCTTATGATTCTGGGCCGGAAGGGTGAGGATGTCTCGGCAGTTCTGGAAAAACTTGCCCCAAAGAAAGCCCCGGCCAAGGCAGATATGGATTCCACTTCTGTGATTTCTACAGTAAAACAATTCCAACCTGAAACCGCCGTTGAGGCGGAAAAAGAGGTCAAAATGGAAAGCAAAGCTCCCGCAGGCAAAGTGGTTCCGGTTTTAATGCCCCAGGCAGGCCAGACGATGGAGGAAGGAACGGTTCTTTCCTGGAAAGTCAAAGAAGGAGGTATGATCACCGCCGGGCAGGTGATTATGGAGATTGAAACTGATAAGGCCGCGATGGAAGTGGAAGCGATTCATTCAGGTCGGCTGGCGCGGATTGTCGTGAGGGAAGGCCAGTCTGTGCCGGTGAAAACTCCCGTTGCGTATCTGGCTGAAAGCGACGCTGATGTGGATGCGTATATTGGTTCACAGGGCGGCGTTGGGGCCGAACCTTCGCAAAAGCCTGTTGGGCCGCGGGCATCATCGGCCACACAGGCGCCGGTAGTGGGAAAAAGACCCGCTGTGGTCGGCGATACCGGCAGGGTCAAGGCCTCGCCCGCCGCCCGCAGAGTAGCTGAAGAAAAGGGGGTTGACCTTGCCGCGATTAGCTCTGGTTGCGGCCCCGGCGGACGAATTCTTTCCACCGATGTTCTCATCGCCGGAACAGGCGATGCGGCGGCCACAGTACCTGACGGGGCTGTTCGTCATCCGCTGAATAAAATGCGCAAGGCCATCGCACAAAATCTGGCTTATTCCAAGCAGCATATTCCGCATTTCTATATCAAGCTGACGGTCAACGCACAGGCGTTGTTTGATTTGTATAAGCAGGTCAAACAGCAATTTCAATGCAGCGTAAATGATTTTGTTGTGGCGGCCTGTGCCAAAGCGATTCGCCAATATCCGGCTTTTCGTAGTCAGTACGCCACTAATGAAATTGTGGAAAATCCATCGGTCAACATCGGCGTTGCCGTCGGCACGGACAATGGTCTTACCGTGCCGGTGCTGCTGAATGTGAACCGGATGGATTTGAAGCAGCTTTCGCAGCGGACGCGGCAGATGGCTGAAAACGCCCGCAACGGCAAGGTGGATGGCGTCGGGCAGGGAGTATTTACCATTACCAGTTTAGGAATGTTTGGCGTCGAGGAATTTTCTGCTATAATTAATCCGCCGGAGTCGGCGATTCTGGCCGTCGGCGCGATTCGGGAAGATATCAAAGTTGAAAACGGCATTGTCAGTCCCACACGGCTGATGACATTATGCCTATCGGTGGACCATCGGGTCATTGACGGCGTAATGGCGGCGCAATTTATGAAGACGCTTAAAGAACTTCTCGAAAAGCCTGAACAGCTCGTGGAGTGATGGTTGAAATTTTCAGGACTGTTTTAAAAACTACGAACTAAATTATGACTGAACATTATCAGATTGCGATAGTCGGAGCCGGGCCGGGCGGATACGTCGCGGCGCTGAAGGCCGCCCAGATGGGCGCAAAGACGGCAGTTGTCGAGAAACACTATCTTGGCGGGACGTGCCTGAACTACGGCTGTATTCCATCCAAGGCTCTGCTGGCCTCGGCGGAACTTTTGCATAAAATTCGTCGGGCCGATTCTCTGGGTGTGAAGGTACAAGGGCAGATCGGTTTTGACTGGGCCGCAATCCAGCAGCGAAAAGATAAAGTCCTGGCCAAGCTTCGCGGCGGGGTTAAAAGTCTGTTTGCCGCCCGCAAGGTGACGTTATATGCCGGACAGGCCGCCTTTGCCGGGGCTGGGAAGATTCAAATCACTGCCGCCGACGGCCCGAAGAGTCTGATTACGGCGGATAAAATTATTATTGCCACCGGCTCCGTGCCGTCACGTATTCCGGGCTGGCCGACGGACGCGAATCTGGTTTGCACTTCCGATGAGGCATTGCACTGGAAGGAACTGCCGAAAAAATTGCTGATTGTCGGCGGCGGCGTCATCGGCTGTGAATTCGCCTGTATGATGTATGAATACGGCGTGGACGTAACCGTCATCGAAATGATGGATTCACTTTTGCCGGAGATGGAACGTCAGCTTGGAGCGGCACTGGCGGAGGTATTCACAAAACGCGGCATAAAAATTTTCACCGGCGTAAAGGTGGAGGAATTGCAAACCATAGACAATGGTCTGAAAGCGACGCTGAGCGGCGGTAAGACCATCGAAGTGGATAAGGTTTTGGTCGCTACGGGACGCCGGCCCGCCACGCAGGATTTGGGACTGGACAGTATCGGGTTGCAGACCGACTGCGGATTTATTCGCGTCAATGACCGGATGCAGACGGCAGTGAAAAATGTCTATTGCATCGGTGATGCCAACGGCAGATGTCTGCTGGCACACGCTGCCAGCGCCCACGGTATGGCGGCGGTGGAAGACGCGCTGAGCCACGGCAAAGACTTTGACTTGCCGATTCCCGGCGCGGTTTATACCTTTCCGGAAATCGGCTCAGTGGGGCTGACGACAAAGCAGGCTGCGGAAAAAGGGATCCCCATCAAAGTCGGTCAATTCCCCATCGGCTATCTGGGTAAGGCGATGGCCGTGGGCGAGGAAGAAGGTTTTGTCAAAGTCATTCGCCATCGGCAGGATGAAACGCTGCTGGGAGTCCATATTTTCGGTCATAACGCAACGGAAATTATCGAATCGGCGACGGCAATGCTGGGATTGAAAGCCTCGGCCAAAGACCTGGCCGAGATGGTTTTTGCCCATCCGACGATCGGCGAGGCGGTCAAGGAAGCGGCGGAGGACAGTTTCAATCAGGCATTGCATTTACCACCGTCGGCAATGGTTCGCCTGGCCGCACAGGCTGAAGAAATATAATTTTGAAAGAATGCGATGAGCTCGTCCACAATACTCAATGCGATTGGTTCTGTTGGGGCTGTGGAGCAGATAGAAAAACTGGCGGCGAAAAATTTTGCTCCGGCACATCAGCCCGCGGTCAACAGTCATATTCATCTGCCGCCGAATTTTTCCGCCTTTGATACCGTTGGGCAGGCTGTACGGCTTGCGTCCGAGCAGAATGTCCGAATCCTTGGCCTGAGCAATTATTACGATTACGCGGTCTATGAGGATTTTGGCCGGCAGGCCCGGCAAAAAGGGATTTTTCCGCTGTTCGGGCTGGAAATTATCTCAATGCAGTTGGAACCGCTGGAAAAAGGCGTTCGCGTTAACGACCCGGCCAATCCCGGCAAGACCTATATCTGCGGCAAGGGCATCACGCAATTTGCATCGATGACGCCGCTGGCAAAGGAGCTGATTCAAATCATTCGCGACAACGACGATGAGCGAATGGTCGAGATGACCCGCAAGCTGGCCGGTGTGTTTGAAAGACACGGCCTTAAAACCGGCCTGGATGAAAAGGCAATTATCGCCCGCGTCGCCAGACGTCACGGCTGCAGTCCGAGAACCGTTTATCTTCAGGAACGCCATCTGGCCCAGGCGTTTCAGGAGGTCTTTTTTGAGATGGTTTCTGCGGCCCAGCGAATCGAAAAACTGGAAGAAGTTTTGGGGACAAAACTGAAAAACGCACCGGATGACGCGGTCGGTATTGGGGGTCAGATTCGTTCCTGCCTGATGAAGGCGGGCAAGAGCTGTTTTGCTCCCGAAGCGTTTCTGACATTGCAGCAGGCCAAAGAACTGATTCTTGAGCTGGGCGGGATTGTCTGTTATCCGGTCCTGGCCGATGGGGCCAGTCCTGTCTGTGAATTTGAGACGCCTGTGGGAAAACTGATTGAACGGCTCAAAGCCGAGAACATTTCGATGGTGGAGTTGATTCCCATTCGCAATAAGCCTGAGGTTTTGCGGGATTATGTTGTTGCGATTCGCAAGGCGGGACTTGCCATTGTGGCGGGAACGGAGCATAATACGCTGGATTTGATTGCGATGGAGCCAACGTGTCTGGGCGGAGCGCCGGTGCCGGAAGATTTAAAGGCGATTTTTGTTGAAGGCGCGTATGTTGTCGCGGCTCATCAGTATCTGACTTTGCAGAATCAATGCGGCTTTGTGGATAACTACGGCAAACCAAACCCACAGCACAAGGACGCTGAAAGCCGAATCGCCGCGTTCTGTAAAATCGGCAGGGCGGTTGTCGCAAGATATTTTGAAACTTGCGCCAAAGCATAAGGAATTATTGATAATATGGAAAAACAGGAACAAATCAATCTGATCGCCCCGGCCATTCGTGCGATTTTTGGAAATGGTGGACGAATGCCGACCGTGACATATTCAGAAACGGTGTGCGGCAAAAAAGACGGCTGTGTGGAAATTGCCGTCACGGACAGGGATGGCTCTCAAGTCGTGCTGAAAAAACTGGTCGAAGCTCTCAAATCCAAATTGTCTTCCACAAAATGTATCTGCGTCCCCGAGACGGGAAGTTTTGCGATTCAAAAAACCGATGCGTTTGAGGGCAGAGCCGCGGGTAAAATTGCCGTCGTAACCGGAGCCGCGCAGGGATTCGGTCTGGAAATTGCGCGGGATTTGATTTCACAGGGTGCGTATGTGGCTTTGGCCGACATAAATGAAGCCGCCGCCAAAACCGAAGCGGAAAAACTTTGTACTCAATATGGTCACGGCAGAGCAATGGCAATCGGAATGAACGTCACCAGCGGCGAGTCTGTTCGAAAAGCCATCGGCGAAGTGGCCAAAACCTGGGGCGGGATTGATTTACTGGTTTCCAACGCCGGCGTATTAAAAGCCGAGAGCGTCAAGACTCAGCCGGAAAAAGATTTTGATTTTGTTACGGCGGTCAACTATAAGGGCTATTTCGTTTGTGTGCAGGCCGTGGCCGGGATTATGGCGGCGGTGCATAAAGTCAATTCTGTCTATACTTCCGATATTATTCAAATTAATTCCAAATCCGGTCTTGCCGGTTCCAACCGCAACGGCGCTTATGCCGGCAGCAAGTTCGGCGGTATCGGCCTGACGCAGTCGTTTGCAATGGAGCTGATAGAAGACGGCATCAAGGTCAACGCCATCTGTCCGGGTAATTTTTTTGACGGCCCGCTGTGGTCAGACCCGGACAACGGTCTGTTTGTGCAGTATTTGCGCAGCGGCAAAGTCCCCGGCGCAAAGACCATCGAGGACGTGAAGAAGTTTTACGAGGACAAAGTTCCGATGAAACGGGGCTGCCGCACGGCGGATGTGATGAAGGCTGTTTATTACCTGATGGAACAGCAGTATGAGACCGGCCAGGCCGTCCCCGTCACCGGCGGCCAGATTATGCTGCATTAGAAACAAAAAGCCGGGGGCCTCAGCGACCGGATAAGCACAGGAAGGAAACTCATTATGGCGACCATACCTGTCGAGCAATCCGCCATTCAACTGATTGGCCCCGATAAACTGATTCTGAATCGCAACAAAAAGATTCATCCGGTCGGTCCGCATCAGATTTTGGCGCGGGTTGAGGCGGTTGGTTTATGTTTTTCGGATTTGAAGCTGCTCAAACAGTTTGACCGCCACGCCCGCAAAAGCGAGGTCTTGAGCGGGATTGACAAGGCGGTTTTGTCCGAGATTTCCAGTTATTGTCCCGGCGATTTGCCGACCGTCCCCGGCCACGAGACGGTTTGCACTCTGGTTGCCGTCGGCGATAAGGTCAAACATCATCAAGTGGGTCAGCGTGTGCTGGTGCAGACGGATTATCGCTGGCTGAAGACCGCCGCGTCCAATGCCGCGTTTGGATATAACTTCGAAGGGGCGCTGCAACAGTATGTGCTAATGGATGAGCGTGTGATTATTGAGCCGGATACCGATGAAAGTTTTTTAATTCCCGTCCCTGCTCATTTGGGCGCGTCGGCGGTGGCGCTGGTGGAGCCGTGGGCCTGTGTGGAATGTTCTTATGTGACCGAAGAACGCCGCACGCTTCTTGCCGGCGGACGATTGCTGATAACGGCCGATGCGGGCTATAGACTGACGGGGCCTGCGGAGTGTGTTGCATCCGGTAAGCCGAAAACAATAACAGCAGTCTGCGCAGAAGATTCTCAATTCAAACAAATTCAATCTCTGGGGCAGGCAGTCCATTTTAAAGATACAAGACAACTTCCTGATGGGGCGGTTTTTGATGATATTATTTATTTTGGCTGTGATAAGAACAGACTGGATGGATTGAATGACAGGCTGGCGGCATCTGGAATAATGAATGTGGTTCTCGGCGGCAAAAAAATCGGCAAACCCGTCAACGTCGGCGTAGGCCGGGTGCATTATGGCAATACTCGCTGGATCGGCACACCTGGCGAAAATGCCTGCGAAAGTTATAAGATAATTCCGCAAACCGGAGAAATCCGCGATGGTGAAAAAACGATTGTCATCGGTGCCGCCGGGCCGATGGGGCAGATGCACGTCATTCGTCTGGTTTGTGAGGACAAAAAGAATGTTTCAGTGACGGGGACGGATTTTGACGACGCCCGCCTTGCTTCGCTGGAAAAAAAGGCGAGGCCGTTTGCACAAAAGAATCGGATTCAATTGCGTTTAATCAATCCGCAAAAACAGCCGGACAACGACAAATACACTTATTTTGCGATTATGGCCCCGGTTGGGGCGCTGGTTGCTCAGGCGGTGCGAAACAGTCTGCCCGGCACGCTGATTAACATCTTTGCGGGTATCCCTGCCGACGTGAGGCAGGAGCTGGATATGGATACGTATATCGCCAACCGCTGTTTTATGTTCGGCACCAGCGGTTCGCGGCTGTCGGATATGAAACGGGTGCTGCAAAAAGTAATAGCCGGTAAACTGAATACCGATGTCTCGGTCGATGCCGTCAGCGGAATGACCGGGGCGACGGATGGGTTGGCGGCGGTGGAGAATCGCACTCTGTCGGGTAAAATCATTGTCTATCCGGCGCTGGTAGATATGCCAATGATAACGCTTTCCGAATTGGCGACGCAATATCCCGCAGTCGCGGCAAAACTTCATCAGGGGATGTGGACTAAGCAGGCCGAGGAGGAATTACTCAAACAGGCAAACTTATAGGGGGCGGGAGGTTGGTAAAATGAGCCGTTGATAATGGCAATGGCATATTAGCAGGGCAGTCAACGCAAGTCATTCCGTTTTTTCTTTTTCAGCGGGAATACTGATTCGCCCGAGCCCGCGCAAAAAAAGTGCGGGGGCCAGAGAGAACAGAAGACAAAGACTTCTGTTTCGGGGTCGGTGGCCCCCGCATAATCTTCCCGGACAGAGTTTTCGATGAATCAAGAAAGCGAATGTTGCCATACAAGGATGAAAAAACATAATTTTGCTAATATAAGTATTTTTCCCTATAATTGCAAGGATATTTTGCAAAATTTGTATACGGTTTTTTGGTTTTCCGGCGGCCCGCGGCCCGCCTCAGTAATGCGATAAAAACGAGTGGTTGCAATCATTGTATTCATTTTCAAGCCCCCCAAGGCTTGTTGCCTGGTTTTACTTCTCTTACTCTAATCGGCAGTATAACAATTAAGGAGATAAATGTCAAGAATATATTAAGGAAACGTTAAAAAATAGGATTTATATCATTACAATCATTGTTTTCAAATAACAAGGTGGAATTCTATAGGACTTTATTTAGTGTTAAAATAGTCGTTTTTCATAAATTTTCTTTGGAGGAAGCGCCTTGTTTTTTGCCTTTTTGACAGACATAATACCGCGACGGTTTTAAGGCGTTTTTCCGGGCAAGGGATTATAAGCAAACCGACGAATGCGGAATCCATTACGATTTCAAATACTTCTGACCGGCCGGGTCCAGGGTGTGGGGTGTCGGCCTTATGTTTATCGGCTTGCAACAGCCTGTGGACTGACGGGGTTTGTTTGCAACGACAGAAAAGGCGTTACGGTCGAAGTACAGGGAGATGCCGAGATACTGGAACAGTTCGTTCGGGAATTGCAAACCGGTTCACGCAGACCCGCGATGCTGAAGATTGATAACATCACAAAACAGCAAATCCCGGTCGTGGAAAATGAGACGGATTTTCACATTCGAACCAGCCGGGAAGACGGAAATCTGAGGTCGCAGGTCTGCCCGGATATCGCGACCTGCGAGGATTGTCTGAGGGAGATGAACGACTCATCCGATTTTCGCCGGCGGTATCCGTTTATCAACTGTACGCAGTGCGGGCCGCGATATTCCATTGTCAAAACCATTCCTTACGACCGGCCGAATACGACGATGGCCGATTTCGCGATGTGTCCCCGCTGTAAGGAGCAATATGAAACGATTGCCGACAGAAGGTTTCACGCTCAGCCGGTAGCCTGTCCGGTCTGCGGACCAAAACTGTCTTTGCTGGATCATCAGGGCGAGGTCGTGGAAACCGACAATGACAAAGTGATTTCACGGACGGCGAGATTGCTGCTGGATGGAAAAATCCTGGCCATCAAAGGCATCGGCGGATTTCATCTGGCGGTGGACGCCCGCAATGACGAGGCGGTGCGTCTGCTTCGCCAACGCAAACAGCGCGAAGCCAAGCCCTTTGCAATGATGGCGGCAAATATTGAAACCTTCGAGCGATTTGCTTTTGTCGATTCGGCAGCCAAAGAGATGTTGACTGACCCTGCGGCGCCAATCGTACTGCTGCCGAAGAAAACACCCAATGCCATTGCGCCGTCGGTGGCCGAGGGGACAAATTGTTTTGGATTTATGCTGCCGTATGCTCCGCTGCATCATTTGTTGTTTGCCGAACCGGGGATTGAGGTTCTGGTGATGACCAGCGCGAATCTGTCGGATGAACCGCTGATTTGCGATAATGAGATTGCTCTTGCGCAGTTGAAAGACGTGGCGGATTTCTTCGTCGTTCACGACAGGCCGATTTACCGTCAGGTGGACGATTCAGTAGTGCATCTCATCGACGGCAAATCTGCGTTTCTTCGCCGGGCCAGAGGTTATGTACCGGAGCCGATTTTACGCAGCGAACCGGCAAAGACGGAAATTTTTGCCGCGGGGGCGGATTTGAAAAACACCTTCTGTTTTGCCAAGAACGGCCAGTATATCCTCAGCGAACACATCGGCGACCTGGAAAATCCAACCGTCTATCGGCACTATATCCGTTCCATTGACCATCTGGCGGGATTGTTTGAGGCGCGCCCGCAAATTGTTGTGCACGACCTGCATCCGGGATATTTTTCGACGCAGTACGCCAAAGAGTATGCACGGCGCATCGGAGCGGAGAAAGTGATTGCCGTTCAGCATCACTGGGCACACGCGGCGGCAGTAATGGCTGAACATCATCTGGCCGGGCCGGTCATTGGTTTAATGGCGGACGGAACAGGCTACGGTACTGACGGAGCAATCTGGGGATGCGAGTGTCTGATTTGTTCCCTGACGGAGTTTGAGCGGCTGGGACATCTGGAGTATTATCCGCTGGCCGGCGGGGATTTGGCGTCGGTCGAGCCGATTCGTCCGCTTCTGGGATTATGCAGGATTGCTGATTTGCAACTCAAAGAGGAGATACTTGCCCGGATTGAACCCAATGAACATAAAATTCAGCTTTTGCGGCAGCAGATTGAGAAAAATTTCCTGACTGTCTCTACGTCGAGTCTGGGGCGTTTTTTTGACGCCGCGGCGGCACTGACGGGTCTGGGCAACTATAATCATTTCGAGGCACAGCTCCCGATGGTCCTCGAATCCGTCGCCAATGCCGATGAAACCGGAGAATACCCCGTAGAAATCCGGCAAAACTCAAAAGGAACCTTCATCTGGTCGATTCGTACCGTTTTAGAGGGACTGCTCAGCAATGTGCAAAATCGTGTGTCGGCAGATGTGATTTCGGCGCGATTTCACAATACGGTCTGTCGGGCATTATTGGAATTTGCGGTTTTGGCCCGTCAGTATTCCGGCCTTTCGGACGTGGCGATAAGCGGCGGTGTGTTTTGCAATCGCTATTTGACAAATCGGCTGATTGCCCGGTTGCGGGAAAAGAATTTTCGTGTATTCTGGAACCGTCTCACGCCGGCGGGCGACGGCTGTATCGCGCTGGGACAGGCGGCAATACAAAGTCAAAAGTTAAAATCCAAAATTTAAAATCTAAAAATGGAATAGTGAGAACTACGATGTGTCTTGCAGTACCAGCCAGAATTGTGGAGATGAATGGCGATCAGGCGGTGGCCGACACGATGGGCAACCGTTGGCATATTCGTACGACGCTGACGCCGGAGGTGAAGCTCGGCGATATTGTGCTGGTTCACGCCGGCTACGCCATCGCCAAGGTCGATGAAGAAGAAGCCCGCAAGACGTGGGAATTATTTGAGCAAATCGCGGATATGGAGGCGCAACAACAACGGGCGCAGGGGGGCGAAGATGCGACTTGACGCAATCCAATCCGCGCGGGAGCAAATCGAAAATGCCTGTGCAAAAATCGGCAGACCTGTTGGGGTGATGGAAGTCTGCGGCACGCATACTGTGGCGCTGTTTCGATACGGGATACGATCGCTTTTGCCGAAAAATCTGAAACTGCTGTCGGGGCCGGGGTGTCCGGTGTGCGTCACCGACCAGGGCTATGTCGATACGGTGATTGAACTGGCGCAGCGGACGGATTGCCTCATCGCCACCTACGGCGATATGATTCGTGTGCCGGGCAAAGCCACATCTTTGGAGCGGTTGAGCCTGCCTAACGTGCGCGTGGTGCTCAGCAGTGATGATGCAGTATCGCTGGCAAAAAATCATCCTGATAAAACCATTATATTTGTCGCGGTAGGTTTTGAAACAACGACGCCGGCGACCGCGGTTGCGATGGCTCAGGCGGAAAAGCTGGGACTGGAAAATTTCACGGCGCTTTGCGGCCATAAGCGGGTTCTTCCGGCGATGCGGGCTTTGCTGTCGGGACGCAATGATAAAATCGACGCGTTTTTATGTCCCGGCCATGTGAGCGTGATTCTCGGAAGCGGGGCGTACGAGCCGATTGTGAAGGAATTTCATCGTCCGTGTGTGGTGGCTGGTTTCGAGGTCGAGCAGATTCTTTCCGGTCTTGCCAAAATCTGCGAACAGCTCGCACAAAATGAATTCGCAGTGGATTCGGTCTATGGCCTTGCGGTTCGACCAGAGGGGAATAGAACGGCGCAGCAATGGATAGAAAATTATTTTGAGCTTTGCGACGGGCCGTGGCGGGGACTGGGACGTATCCCGGAAGGTTCGTTGCGGATTCGTGAGAAATACGCGAAATTCGATGCGCAAAAACGTTTCGGCATTGAACAGATGCCCGCAGAAGAACCTCGTGGGTGTTTGTGTGGACAGGTTTTATGCGGTTTGATTGAACCCAACCAGTGTAAATTGTTTGGTAAAAAATGCACACTGGACCATCCGGTCGGCCCCTGTATGGTCAGCACAGAAGGCGCCTGCGCAGCATGGTACAAGTATCAAAAGTAAATCAAAAATTAAAAATCAAATATCAAAAATATGGAGTCGCCAAGGGCGACGATTAAATTAATAAAATGACTGAACAAAATGATAAAATTTTGCTGGCGCACGGGGGCGGCGGACGACTGATGGCTGAACTCATCGCCAAGACCATCGGCCCGGCGGTGTATGGAAAAATGCCGCAGGTGCTGGCTGATGCGGCGGGAGTGAACATAGACGGCAGAGAAATTTTGTTCACCACCGACAGTTTTGTCGTCAAGCCTTTGTTTTTCCCCGGCGGCGATATCGGCAGGCTTTCCATTTGCGGCACGGTCAATGACTTGGCCGTATGCGGGGCAAAACCGATTGTGATGAGCCTTGCGCTGATTATTGAAGAAGGATTTGCCGTCTCCGACCTCGAAAAAATCCTGCACAGTATCGGCAAAACCGTCAAAGAGGCGGATGTTGCGATTGTTACCGGCGACACCAAAGTCGTCGAAAAAGGCGCCGCCGACGGAATTTTTATCAACACCGCCGGCATTGGTATTCCAAAGAAAGGCATCGCTCTTGGTTTTGACCGGATTGAGCCGGGCGATGTGATTTTGATTAACGGCACCATCGGCGACCACGGAATGACCGTTATGTCCCAACGGCAGGAACTTACGATTCAAAGCCCATTGCAGAGCGATTGTGCGTGTCTGCACAAGATTATCGGCTTGCTTCTGGACCAACTGGGACCGAAGGTCAAGTTTATGCGCGACCCGACGCGGGGAGGCATTGCGGCGGTGACCAACGAAATCGTGCAGTCCTGCGGCTGTGGCGTGGAACTGTGGGAAGAAAACCTGCCGGTTAATCCCGCTGTTAAGGCCGCGGCGGACATCCTGGGTTTCGATATGCTGAATATTGCCAACGAGGGAAAGTTTATTGCTGTTGTCAGCGCCGATGCTGAACAGAAGGCTCTTGATATTCTGCGAAATCATCCGCTGGGTAAAAAAGCCGCCCGTATCGGCACAGTTGGTCCGAAACAGCCGCATAGTCTGGTTGAGTTGGTTACGTCTATCGGCGGCAGGCGCATTGTGCAGATGCCTTACGGCATAGAGCTTCCGAGGATTTGCTGATGCACGAAATGATGGCGGCCCAAAGTATTCTGGAGACGATTCTGGAACAGGCGAAAAAAATTTCCGCCAGGCCCGTTCGTGTGGTCATTTCCTGCGGCCAGTTCAACGCCCTCAATGATGAGGCGATGCGATTTGCGTTTGAGACGGCCTCAGATGGCACGCTCTGTCAGGGGATGCGGCTGGAGATTAAACACATTCCGTTACGGGCCAAGTGCCAAGCCTGCGGCGATGTGTTCGCATTTGACATTTATTCGCCAAGTTGCCCAAAATGTAAAGCTGAAGAGTTTGATTTCGAGCCGGATGCGCCGCTGCTGCTGGAAGAGATTGAATTCGAGGACAAAGAAAATTCCTGACCCCGGCGCCCCAGCGGTCGCCAATAACTTGAGTAAATGTCATAAAAAATCCCATCGCATAATTTATAAACCGCCGTGTTGGTCTCACCGGTAAACACAGAACGCCCAATCAAATGTTTTACTCCGATTGTTTGTATCCTGTTCTTGGCCCCCATCATCGACGCCGTCTTCGCCGACACTGTAAACCATATAGCCGGGTTCGGTCCGCTTATACCGCAGCGGCTTGCCGTCAAACGGGTCTATATAAACCTCCGCCAAATACCCCGGCACCAGCGCATCCACCGTCTCCGGCAGCTTCCCTTCCTTCAGCCGATACCGTTCCACTGCCAGCGCCGTAATCGCACACCCCATATTCGCCCGAACCCGCAAATGAATTGCATACACTTTTTCTGTTTCCGGCAGGATTATCCGGGGCGGAAAAACAAGAAAACCCGTATTGGCTTCTTCAATAATTTTTCGTACTTTCGGCAGTTGCTCTTGTATTGGCAGTTTGTCAATCGCAATCATCCGCTGATAAGCTTCAATCAGCGTGACGATGTTCCGCTGAAAGAAATTCCCTGCTTTTTCGGGCAGGGTGTTGTAGTTAAGCTTCCTATATTCAAGACAAAAACATATCTCCCCAAGCAATGCTGGCCCGATTTTTGTCGTCTCCTCAATCTGTTGCAGGTGCCCCTGCAATTGCTGCAATTGAGTCTCGTCAAGAGATGTCCGATTTATAATTCCCTGCATTTCAGAAACTCCCATTGCGAGTATTGCTATCCGAACAAGATGGCTGATTAGAAGAGGGGACCGGGAAATCGATTGCCCCAGACGCAGTTGATCGATTGAGGCCTCATACGCCTTTTGCGACTGGTTCATCTGTGAATAATAAATTATAGCAATACCCAAAGACTGACAGCCCCGTCTGATATTTTGCAAGTGATCATTTTTTGGGAAAGGGCCCTGTGAAAAATCTATCGGATAATAACAGTCCTCCACCTTCCCGCCCTCGTGCAGCAGCGCAAACATCTCTTTATTCTGCTCGATAAACTCCGCCGCGGCCGCTATCTGTTCCGGCGGATAAGGCTCATTATCGTTGGGTTCGCTCTGACAGCCCATCACCGGCAGCATCTTTTGTTTTTCCGCATCCGCCAGCGGCTTATAAGCCGCAAACGCCTTCAAATAAATATCCGCCGTGTTGGCAGTCCCTTCCGGCAGCTTGCTGTAAGCCTCCAGTTCTGCAAAACTCGTCGGCACTCCCTGTGCTTTCAGCTCCGCGATTTTCTTCGTCAGCCGAGCCTTGCCGATGAAATGAAAGCAAACCGCCGACGCAACAACACACAGCAGCACGACCCCGATACCAATAAGCCACTTCTTCATATTT
>Ga0315294_10004762_pt1 | contig 14858 bp, 14 predicted proteins | sample YL17G13_40_MG_FD_203626 | JGI IMG/M metagenome (GOLD analysis project Ga0315294, IMG submission 203626) | Sediment microbial communities from Yellowstone Lake, YNP, Wyoming, USA - YL17G13_40 | ecosystem: Environmental > Aquatic > Freshwater > Lake > Sediment | place: USA: Wyoming | collected... | reverse complement strand
TAACCTACAATGATCGGGTTATGTTCATTGGTTCATGTTTTGCAACATCAATAGGAAGCCAGCTTGAACTTGGGCGAATGCCTGTCATGATAAATCCTGCAGGAACGGTTTACAATCCTGTATCGGTCTGCAATACCATTGATACAATAACCAGTAGAAAAAAATATGATTCCGGCAACCTCTATAAATATGAGGACACATATGTCAGCTTTGATCACTACACTGATTTTTCATCCGGCAATTCTGAAGAGATCCTCAATAAAATAAACAGAAAATCCGGCGAAGCCCTGAAGTTTTTATCCCGCACCAGCTTCCTTTTTGTCACCTTTGGCACAGCCAGAGTATTCAGATGGATCGAATCCGGTAAAGTTGTATCGAACTGCCATAAAATACCTGCGGCCAGGTTTACTCATGAGCTGTTGTCACCGGACGACATAATCTCTTTATGGAACAGCCAGCTTGATAAGCTGAAATCACTTTTCCCCGATTTAAAGGTCATATTTACAATAAGTCCTGTTCGTCACTGGAAGGATGGCGCACATGGCAACCAGGTCAGCAAATCAGTTTTGTTCCTGGCAGTTGAAAAACTGCTGGAACATCCATCAAAACCAGCATATTTCCCTGCTTATGAGCTTGTTATGGATGATTTACGCGATTACCGCTTTTATGACAACGACATGCTTCATCTGTCAGGCCGGGCAATTGATTATATCTGGGAAGCATTCTGCAACTGTTATTTTGATAAGGCAACAACTGGTTTGTGGAACGAGGTTTCTAAAATTTCAAAAGCTGTCTCGCACAGGATACAAAGCAATAACAAGGATCAGATAAGAGAATTCGCTGAAAGTATTATTTCCAGGATAGATCTGATTACCGAAAAGAATCCGTTTGTTAACCTGGAGAAGGAAAGGAAATACTTCCTCAGGCTTTCGAATGATTAAAGGGAACGACTCACATAATGCAATTTGATAGTGTGTATTTAGCGAAGCGTAATCCGTGCTTATTTGATTAAGCATTTATTTCTCGCAGATTTTCGCAGATTTTTCCGCAGATTCACGCTGAAGCCCCTTGCCTCGAGCCGGGCCAAGCGTTAAAAAATAGTCCGGTGGGTTGTTTTAGTGAAGGAGCCGGCCTTCTGGGTGGCGTACATCGCCAAGTTTTATTATTATTTCAGCGAAGAAATAGTCTTCCGGAAATCTTCAGGGTTCCTCGTTATCAGGATATTTTCAGGTATCCTTTTTTCATGAAGTTCCGGATAATCTGTCAGTATTATTTTCTTAATCAGAAGCGATTTGCCGATACTGCTGAAATAACCGATCTTTTTTCTTGCAAAATCAAATGAACCGGAATTGACTACAAGATAATCAAATGACTTTATTTTGTGAATTTCAATGACCTCAGAAGCTGGAAGAACACCTCCTGTGAATATCACATCATACCCTCTTTTTTTAAGAGCATATTTGTAAAAAAGGAAATTATTGTCCGACAGGTTGTCGGATGTATTTATCATTGCAACAGAAGCTTTCATTCTTCCTGCAGATAATTTGAGGTTGTTGTCTTCTACCATCATTATCTGCCTGATCGTATTCCTTACAAATTGCTCCTGCGCCCGTGAGAGGCTGCCTGTCTGCCAAAGGATCCTGGATTTCTCAAGCAGGGGGAAAAAAAACCTTATATATGCATCCTCAATACCATTATATCTGATAAAAGGTTCAAGAGCCTCTTTAAATTGAAATTCGTTAAACCTGATGGCTGTCATCAGGATCTTACCTGGCTGGAAATTGTGGTCAGGACTTTCAGCCTGACTGCTTACTGCCATTACCTGTTGTGTAAGCTCATCTTCACCAAGCCTTGCGATCCTTGATATTTTCAGTCCATTCCTGTTAAGGTATGCAACATTGAGTATCTTCTTGAGTTCAGTTTCGCTGTAAGTCCTTATATTTGAATCGGTTCTGTCCGGCTCAAGTACCTTGTACCTTTTTTCCCAGATCCTTATTGTGTGAGCTTTTATTCCTGAGAAATTTTCAAGATCTTTTATCGAGAAAACATTTATTGCTTCTTCCATGGCTATCTCAATAATCCAATTTCAACTACGTGCAATACCCCTAAATACTAAACAATCAAAAAAACAGATTGTTTCATTGATTTTGAAATAATAAAATGTTACTGGCTTGCGGAATTTCCCCCTTTGGCCCGCTAAAACCGGTTTAAACAAATATTTTATTCCGGATTCTCAATCATAACTTTTCTTACAATCCTTGTACCATCTGTAAAAGCAATAGTAACCAGATACATACCTCTGGTTGGTTTTTTAAGCAGCACTTTTGTTACTGATGCCGGATTACTATATTGAGCTCTGAAAATATCCTGACCAATCATATTTGTTACTTTAACTGAGGTCATATCCCTGTCGGCTTTGATTGTAAAACTGTTTTCCCTGACAGGAACAGGGTAAATACTAATATTTGAAGGGGCAGTTTCCCGGGCGAAGGTTTTCTGTGGGTAATATCTGACAATACTGGCTGTATCCTTCTGGGAATGAAGACATATGGGAATTAGTAAAAATGTAATCAGGAGTAGACTATGCTTCATAAGCACTCTTTTCTTAACCTCTAGCAAAAACCGTGCTAAAGGTACGCATTTTTATTTAACTTGATCAAAGAAATACTTTGCTTTTTCCAGATCTTCGGGAGTGTCAATACAGACGCTTTCCCACTGCGTTACATAGGTCCTTATTTTAAAACCGTTTTCCAGCCATCTGTTCTGCTCGAGTGATTCAGCTTTCTCAAGCGAACTGCGTGATAATAAGGTAATTCTGTTCAGAGTTCCGGTCCTGTATGCATAGAGTCCGATATGTTTGTAAAAAGTGTGCATACGGGTCCATTCACTTATTTCTGCATCACGGATATAGGGTATTACGGCCCTGCTGAAATAGATCGCATTTCCCGTCGAATCCAATATAACTTTTGGGTGATTCGGATTGGTGATATCCTCCCCGGGTTCGGCTCTCCTGACAAGTGTTGCTATTTCAACCGACTTATCGGCAAAGCATGAAACAAGGAGATCAATCTGCTCCGGTTTTATAAAAGGTTCATCGCCCTGTATATTAACAACAACATCAGCCATTGTACCTTCCATGGATGCTATTTTAACTACGGCTTCAGCACATCGGTCGGTCCCGCTCTTATGCTCAGTTGAGGTCATAATAGCTTTTCCGCCGAAACTCAAAACAGCATCATAGATCCTGGAATCATCGGTTGCAACATATACTCTGTCAAGCGACAGGGAAGCCTGTTCATACACTCTTTGGATCATCGGCTTGCCTCCGATAATTATCAGAGGTTTACCTGGAAACCTTGTTGATGCATATCGTGCAGGAATAATGCCGATGAAATGATATCCTTTAAATGTTTTCATGGTACTAATTTACGAAAATTGAATTTCCCAATGTTTTAAAAATATCTTAAATTCGCACCAGCGTAAAACAGCAATGAAAGATCTTCAGGGTATTAAACAGAGATTCGGTATAATCGGTAATTACGGAGGGCTTAACCGTGCAATAGACATTGCCGTGCAGGTTGCCCCTACCGATCTCTCCGTTCTTATTACAGGTGAAAGCGGAACAGGCAAGGAAGTATTTCCCCAGGTGATACATAATTTCAGCACGCGGAAGCATGGCCAGTATATTGCCGTCAATTGCGGCGCAATTCCTGAAGGTACGATCGATTCGGAGCTGTTTGGTCATGAAAAAGGCTCCTTCACCGGTGCCACTGAAAGCAGAAAAGGCTATTTTGAAGTAGCCGACGGTGGTACTATTTTTCTTGATGAAGTTGCAGAACTCCCGCTTTCTACGCAGGTCCGCCTTCTGAGGGTACTTGAAACAGGTGAGTTTATCAGGGTCGGTTCTTCGAAAGTTCAGAAAACAAATGTCCGTGTCGTTGCAGCAAGCAACGTTGATGTCGTCAGGGCAATTGAGCATGACAAGTTCAGGGAAGACCTTTTCTACAGGCTGAATACGGTTCCGATAAAAATACCGCCATTGAAGGAGAGAGGTGAGGATATATTCTTGCTTTTCAGGAAATTTGCGGTTGACTTCGCTGAAAGATACAGGATGCCCTCAATCAGGCTGAGCAACGAAGCAAAGAATATCCTGATTAACTATTCATGGCCCGGGAATGTCCGTCAGCTTAAGAACATAACAGAACAGATTTCCATTATTGAAAAGGAAAGGGAAATCAGCACCGAGATACTGCAGGCGTACCTTCCTGATTATACAGGCGTGAAGCTTCCTGCAGTTATCAGGAGAGAGGAAGACAAATCATTTTCTTCCGAGCGTGAGATCCTGTACAAAATACTCTTCGACATGAAGAGTGATATGAACGACCTGAAAAAGTTAGTCCTCGATCTTATTAAAACAGGTGAAATTGATATTAATTTCCACCAAAACAACTCAGGAGTCATTAAGAATCTAATAAGGGATACCGGCCACCAGGAGCATATTGAATCTGTCACTGAAACACATCCGGCAGATTTCACCGTTGTTCATGGCAGAGGCAATATCCAGGATACCGAGGAAGTAGTGGAAGAATCGCTTTCACTTTCTGGCAAGGAAATTGAGATGATTAAAAAAGCTCTTGAAAAATATAATGGCAAGAGGAAGATGGCCGCTCATGAACTAGGGATATCCGAACGAACTCTTTACAGAAAAATAAAAGAGTATGAAATTGAAATGTAGAAACTTGTATTCTTTTCAGAGGATTCTTATGCTTTCAGCTCTTTTTGCTGTTACGATCATTCTCGTAAGCGGATGTAAGATATATTCATTTTCAGGAGCAAGTATTTCTCCTCTGGTAAAAACCGCAAGTATCCAGTATTTTCAAAACAGAGCCAGCCTTGTTCAACCCGGATTGAGCCAGAATCTGACGGATGCTCTTATTGACAAATGCAAATCACAGACCAACCTTAATATTATAAATGGTCTGGGGGATGTGAATTTTGAGGGTGAAATATCTGATTATAATACAAAACCTTTGACAGTTTCAGCCGATGCAGAAGCTGCTATGAACAGGTTCACAATTACTGTAAAAGTCAAGTTCACTAATGCTGTCGACCCTGAGTACAGCTATGAGCAATCGTTTTCACGTTATGAAGATTACAATAGTTCCAGCGACCTTAGCGCCGTGGAAGCAGAATTCTCCAAAAAAATAATTGAGATGATTGTGGAGGATATCTTTAACAGGGCTTTTGTTAACTGGTGACCGGCCATGAACAAGAACGACTTTTTAAGTCTGATAGGCAGCAGCACTCCTGTCGACAGGCAGGTTCTCGCAGAGATAAGCGAGCTGGTCAATATATTTCCATATTTTCAGACTGCCCATCTTCTGCTTCTTAAGGGTCTTAAAGATAATTCTGATATAAGGTTTGAAAATCAGCTGAGGAATTCCGCAATTCATATTTCTGACAGGGAGGTATTGTTTAATCTTCTTAAAATAGCGCCGATCCAGTTTGAAAAAGATATTATTCCTGAACATACAGAAGAAACAGTGATTGAAGAACCACCTAAAGAACCGGTGATGGCTGTACCTGTGTCAGAAGAGGCAGTTATTGAAGCTGATATTGAACAGACTGTGATAGAGTCTGCAAGGAACAGCGAAGATCTGATTATGGAGATTGAAAAGGATCTGCAGGAAAAACCCGAAGAAGGCCAGTCAGACAGTGCAGATCGGATTTTGGAGCGTACGATCCTTGGGTCAATTGAGCCGGAGAATGAAGAACCTTATATTGAGGAACCTGTAAGTAGAGCTTTAATATTTGATGATGTTCCAACTGAGGCTGAGGAGGATATTTTTTACATGGATCCTGGCTTTTCAGTTCCTTTAGAGGATGAAAAGCCTGAACCTGAGCTAGTCGATGTTCCGGCTGAACCGGAACAACCGGCAATTAATCTGATCAGAAAGGCACAGGCGGACCTGATAGAAAAATTTATTTCGGCCAATCCCAGGATAGAACCAAGGACAGATAAAACCGAACATCCGGTGGTAGATTTATCCACTCAGTATTTTGAGGAAAAAGGGGGATTTGTCACTGAAACCCTTGCCAGGATTTATGTAAATCAGGGATATTTTTCCAAGGCGATAGAGATTTATGAAAAATTAAGTTTGAAATTTCCGGAAAAAAGTGGTTACTTTGCGACTCAAATTGAAAATATAAAAGGGATCATTAAATAGTTGACAAATGGGAATATATATTTTTCTTTCGGTAATTATAATTATAGCCTGCGTTATTCAGGTGATGATAGTTCTTGTTCAGAATTCAAAAGGGGGAGGGCTTGCTGCCAATTTTACCTCTGCCGGCCAGTCGATGGGTATAAGAAAAACTGCCGATTTTCTTGAAAAATCGACATGGACACTGGCAGCTGCAATTCTGATCCTGTGCGTGGTGGCTACAGCGACAATACCTCGCGGATCAACAGCCGAGCGCTCAAGAATTGAAAACCAGATCCAGAATGCGGTCGATCCAAGTGCCATTCCGACTCTTCCCACTGCGTTGCCGACCGAACCCCTTGTTACTCCGTCAGGTAATCAGCAACCGCCTCAGAATTAAACCGATTGTTATTAAAGATATCAATTAAGTGTCAGTTTGTCATAAACTGACACTTAATTGATAAATCATTAATACATTCATATACAATGATTTATAATGATTTGATCCTAATGGCCCAGGAAAATGTCAGAATCTGACCGATAAAATGTCGGCTTATTGTCCGCGACGTCATGAATTTCCAGTTTGGCATAAATTATGATAAAAGAACAGACAGAAAATAATCATTAACTTTAAAACTAAATAAAATGGCACAATTAAAAGGAAAGGTATTGGCTGGAAAGGTTTTGGTAAAACCTCACGAAGCTGAAGCAAAAACTGCAAGCGGAATAATCATTCCTGATTCGGCAAAGGAAAAACCTCGGCAGGGCACTGTAATTCTGGTTGGCGCACCCAAAAAAGATGAAGAAATGGAAGTGAAAAAAGGAGATGTGGTTCTTTACGGAAAATATTCAGGTCAGGAGCTGACAATTGACAATGAAGATTATCTTCTTATTTCACAATCAGACATTCTGTTCATATCATAACTATTGCAAACCAAATAAATATTAAAAATATGGCAAAAGAGATTAAATACAATATTGATGCACGCGCCCTGCTTAAGGAAGGCGTTGACATGTTAGCCGATGCAGTGAAGGTTACACTTGGACCAAAGGGCCGTAATGTAGTTCTGGAGAAAAAGTATGGTGCTCCTCAAATTACAAAAGACGGAGTCACAGTGGCAAAAGATATAGAACTGTCTGACCCTTATAAGAATTTGGGTGCACAGATGGTTAAGGAAGTTGCTTCAAAAACCGGTGACATAGCCGGTGATGGTACAACGACAGCAACTGTTCTTGCTCAGGCTATTATAAATGTAGGTCTGAAAAACATTACTGCCGGTGCTAATCCGATGGATGTAAAAAGAGGAATTGATAAAGCTGTTGAGAAAGTAATAAAACATCTTGTCTCACAGGCAAAAGTTATAGGTGACGACCTTAGTAAAATTGAACAGATCGCAAGAGTTTCAGCAAATGATGACCAGGAAATTGGAAAGCTTATCGCTGAAGCAATGGGCAAAGTTCATAAAGAAGGTGTTATTACAGTTGAGGAATCCAAAAGTACATCTACTTATGTTGAAGTTGTCGAAGGTATGCAGTTTGACCGTGGTTATATTTCTGCATATTTTGTAACAAATCCAGAAAAGATGGAAGCTGAACTGGAAAATCCTTACATTTTGATTTATGACAAGAAAGTATCCTCTATGAAAGATATGCTTCCTATCCTTGAATCAACTGCACAGACAAGTCGTCCTTTGCTTATTATCTCTGAAGATGTTGAAGGTGAAGCTCTTGCAACTCTTGTCGTTAACCGTCTGCGTGGCTCTCTGAAGGTCTGTGCAGTTAAAGCCCCGGGCTTTGGTGACAGAAGAAAAGAGATGCTTGAAGATATTGCAATTCTGACAGGCGGTACAGTAATTTCGGAAGAAAAAGGCCTGAAACTGGAACATGCCACACTCGACATGTTGGGAACTGCTGAAAAAGTTACAGTTAATAAAGAAAACACCACTATAGTCAATGGATATGGTGACAAGGAAATGATCAAAGCCAGAGTAGCACAGATCAAGCAGCAGATGACAACAACTACTTCCGATTATGATAAGGAAAAACTTCAGGAACGTCTTGCCAAATTGTCAGGTGGTGTTGCTGTTCTCTATATTGGTGCTGCATCGGAGGTTGAGATGAAGAGCAAGAAAGACCGCGTTGATGACTCACTTCATGCAACACGCGCTGCTATTGAAGAAGGTATAGTACCGGGTGGTGGCGTTGCATATATCCGTGCAATTGCTTCTCTTGAAGGGCTTAAAGGCGACAACGAAGATCAGACGACCGGGATTGAGATCATTAAACGTGCTATAGAAGAACCGTTGCGTCAGATTGCAGAAAATGCAGGCAAAGAGGGTGCTGTGGTTGCACAAGCGGTAAAATCAGGAAAGGGTGATTACGGATACAACGCTCAGACTGATTGTTTTGAGAAGCTTTATCATTCAGGAGTAATTGATCCGGTAAAAGTTGTCAGAGTTGCTCTCGAAAACGCTGCTTCCGTTGCCGGAATGTTCCTCACGACAGAAGCTGTCATCGTAGACGAGAAAGAAGAGAAACAGCCTGCTATGCCTCCTCAGGGAATGGGCGGAGGGATGCCCTATTAATAATTGATTTTATAATGTTTTATTATGTAGAGCCGGGTCTCAGACCCGGCTCTTATTGTTTTGCCCCCTGCCCCCTAAAGGGGATTTGAGTATAAATGGAATTTATAAGTCCCCTTCAGGGGATTTAGGGGCGGATTTTTATATATTTGCACCTGTTTCACAGAACGCTTGTTTGATGCACCGGATACGTAATTTCAGTATCATAGCTCATATTGACCACGGTAAAAGTACCCTGGCTGACCGTCTGCTTGAAAAGACCAATACAATAACAGAAAGGGAGTATCAGGACCAGATTCTCGACAATATGGATCTTGAAAGGGAGAGAGGCATCACAATAAAAAGCCATGCAATCCAGATGGAGTATGATCAGGATGGTGAAAGATATTACCTGAACCTTATTGATACTCCGGGGCATGTCGATTTCTCCTATGAAGTTTCCAGATCGATCGCCGCCTGCGAAGGAGCCCTTCTTGTAATTGATGCAACACAGGGGATACAGGCTCAGACAATTTCCAACCTCTATATGGCAATAGACCATAATCTTGAAATAATCCCTGTTCTCAATAAAATGGATATGACGAATGCAATGCCAGAAGAGGTTAAAGATCAAATAGTTGACCTTGTGGGATGCAACAGGGAAGATATCATTGAAGCAAGTGCAAAAACAGGAATGGGCATTGACAGGATCCTTAAAGAAATAATAAATCGTATACCACCCCCGGCCGGAAGTTCGGATGCACCATTGCAGGCATTGATCTTTGATTCAATATTTAATTCGTTCAGAGGCATCATAGCGTACTTCAAAATTGTTAACGGGACAATAAGAAAAGGTGACCGGGTCAAATTTGTAAGTACTGGTCATGAGTATAATGCTGAAGAAATCGGTGTTTTAAAGCTGAAACAGGATCCGCGTGATGAGATGGGGGCAGGAGATGTAGGCTATATTATTTCCGGGATAAAGATTTCTTCAGAAGTTAAGGTTGGGGATACAATAACCACTGTCAAGAACGCATGCGATAAAGCCATTTCCGGATTTGAAGATGTAAAGCCGATGGTTTTTGCAGGATTGTATCCTGTCGATGCTGACGAATATGAGGACCTGAGGATCTCAATTGAGAAACTTCAGCTGAATGATGCTTCACTTACCTTCATACCAGAGTCCTCAGCAGCCCTGGGATTTGGATTCAGATGCGGATTTCTGGGTCTGCTTCATATGGAGATAATCCAGGAGAGACTCAACCGGGAATTTGACATGGATGTTATTACAACTGTCCCGAACGTTTCATTTAAAGCATACACAACAAAGGGGGAGGAGGTTGATGTTCATAATCCTTCGGGGCTGCCTGCCGCTAATTACATTGACCGTATTGAGGAACCCTATATTATTGCCCAGGTAATCACTTTATCGGATTATGTCGGTTCGATAATGAAGCTGTGTATTGATAAAAGGGGAATCCTGAAAAACCAGGTTTATCTCACTCGCGACAGGGTTGAGCTGACATTTGAAATGCCTCTTTCAGAAATTGTTTTTGATTTCTACGACAAGCTTAAGAGCATTTCAAAGGGATATGCCTCGTTTGATTATTATTATACATCATATCAGAAAGCCGATCTGGTAAGGCTTGATATACTTCTGAACGGAGAAATGGTTGATGCTCTTTCAACACTTATTTACAGGGGTCATGCTTATGATTTCGGCCGTAAAATGTGCGTGAAGCTTAAGGAATTGATACCGCGTCAGCAATTTGACATAGCGATCCAGGCAGCGATCGGTGCCAAGATAATCTCAAGGGAGACAGTCAAAGCTGTTAGGAAGGATGTTACTGCCAAGTGCTACGGAGGTGATATTACAAGAAAAAGGAAACTTCTTGAAAAGCAGAAGAAAGGGAAGAAGCGGATGAGACAGATCGGAAATGTTGAGGTTCCCCAGCAGGCGTTTCTGGCAGTATTAAAACTTGACTGAAACCCGACCAGTGATACTCTCCATCAATGTATTTTTTCAGCAGATAAGTCGATAACCCCTGCCATGGATATTCAGTATTTTAACAGCAGGATCTTTTTTAAGGTATTTTCTTAGCCTTGTAATGTAAACATCCATGCTTCTGGCGTTGAAGTAGTTATCATCTATCCAGATGCTCTTTAAAGCATAATTGCGCTCAAGTATTTCGTTTTTATGTTGAAACAGAAGGTCAAGAAGCTCTGATTCCTTAGTGGTCAGGCTGATCTGCTGATCTTTGAAGGTGAGCAGTTGTCTTTTATTATCAAATATATATCCACCAATATGATTAAATTCCTCATTTTTCCTGTTAATTGCGCCGGTTGTTCTCCTGAAGATCGCTTCAATCCTGTAAAGCAGCTCCTCCATATAAAAGGGCTTGGTTATATAATCATCCGCCCCGGTTTTAAAACCTTCAATTATATCATCCTCCTGATTTTTGGCAGTCAGAAATATTATCGGTATTCCCGGATCCAGGTTACGGACAGCCCTTGCCAGAGCCAGGCCATCCATTTCAGGCATCATGATATCGAGGATGCACAGGTCGAATAAACCTGCTGAAAATGTTTCAAGGGCCAACCTGCCGGTCATGAACAGGGTCGTCTCATAATTTTTAGCATCCAGGTAATTTCTTAATAGTGTGCCAAGGTTGCTGTCATCTTCCGCAAGCATAATTCTTTTGTTCATTTCAGTCCGTTTTGTGGGATGAATATTATAAACTTTGAGCCTTTGCCTACCTGGCTTTCAACTTTTATTGTTCCGTTGTGTTCTTCCGTAATCTTTTTCACATAGCTTAATCCGAGACCGAATCCTTTAACATTATGAACATTCCCTGAGTGGACACGATAGAACTTGTCAAAAATCCTCCTTATATTTTCCTTGCTGATCCCCAGACCATTGTCTTCAACAGAAATAATTATGCCTTTCCTGTTATTTCGCGAGGAAATAATTATTTCAGGCTTATCGACACTGTATTTGATGGCATTATCTATCAGGTTCGAGATTGCATTTAGAAAGTGGATCTCATCAATATTTGCAATCGGATCGGAAGCCTGGAGATCTTTCCTTATCTTTCCGCTGCGGTTTTCAATCTGAAGAGAGAAATTGTCAGCTGCTTTATTAATGATATTATGTATATCCATTCTGGAAAAAGAGAGCTTCGTTTTCATCCTTTCGAAAATAGCCATCTGCAAGACTTTTTCAACCTGGAATTTCAGCCTCATGCTTTCATCAGAAATGATCCTGGCAAGGTGACCTATATTCTTATCCTTTCCTGGAATCGTTTTGTCAGCCATCATCTGGGAAGCAAGTGATATAGTTGATATCGGCGTTTTCAGCTCATGAGTCATATTATTTATAAAATCGCTTCTTATTTCTGACATCTTTTTCTGGCGGAAAATCACGATAAAAGTGCTGGTAGCAAGCACCAGCAAAAGGAGTGTAAATATCAAAGACAAAATACCGAGGGTTCCGATCTGTTGATATTTGTAGTGTTTTTCCTGCAGACAGTACAGAACAACCTGATTCTGACTGGGAACAGGATCATTGGGAAATAGCTGTATTATGAATTTATTGGTGCCTGGCTTATCCGTAAACCCCGGCGTGCTCCAGATGGTTCCAAGCCTGCCCGATCTTATTGAAAATTCAAAATCGAGATGTATCCCCACAGTGTTCAGTGCTTTCCTCAGCTGGTCATTTATTTTTACGGGATCTATCCTTTCCCTTATATCAGGTGTGGTCCGAAGTATTTTCTCCATAATACTCTCCAGATAGACAATTTTGTTGCTTACCCGCTTCGACAAACCTGCACTAATTACCTGCGCTGATGGTTCTGTAATTTCCTCTTCAGGTATAGGTGATATATCTTTTGCAGAAATATATATTTTCTGACCCGAGTTCGAAATTATAAACTGTTTGTCAGGATTTCCTAAACCATATATCTCAGGCAGTTTGGAGTCGGACCGGTATCCACTAAGCCTGCTGGCAAGGGGTGAATTGGCAGGTATAATTGCAGTGACAGAATCAAAAGATTCAGGGTCGATCTCATCGACAATATAATTAATAAGCTCCTGTGCCTCCAGGTCAAGAACAACCGATTCAAGAGCTTTGTTTGCATTGTAGCGGAATTGCTGGTCGGTGATTGCAATGGCATTCTTTATCCAATACAGCTGGATTAAGATCAGGCCAGATATTACCAGGAAGAAAAATATAGCCAGTAATACTATGGTTTTACGCTTCATACAATTACAAAAGTACTGGTATATATTATATTAATCCCACTCTTTAACGTTCTTTAACACCAGGCCGGCATTAATAATAATAACCAGGTTTCAATGGAGAGTTAAAGGATCAAAAAATTTTAACAATTCATTAAAGTATTGTTAATTTTAATCTGAAGGGATAAAAACATTTTTTTATTTGAAATTGCCTGCCTATCTTTGTAAAGGATTTGGCATGATATTTGTTTTACAAGATATAGAGGTTTTTTTCATAGGTTAGGTTAGTTTTAGGGTTATCAAAAAGTGAGCCGTCCCGCCCGGGACGGCTCTTCTTATTAGGATCACTTCAGAAGATTCAGATCAGGTATTTAAGATTCTTATCATTAAGAGTCTTGATTTCAATATTGAAAACACCGGTTATCGAATCAATCTCCCTTAATTGCGACATAAGCTTATCACGGCTGAAATCTTTCGCGGGATTATGTAAAAGCAACAGATAATCAATATTCTTTAGTTTTTTCAGCATGAAATTCTTTTCTAACCTGTTGGATATTAGCTGAAAATGCAAATCGTGAGCCCCTGAAGAATCGGAGAACCTGCTGAAAAGGATTTTTTTACCATCATCAGCCTGAAATTCAACTGGATCAGAATTTTTTAATGAAATAGCGAGCTTTTTGTTCAGCTTAAGTGAAAGCCTGTAATCCGGATCAGCGGAAACTATTCCAATAACGAATGGTATATCCTGTTCACTGACAGGCAGATGAATTTTAGTTATCCTTTGCGCGTTCCGCATTCCTGGTAAACTTGAGCCATAAAGTTAAGAAAAGAGAATGTAGTTAAGCCTGAGGTAAGGAAATTTCTTTCAGTTTTGCCCATGCCTTTCCGGCGGCTTCCTGCTCTGCTTCTTTCTTTGAAGCACCCTGCCCATTCCCGAATTCTTCATTATTTATTATCAGTGTTGCTGAGAAAACCGATTTTTTCAATTTGAAATCATACTCTTCCTTATATTCGAAGGTAAGATTGGTTTTATGTTTCTGGATCCACTCAAAGACCAGGCTTTTATAATCGGCATCCGTGTCAACTATTTGTCCGAGGTCGAGATATTTATTGAATACTCTCTTTATAAAAAGACTTTTTGTCTTTTTAAATCCCTTATCAATGAACAGCGCTCCGATCAGGGCTTCAAGAGCATCTCCGTAAAGGTTTCTCGTCGAACTGTTTAAGCTCACATTGCTTACCAGAAACTTGTCTATTCCCATTGAAATGGCAAGCTGATTAAGTATTTCCCTGTTTACAATCCTTGAACGGATCTTTGTCATGAATCCCTCATTTGCGTCAGGGAATTTCTCAAAAAGGTAATCTGAAAGGATGGCATCAAGTACTGCATCTCCAAGGAATTCAAGTCTTTCATTATTTATCCTCTTTCCGTCAGTCAGGGTGAACGAAGCAGACCGGTGAATGAATGCAGCTTCATAGATCCGCAAATTGGTAGTACGGAAACCGATAATTTTTCTAAGGCGGGATGCAAATTCCTGCTTATTTACAATATAAGTTCCATTGTTTCTTATGGAGAATAATGACACTAAATCCCGGCTTTTTGTATAACGACAGAAGCATTGTGACCCCCGAAACCGAAAGTGTTGCTGATGGCAACATTAACCTTTCTTTTCTGCGCTGTATTAGCGGTAATATTCAGATTCTGGTCAATTGCAGGATCGGCAACTTTGAAATTTATTGTAGGGGGAACAATGTCATCTACCACCGCCATAATGGCGGCAATTGCTTCGATTGCTCCTGCGGCACCAAGAAGGTGACCTGTCATCGATTTGGTGGAGCTTATATTCAATTTGTACGC
>Ga0315294_10004761_pt1 | contig 14861 bp, 15 predicted proteins | sample YL17G13_40_MG_FD_203626 | JGI IMG/M metagenome (GOLD analysis project Ga0315294, IMG submission 203626) | Sediment microbial communities from Yellowstone Lake, YNP, Wyoming, USA - YL17G13_40 | ecosystem: Environmental > Aquatic > Freshwater > Lake > Sediment | place: USA: Wyoming | collected... | reverse complement strand
TATGTTTACCACCTGTGCGCCGACGCCGCGCACCTTCTCGGTAACCAGCAGACCGAGGATCGCGATGGGATAAGCGGCGCATGTGGGATGGTATTGCATCGTATCGATATCTACCAGCGGGCACCCCACGCGGTAGGCCATGATGAGGCCGTCAGCGGTGGCGCCATAGTGGTTGGTGGTAGGGAAGTTCTGTATATGCAGCCTGCCGATGCCGCCGGTGGCCATAACGACTGCCTTGGCCCGTACTGTAGTTATCTCGTTGGTCTCCAAGTTTACCAGCACCGCTCCGGCTACACGACCTTTATCATCCATTATGAGCTCTATGGCTGGAGAGAACTCTATATGATTAATGTTCCGGCAACGGATCTCATCGCGCACTACGCGCATGCATTCCAGTCCGGTGAAATCCTTGGCACAATGGCAACGGGGCACTGCTTCACCTGCGAGCGCCACTTCGTGATAGGACCCGTCGGGATTCTTGTCCCAGTTGACCCCCAGCGATTCCAGCCATGCGATGGCGTCCGGGGCATCTTTGACTAACGCCTCCACCAGCTTAGTGTTGTTGGTGAAGCGGGCTCCGCCCATCGTGTCCAGATAGTGAAGTGAAGGTGAATCCTCGGGCTTGTCCGCTGCCTGCGTCCCGCCCTGGGCACCAACGGTATTGGCATCGCCTAGGCGCAATTTTGTTGCTATGAGAACGTTGGCACCGTTTTCCTGTGCTATAAGCGCCGCCGCTCCTCCGGAGCCTCCGGCACCCAGAACAAGTATATCGACATCGAAGTCGAATTTCTCCAGGTCTATCTTATCCGGGTCGATGCGGCTGTTTCCTTCAAGTAAATCGGCTAGTTCGTTGGGGGTGCGGGAGCCCTTGTTCGGCCCGACCAGCAGTTCACGCATGCCTGACTTGATGAAGTCGGGGTGAAAGCTGCTGAGCACAGGCTGCCTTTTCTCAACGGGGATGCGCTGCATTTCCTCATGCAACCGCCGCTCCCGCGTAGCCGCTACTTTATTCACGCTTTCCTGCATATCAGATGGATAGGGCATAGAGTCTACCCCTTTCTAAGTTAGGAGCCTCTTTTAATACTGGTCAACCCCCTGTATCCCCCACTCTTGGTCCTTCCCATTTCGGGAAGGATTCCGCGGAAGGACACCTCTTTTTCAGAAGCTCCTTATATAGTTGTTAATCGTCTAAAATCTTGCGCTCGTTGTAGCGCTTGGTCATCTCTTCCTTGCTGAGACCTTGCATTTCATGTATCTCGGCGTCGTACTTCCCGGCGTTTATCTCCGCGATCCTTTTCTTGGTGTGCTCCGGTATGGTAGTGAGATGGCGAGCGTACAGGCGGCGGGCCAGCAGCGCGATGTTGTACGGCACCAGGCCTTGTGCACATCTGGCGGCGCACAGCCCACACATCAGGCAGTCGAAGGATTTTTCGGATACCTCCTTCAGGTTCCCCCTGATGGCGGCGGACATGTAGCCGATAACATCAATGTCCTGGGGACAGGCCTTGGTGCACGTGTTGCAGCCGAAGCACTTAATAAAATCGGGATAAATCTTAAGCAACTGCTCGCCCGTAGGTTCCATTTTCTCGATATCATAGCTTGGTTTGCTGGCGGGGAAGAATGGAATCTGTGTCAGGCACATGTCCGGCTCGATGAGCTTCTGACAGGCGAGGGCAAACCTCAGGGCGGGATCTCCCTTGAAGTTGTAGACGGTGCCGCATGCGCCGCAAAACGCAGCCCGGCAGCCTACGCCGCGAATCATTCTATATCCGCAGTACTCCATCGCTGTTAATATGGTCAAGCCTTCAGGAACCTTATAGCGCTTGCCCATGAGGTAGATATCGATCATTTTAGTAGTTGTTTTCGTTTCATTCTGACTCAAAGCACGGCCTCCTTATGGCGTGCGCTGTGGCACTGGATGTTTACTGCTACCGGCAGGCTGGCGATATGGGATGGATGAGTCTCGACGTGTACTGCCAGCGATGTGAATCTACCGCCTACGCCACCGGGTCCGACCCCGGTCGCGTTGATTCTCTTCAGTAGCTCACTTTCCAGTTCAGCGACTTCTTTATCTGGTGATGGCTCTCCAACCTTGCGCAGCAGTGATTTTTTGGCTAAATACATCGCCTTCTCCGCGCTTCCACCGATACCCACCCCGATGATAGTCGGCGGGCAGGGGTTGCTTCCTGCCTCCTCAACTGCTTTTACGACAAATTCCACTACAGCAGGACGTCCCTGGGCTGGTTTTAATACGGTAAAACGGCTCATGTTTTCACTGCCGCCGCCTTTAGGGGCCACGGTGATCTTCAGCTTGTCCCCCTTCACGATCTCTGTGTGGATAATCGCAGGGGTATTGTCTTTGGTATTCATCCTGGCGGAGAAAGGCTGCTTGACCACGGATTTGCGCAGATATCCTTCTGCATAGCCTTTCCGTACGCCTTCATTTATAGCTTCGTAGAGGTCTCCGCCCTTGATATGCGCATCCTGGCCTAACTCTACAAAGATAATCGCTAGTCCGCAGTCCTGGCATAGAGGCATCTCCTCTTTGGCGGCGATATCGGCGTTCTCGATTATCTGGTCGAGCACGTTGATTGCCGCTGGCGATTCCTCTTCCTTGCGGGCTTTCTTCAATGCAGAGAGGACGTCTTCTCCGAGGAAGAAGTTTGCCTCCTTGCACAGGCGGGCAACAGTCTTGGTGATATCTTCTGCTGCTATTTCCCTCATGATTATTCCAGTTTCATTATTTTAAGCAATTCCTGAACAGCGTCCGCGGATTTCTTCAGCGCGGCGTTCTCCTCAGGGGTCAGTTTCAGTTCGATGACCTGCTCGGCGCCTTTTTCCCCAATCTTAACCGGCACGCCGACGAAGGTATTCTTGATTCCATATTCGCCCTCGAGCAGTACTGAGCACGGCAGTATCCTCTTCTTGTCGAAAATTATGGCATCGACTATCTTTACCGACGCCGCCGACGGCGCATAGTAGGCGCTGCCCGTCTTGAGGAGGTTCACGATCTCGGCGCCGCCCTTCACTGTGCGGTCGACCATGGCGTTCAGCTTATCTTTCGGCAGAAGCTCGGTTAGCGGAATGCCTGCCACAGTGCTCAGTCTGGGTATGGGGACCATGGTGTCGCCGTGTCCGCCGAGCACGCATACGGAAACGTCTTCCACGGAAACCTTCAGTTCTTGGGCAATGAATGTTTGGAACCTGGCGGAATCGAGCACGCCGGATTGTCCCAGCACGCGGTTCTTGGGGAACTTGCTCGCATGCCAGGCCAGCTGCGTCATGGCATCCAGCGGATTGGTGACGCATACGATAATACATTTCGGCGAGTGCTTAGCAATATTCTCGGTCACCTCTTTGACGATCTTCATGTTTGTAAGGATAAGATCGTCGCGGCTCATCCCTGGCTTGCGCGCGATCCCGGAGGTGATGACGACGACATCGGAGTTGGCCGTGTCCTCGTATTTGTTAGTCCCGATCATGTTGTTATTAAATGGTATGATTGGACCGCATTGCAGAATGTCGAGGCCTTTCCCCTGTGGAAGTCCCTCGACGATATCCAACATAACTACATCGGCGTACCCTTTCTCTGCTATTCGCTGAGCGCAGGCAGCACCCACATTACCGGCTCCTATAACTGTTACTTTCTTTCTCATAGCCCTACTCCTTCAATCAATATTTATTGTTATTACCGTAGTTTATATAAGAAAGATGGCCAGTATTAACTACTGGCCATCTCGATCTTAAAAGGGTAATATCCGAAGCGGTCGAGCAACCTTTTGCACTCGACTTACAATATAGGTACTCTGTGCGAGGATTCTTAGCAAATCAGTCCTCTTGGTTACTGGTCTCCCGCTCTATTTCTCGATTACTGCGAGAACAGCGCCCTTCGTTATACGATCACCGGCTTTGCAGCTTAGCTCCTTAACTTTACCGGCAATCGGTGAAGGCAGGGCGCTTTCCATCTTCATAGCTTCAAGTATTAAGATGGGATCACCAGCCTTTACCGCCTGCCCAACGCTAACGACATACTTAATTATTGTCCCTGGCATTGGTGATGCTAGAACTCCATCACCGGCAGCTACCGGAGCCGCCTTTGCCTGGGGTGCTACTGGAGCCGGTGCAGCCGCTTTCGGTTGTGGTGCTGGTGCAGCCACTGCCGCTGGCTGACTTACCGTTCGCGCGCCGCTTTGCGGGTCAACCTCTACCTGATAATACTCATTATCTACAAAGACATTATATATACGGGCCGCCGTGCTCTTTGCCGGCGCCGGTTTCTCCACCTTCTCCACGAGCTTGCCGGCCTTAGCCTTGGCTATAAGCTCGTCTTCCTTCTTTACCTGTTCCAGTGTCTTCGGCTTAACATCAGCAGGGACCGGTTCCAGGCCATACTTCCATTTCAAGAAGCGAAGTCCGGTCTGCGGGTACATGGCATATACGAGCACGTCGCCGATGTCCTTTGCAATGTCCTTTGTGGCTTCCTTGGCCTTCTCCATCTCAGGGGCAAGCGTATCTGCTGCGCGAACTGTTATCGGTGTCTCGCCCTTCTCGTACCCCTTGAGCACTAGCTTCTGCACTTCGGGATCGACCGGGGCTGGAGGCCTGCCGTACAGTCCGTAGAAATAGTCCTTCACCTGGCCTGAGATCATCTTGTATCGGCCGAAGAGCACGTTCTGCACCGCCTGAACGCCAACTATCTGGCTGGTAGGTGTAACAAGGGGTGGATACCCCATTTCCTTTCGGGTGCGGGGCAGTTCCTCGTAAACCTCGTTGATCCTGTTAAGGGCGTCGGCCTCTTTGAGCTGGCTGACAAGGTTGGTGAACATACCGCCCGGTATCTGGTGCGAGAGTACGCCTGTATCGATAACCGATATCTTGCTACTGTCAAACAGATGCCGGTATTTGGGCGCGATCGTTTCCAGATACTCACCCAGCTTTAATAATGTTTTCAGGTTCAGGTGAGTGTCCCTGTCCGTTCCGCTGAGAGTGGCGACTATGGGCTCGACCGCCGGCTGTGAAGAGCGCAGGCCGAAAGGTGCCAGGCAGCAATCGACGATATCCACTCCCGCCTCGGCTGCTTTTAGATAAGTCATAGAGGCCATGCCGCTGGTGTAATGGGTGTGAAGCTGGATGGGTATTTTAACCGCCTGTTTTAAAGCTTTCACCAGGTCAAAGGCATCATATGGGGACAGCAATCCGGCCATGTCTTTTATACAGATGCTGTCTGCGCCCATGCTTTCGAATATCTTGGCTTTATTGACATAGTATTCAATGGTGAAAACAGGGCCGCCAAGCCTTGGCTCGGTAAGGGTATAGCTGAGACAGGCCTGTATATGCTTGCCCGCCTTCTTTATTTCTCTGAAAGAAGCTTCCACATTGCGCTCGTCGTTCAGGGCGTCAAAAACACGGAAGATATCGATCCCGACTTCAGCGGAGTGCTTTACAAACGCCTCCACTACATCATCGGCGTAGTTACGGTATCCCACCAGGTTCTGGCCGCGGAGCAGCATCTGGAGAGGGGTTTTGGGCATAAGTTTTTTAAACTTGCGCACCTTCTCCCACGGGTCTTCGTTGAGGAAACGGGTCATCACATCGAATGTGGCTCCGCCCCATACTTCCAGAGCATGAAAGCCCATGTTATCCATCTCTTTGGCGATGGGCTCCATGTCCTCTATCCTCATCCTGGTGGCAAACGATGACTGGTGTGCATCTCTAAAGGTGGTGTCCATTATTTTTAAGGGATTCTTCTTTGCCATTTACGCTCATCTCCTTTGTGTTGGGCGGGGGTTGCACAACCGTAGCTGCCAAGTCGTGCGCATTCTCATCATTTCCCCCACACCCCAGTATTTCCAGTTGCTGGCTATTATTATGGGACGCGGCTTTTCGGAAATCTGCAGCACTGCCGCTTGTGTTTCTGCTTCGTATTGATCGATGGCAGCGAGGATCGCTGCTATCGTTGTCCTTTTATTTTTCATAGCCCCTCTTAAAGCGGGATGTTGCCATGCTTCTTTGGCGGGTTGGTGTCTCGTTTGTTCTGCAGCATATCGAGCGCCTTGATAAGCATGGGGCGCGTCTCTCTGGGATCGATGACATCGTCGATGTATCCGCGAGCCGCCGCAACGTACGGATTGGCAAATTTGTCCTGGTATTCCTTAACTAGCTTCTTCTTCGCCTCGGACTTGTTTTCGGCTTTCTGAATCTGTTCCCTGTAGATAACGTTCACAGCGCCGTCAGGCCCCATCACGGCGATCTCAGCTTGCGGCCATGCGAAGTTCATATCACCGCGCAGGTGCTTGCTGCTCATTGCTACATAGGCGCCGCCGTAGGCCTTCCTTGTAATTATAGTGAGCTTGGGGGATGTGGCCTCAGAGTAAGCATAAATTATCTTGGCTCCGTGCTTGATTATTCCACCATATTCCTGATCTACGCCGGGCATATAACCAGGGACATCAACGAAGGTGATGATGGGTAGATTAAAGCAGTCAAGGAACCGTACGAAGCGAGCAGCTTTCAACGAAGCATTAATATCTATAATGCCTGCGGCTACTGCCGGCTGTTGAGCTACGATGCCTACCGAGCGGCCGCCCAATCTGGCGAATCCGGTGATCATGTTCTTGGCGAAGTGCTCATGAACCTCAAAGAACTCGCCGTTATCGAATATCATTTTGATAACGTCCTTCATATCGTATGGTGTGGTGGGGTCATCGGGGACAATAGCCAGAAGCCCCTGGTCCATCCTGTCGGGCGGGTCGGTTGTTTCAACGAAGGGTGCATCCTCCATATTGTTTTGGGGAAGATAGCTTAGCAGGCGACGCACCATTTCCAGACATTCCTTGTCGTTCTGCGCGACGAAGTGGCATACACCGCTGTGTGAGGCTTGGGCCATCGCTCCGCCAAGTGCTTCATGAGTAACTTCCTCACCGGTGACGGCCTTGATGACATCAGGGCCGGTGATATACATCTGGCTAGTTCCTTGGACCATAAAGATGAAATCAGTGAGGGCTGGTGAGTAGACCGCGCCTCCTGCGCTTGGACCCATGATGACCGATATCTGGGGAACTACGCCGGACGCCAAGGTGTTTCTGAGGAAGATCTCTCCGTAACCTGCAAGACTTTCTACACCTTCCTGGATGCGGGCTCCGCCTGAGTCGGCAAGCCCGATGAATGGAGCTCCATTTTTCACGGCGAGGTCCATGACCTTGCATGTTTTCTCGGACATGACCTCTGATAGTGAGCCGCCGTATACGGTGAAGTCTTGAGCGAACAGATACACAAGATGGCCGTTTACCGTGCCGTATCCAGTTACTATAGCGTCGCCGGGGTGTTTCTTATCGGCAAGGCCGAAATCAGTGCATCTATGGGTTACAAATGAGTCCAGTTCTACAAAGCTGCCTTCATCTAATAATAAGGCTATTCTTTCGCGGGCGGTCATCTTGCCCTTATCATGCTGGGACTTGATCTTATCTTCGCCGCCGCCCTTCTTTGATTCTTGCCTGCGTTTGTTTAGGTCGTTGATTTTATTTTCTATCGCCATTTTACCTCCGGGAGGCAATGTTATTAAAACAGACATAGATATTATATACTTACCAGCATTGGAAATGCAAGGATTGTGTATTTTTTCACAATACATTTTCCTTGCCGTTCTGGGGAGAAAAAAGTACGGCAGTGAATTGAATTGATGGTCGCGGCGTGAATTGGCTGCGCATTACTGAGTGTTCTGTTGCGGGTGTCAGCATACTAAAGTTATATTTACTCGTAAATATATGAGAAGGTTCGGATGATTACGATGACATTTAGCGTCGCTTCTCCCGGGAGGAAATTGCTTCGTCTATAAGAAGAATTTTTAATGCCCTCTGGGCGATTGGTATATCAATCATCTTGCCGTCAAGGGAAGCGGAGGCGAAACCTTTGGCCCTTGCCTCCTCGAAAGCGGTGATTACTTGTTTAGCATACGCTACTTCCTCTTCCGTAGGGCGGAAGATTCTGTTTACTATATCTATTTGGCTTGGATGAATTACAAACTTACCGCTGAATCCCAGCTTGCGAGCGAGGTTGGTCTCTCGGATTAATCCCGGCTCATCCTTGAAGTTGTTATACGGTGTATCGATAGCGGAGACCCCGGCCGCCCTGGCTGCGATTACTATTTTGGTCCTTGGGTAAAGCAGCTCATAGCCCTCTTCCGAACGGATCATGCCTGTCTCAAGGACAAGGTCATTGGCACCGAATATGACGCCGTTAATCCTTGGCGAAGAGCTGGCGATATCGTAAGCGTTAATCAGCCCTAAAGAGGTTTCAATCCAAGGAAGCATCCTTATAAATCCCTCGGGGAATCCTCTTTCCTTCTCAAGCCGTGTCACTATTCCGGCTACTTTCTGTATGTCCTGACCTGTAGATGGTTTGGGCTGACTGATGCCATCAATTCCACGTATGATAACAGCTTCCAGATCGTCTTGGGCTAACCCGCCGTCGAGGGGGTTTATCCGGACGTATACTTTGCTGCCATTGCCCATTATTTTAGGGAGCCATTCCTTTACTATAGCGCGGGCACGGGCTTTTTCTTCACGAGGTACCGAGTCTTCCAAATCTATGACAATAGCATCGGCATTCATATGCATCGATTTCTCGAGCATATTCTCTCTGTTGCCAGGTACTGAAAGGAGAGTTCTTAACATTTCCATTTTAGTCCCCTGATTATTTTATCCAATATTACTTAATATATTATAAAAGAATATAATCACTTTGTCAAGAGTTTTAATCGTGATATGCTTGTGTTAGAATTTATAACTATGAATGAAGGCCTGAATGAATATACACTTTTAGGCAGCAGGGAATTACGCTGGGGCAGTAAAACATATATTATGGGCATACTCAACATCACCACTGATTCATTCTCCGGAGACGGTGTGGGCAAAGATATGGAAGCTGCCCTCGCAAGGGCGAAACGCCTTGTTGATGAGGGTGCCGATATAATAGATATTGGCGGTGAATCTACGCGTCCTGATTCTAGACCGGTTACACCAGAGGAGGAAATAAATCGAGTATTACCGGTGATTAAAATGCTTTCTAGTGAAGTCGATGTGCCTATTTCTATTGATACATACAAGTCAGAAGTAGCTCGACGAGCTATTGAAGCCGGCGCTAATATGATAAATGATGTGTGGGGTTTGAGGCAAGACCCGGAACTGGCTCATGTCGCTGCGGAATGGGGTGTGCCGCTGATTATTACAGCTAATCAGAGGGATATGCAATATGATAATATCATGACTGCGGTTGTTGATTCTTTGGTAGCCGGCATGAATCTGGCGTTGGATGCAGGAGTAGCCTGGGAGAATATTATTATCGATCCCGGCATCGGTTTTGGCAAGACGCTTGAGGGGAACATTGAAGTCCTGCGCCGTTTAAGTGAGTTAAAGTCTCTTGGCAGGCCGATTCTGCTCGGCACGTCGCGAAAATCGATGATCGGGCTGGTACTCGACCTGCCTGCCGATGAGCGTTTGGAAGGCACGGCTGCTACTGTAGCCTTGGGAATCGCAAACGGAGCCGATATGATTCGGGTTCACGATGTGCTGCAGATGAAACGTGTGGCTAAAATGACGGATGCTATCGTCAGGGGGACACGGTAGCCTGTGGAGGTGTATCTATCTCTCGGCTCGAACTTGGGAGATCGACGGGCGAATCTAAAAGAGGCGCTCAGGTTGCTGGGAGAGAGCCTCGAGGTCGCCAGCGTATCTTTGGTCTATGACACCGAGCCTGTCGGCGTAGGGGAGCAGCCGCGATTTCTTAACTTAATGTGCTGTATAAATACCGATATCGGCCCGATGCAATTGCTCTCACTAATTAAAGGTATTGAGTCCAGCATGGGGCGTGATTTAAGCCTGCGCAACGCGCCACGCGTTATTGATATTGACATAATATTATACGGGGATACAATTATGAAGTCGCCGGAGCTGATAATTCCTCACCCCAGAATGCGGGAGCGGGCTTTCGTGCTGGTTCCCTTTGCGGAGATAGCGCCGGAAGTCGTTCATCCGATAACCGGCGAACGGATCGACGACTTGGCAACGAGGGTCGAAGGCAGGGATGGAGTGGTAAAGAAACGAAGGCTGGAGGGTAATCGATAATGTACGAGATATCGGTTCGTGAGCACTTCGATGCGGCACATGCGCTCAGGGGCTACCGCGGCAAGTGTGAGAATATTCATGGCCATCGCTACGAGGTCGTTATAAATCTTCGCTACGACAAACTGGACGATATCGGGCTGGCCTGTGACTTCGCTGTTGTTAAAAAGCACCTGCGCGAGGTTCTATTCCGCTTCGACCATGTTTCATTAAATGATGTCGTGCCGTTCGATAATATCAACCCGTCGGCTGAGAACATTGCGGCCAAAATATATGAGGAGCTCCGTAAAAGGAAGCTCCCCATATTCACTGTGCAGGTATATGAGTCTCCGGATACCTGGGTCACCTACAAGCCCGGCAAGTGAGACTATTTCTTGACTTCTTTTTCCTCGGAGATCTCCGGCGGCGACTCGATCTTGGTTATAGCCATGATCCAGCCGATCCAGAAGCCCAGTAATAACACCACAAAAACGACTAGGGCTACAGGTACCAGCAACGCCCAGGCGACCTTATCGTATTGCAGGACAATGCCGGCGATGAACGCCGCGCCCGCTATGATGGTGCCCAGACAGATAAGTAATCCAACAATGCGAGACATCTGGATGCTACCTCCTATTATCTAGGTACGAAGCTCAGGTGGGAGCAGATTAGGGATGGTGTCTTCTATGGGATATGTTTCAGAGCATTTCTTGCAGAGAAGAGAACCCTTGACGATTTCCTTCTCATTCTCTTCCACAACATTGAGTTCCAAGGATTCCTTACAGATGGGGCAGGCCAGAATTTCCATCAGGTCCCTTTTCATCGACCCTCCTTGATATGCGAATAGAATTCTACAGCACCAGCTTGTCGTAAGTCAACTTGGAGTCGGGGGTGGATTTTCCAACCCCCTAAATCCCCCATACTTGGGGGAAGTTTTTTAAAAGATGGGGGACACCCCTAATCCTTCCGCGGAAGGACCGCCAGAGGGTGATCCCTCTGGACTTCCCTGTTCCGATTAAAGGTCGCTTATAAAGAATGCGACACCCCCATAACCCCCGGTCCTTCCGATACCGGAAGGACACCTCACATTCGTCATTGCCCTTGATCAGGCAATCCAGAAAGGGCAGGCACAAGACCTGCCCCTACGTAATCCGGTCGAGATGTATGCTGACATTTTGTCCAACCCCATTTATCCCGCTTAACTTTGGAGATAGGGCGAGTGTAAAACTCGCCCCTACAGGAGACATTAAAATCGGGGGGCACTCCCATATCTTCTGGCAAGAAATATCCTGCACCTCATTTGCTAATGCCTTGACAGCATGCTTGGATTCTCAATAGAATCTGAGGGTCGTGAGAGGTCGGATTAGTGCGTAAGTCGAGAATCTGCAAGCTGCTTGGCATCGAATGCCCTATAATTCAAGGCGGTATGACCTGGATCGCCAATGCGGAGCTGGCCGCAGCCGTGTCTGAAGCCGGCGGTCTGGGCACGATCAGCCCTAATGCGGGGATGCGGATTGAGGATAACGTCGAGGTTAACCTGAAAGATCAGATACGCAAGGCGAAAGGACTCACCTCGAAGCCATTCAGCGTAAATATTGTAGTTCTCATATCGGAAATCGCGGCGCTTGTCGATGTGTTAATCGATGAAGGTGTGCAAGTTGTTACTACATCTGCGGGGAATCCGAGGCTGCACACGCGGCGGTTGAAGGAAGCCGGTCTCAAGGTATTGCATGTTGTGTCGTCGGTGCGGCAGGCGCAGGTGGCGGAGGATAGCGGCGTCGATGCGGTGATCGCCGAGGGGTTCGAGGCCGGAGGGCACAACGGTTTCGATGAGCTGACTACTATGGTCCTCGTCCCTCAGATTGTGGATGCAGTGAAGATACCGGTCATCGCGGCGGGGGGTATCGCCGATGCACGGGGGCTGGTCGCTGCGTTTGCACTCGGTGCCGAGGGCGTGCAGATGGGAACGCGCTTCATCGCTACAACTGAGTGCAATGCCCATCCTTATTTCAAATGTCGGATCATCGATTCGAACGATGACGGCACTATGATAACGGGCAGGGCGCTATCACCGACGAGAGGATTGAAAAATAAATTTTCGGCCTGGGTTGCTGAGATGGATCGCCGTGGCACGACGGCCGACGAGCTTCTGACGCTGATCGGCCTTGGCAGGTCGCGCATGGGGCAGCTGGATGGCCTGGTCGAAGATGGCGAATTATATTGCGGTGCGATATCTGGTATGATCCGCGATGTCGTCAGCGCTGGCGATGTTGTTAGAAAGATGGTAAAGGATTACGATGGGGTCGTCGCAGGATTAAGATAGTTGTGTCGGCCAACTGATCGACATATGATTAGACATATTAAAAAGGGAGAATGTTTGTGAAAAGGACGAAGATATGCGATTTCTTGGGTATTAAATATCCCATCATTCAAGGGGCGATGGGGCTCATCGCCGGCGCGGAGCTGGCAGCAGCGGTGTCGGAGGCCGGCGGCCTGGGTGTAATAAGCCCCAATGCGGGTGAACCAGATTGGAGCAAGGTCGGTGACAACATCCGAAAGCAGATACGCAAAGCCAAGAGTCTGACAACAAAGCCTTTTGCGGTGAACTTTCCCATACATATGATCAAGGATGACCGCAGCCTTATCGATATCGCAATCAGTGAGGGGGTCAAGATCGTAACAACGGGGGCCGGGAATCCCGCTCTTCACACGCCGTATTTTCACCAGCACGGTGTAAAGGTATTACATCTTGTAGCTACGGTCAGGCATGCTGTCGGCGCGGAGAAGGCCGGCGTCGATATCGTCATCGCGGAAGGCTATGAGTCTGGCGGCATAAATAGTCCTGATGAGCTTACTACGTTCGTTCTCATTCCGCAGGTGGTGGATGCGGTGAAGATACCTGTTGTGGCTGCCGGAGGCATCGGCGACGGGCGCGGGCTGGCAGCGGCGCTAGCGCTGGGGGCGCAGGGCGTGCAGATGGGCACACGATTCGTGGCGACGACGGAGTGCTTGGCGCATCCTGATTACAAGAAGGCGATCGTTGAAGCGGGTGACACGGCGACCGTCATCACGGGGCGGGGATTGATGATGTTCAGGGGGCTGCTTAACGATTTGACCAAAGAGCTGCGGAAAAAGGAGATGGCCGGCGCCCCTGATGAGGAACGCTCGGTCAAGATGTTCTCGAAGCTGTCCGAGTCGGCGTTGCTACAAGGAGATGTGGTAAAAGGCCAGGCGGCGTGTGGCGAGGTTGCTGGCCTGGTTCATGAGGTTATCAGCGCCGGTGAGGTGGTGCGCCGCATGGTAGTGGATTATGATAAAATCGTCAAAGGGCTCTAGAGTAGCTCTAATCCTAAGCCAGATAAACCTTTCGCATCAATTTTACTAGCCGTTCAATAATGGGCCGGCATAGTTTCATTGCTAAAACCGCAATGCCTGTCGCGACTATCGCTACTGCAAATCCACCGATAATATCTAGAGGATAATGGACACCCATATAAATGCGTCCGAATGAAATGATAAGCGCTGGTATGGATAATAGATAACCGAGCTTGCGGTTATAGACCCATATGCCTGTAGCTAAAGCGAACGAAGCAGCAGCAGCATTTGAGGGAAAAGATGGGTCGCTAGGCTGGTAGAATATCAGATGCACCTTATCGGGGAAAGCTTCAAATGGCCGCAATCGGTCATTCAGTATCGCGTTGCAAATGAATATCAGAAGGTTGGCTATCCCCATGCTGGCCAGCGAACACATCACTCCGTACTGATTCCTGGTCCTGCCCGCCGTGTTGCGTCCGGAAAACCACACAGCTATCAATGCAATGATTGTCACCACGGGAAGGAACAAGTCGCAGGAAAGTATGCGAATAACGTCATCGATCCAGGCAACATGACCGGCGAGGCCGTTTATCCAGAAGAACACCGTCTGGTCAGCATGTATCATCTCGATCCTCCTTTGTTGAAGAATCGGCTGATAGCCTGCCAGTAAGTCTTTTGCTTGAGCACCTCGATGCCATCAGCCTGGGTTTTGTCTCGTTCTGCACCTGGGGTGAGGCGCCGGTTGATAATCGATGAAAGACCAAAAGTCACCAGCAGGGCTAAAACTACGCTGACCGCAAGCCAAAGCAGTTGAGGCGGGGTATCGAAGATTGGCTCCTTAAGATTAAGACCGGTGAAGCCAAAGAACCATATGAAAACGCCAACTATCGCAACCGAACCGAATACGTAGCCCCACTTTTTATTGCGAAAAAATGCAATACCCCGCAGTTCCCATTTGGCTGCGATGATCTGCATCATACCGATAACGGCGATAGATACATATATGCAGTACTCAGCTACAAATGCCCATGAGCCTACATATCCGTTCATAATCAGCTCCTCTGCTATGTCTTGTTGATATCGCTTGCATCCTGGTTTTCATGGATAATACGCTTGCCGTATTCCAACAATACTTCGACATCCAGCGGCGATTTTTTCGCTTCATAATAAGCTTTCAACGCATCGAGAGGCTGAAGCCCTTCGGGCGACAGGCCCGACAAGCGTGGCCTGCGCTCTCTGGATACATCATGCGAAATAGCGGTTATCTGATAGGCGTCTTTCAGCGCTTTGCGTATGGCAGAGTCGTCTATATCTTTAGCCAGGCGCTCCGGCATCGATATCTGTATGCGTACTATGGCGTCAGATACATCATATCGGCTTATCGCTTTGAGTACTGCGCCGGTTGGATCGGCCTCCTGCTCGCCGACTTCCACCTTGATGGTCACGAAT
>Ga0315294_10004760_pt1 | contig 14862 bp, 17 predicted proteins | sample YL17G13_40_MG_FD_203626 | JGI IMG/M metagenome (GOLD analysis project Ga0315294, IMG submission 203626) | Sediment microbial communities from Yellowstone Lake, YNP, Wyoming, USA - YL17G13_40 | ecosystem: Environmental > Aquatic > Freshwater > Lake > Sediment | place: USA: Wyoming | collected... | reverse complement strand
GCCGGCTAATCCGTCTAAACCGTCAATAACGCCCCCCGACCAGCAGGCCAGCATAACAATAATAAAAATAGGAATAATCCAAATGCCAAGTGTCCAATCAATCCCTTGAGGAAAATTAAAAAACAAAGGAATATGAATAGTATTCCAATCAAGTTGGAAATAAAACCACAATCCTCCAATTAAACCAATTAAAGCTACAATCAATAACCTTCTTTTAAATCCCATTCCACCTCCCACATATTTCCCTTTTCCGTAAACAGTCAAAAAATCATCAAAAAATCCTACTAAAGAACCGCTAACCAAAGTAAAAAGCGGCAGCCATGTTCCCGCCCTGGATAAAAAATTTATTGTTTTTTGGCCACCAAGGATGAGAAAAAAAGAGAGACCGAAAAACAAAAGTATTATTATCAAAACCGAAACCCAGATTAGCAATCCTCCCCCTCTGGGCACGGTTACCTCTTTTTCTTTGTGGAGAGAATAAAAAACTTCGGCTTCCTCACCAGTAATGGTTTTTTTTCTGGCCTCTTTTTTCCAAAATTGAAATTTGTTTAAAAGTCTAATTAAAAATGGCGCAAAAAATATTGCCAAAACAGCCGAAATAGCAGCCATGCTAAGAATTTTAATGACGTTGAAAGTAAAAAGTGTCATTTATTTACCAAATATAGGCCTGGTCTAACCAGTTAACTAATTTTTTCATCTCTTCAAATCTGTCTGCCGAACCTAAAATTGCATTGATTAAGAAATTATCAGAATCCGGGTTTTTTAAAACCAGAATTATGCAACCTGAAGCTTTGTCCGTATAGCCGGTTTTTGCTCCGACTGTTCTCTCCGGCCAATCTTTTAAAAGTTTATTGTTGTTTAAAACTTTATGATGGTAAACTCCATCAGAAGAATAAAGGTCAAATTCGGGGGTGGCGAGAATTTTCCAGATTAAAGGTTGCGTTTTCAAAAGGTGGCTGGTTAATTTTACTAAATCTTCAGCCGTTGAAGAGTTTAATGGTCCGGCTGTTTCGGGGTCGAGACCGGTTGGATTGATAAAACTGGTATTTTTTAATCCTAAATTTTCAGCCTCAAAATTCATCAAATTCACAAAGGCCTGTTCCCCGGTTAACTCGGAGAGGGCTTGAGCAACGTCATTGCTGGATTCCATTAACAAGGGATAAAGAAGGTCTTGAACCTTGAAAATTTCTCCGATTTTTAATTTTCCAGATTCGCCCTCTGTTGCGACAGCTTCTTTTGATATTTCTACAATTTGGGAGAGTTCGTGATTTTCCAGGACAACTAAAGCTGTCATCAATTTAGATATACTGGCAATTGGCAATACTTCACCGCTTTCTTTTTGAAAGAGAACTTTTCGAGTGCCCTTATCATCAATTTCAACAGCAATTGCTGATGTTGCTTCAATTTTTAAATCTTCTATTTGCCAATTTCGGATGGGTTTAAATTTTTTTATTTCTTTTTGTAGAAGTTCAGGATTAATTGTAGCAACTGATAAAGGAGGATTTTTGGCTATTTCCAGCCAGAAGAAAAAATCCTCCAGCTTTCTTTCTACCCCCCACCAGACTGGCAAACTTAAGAAAAGTGCAATTAAAAAAAATTTAGTTGACTTGGCCATCTTTTAACTTCTTTTCTTTTTAGGCTTGCTCCGTACCGAACTTTTTCTGGTGCGGGGTTGCAAAAGAGAGAGTCTTTGGTCAATTCTCTCCATATCACGGGGAAAAACGCAGGCCTCTCGGATATTTTCTAATCCCAAGATTTGTTTTACCATTCTTTCCAAACCAAAGGCAAAACCCCCTTCTGGAGGCATACCATATTTAAAAGTTTGTAAGTAAAAACTAAAATCTTTAGGTTCGTTTCTCCACTTTTTGATATTTTCCAAAAGCTTTTTATATTCGTGAATTCTCTGGCCGCCAGTGACTATTTCTAATCCTCGGCAAAGAAGGTCAAAACTTAGGGTGTAATCTTCATCTTCAGGATCGGGATAGGTATAAAAAGGTCGTTTTTTAGTCGGATAATGGGTAATAAAAACGAGCTCAGAACCATGTTTTTCCTTTGCGAATTTACAGATTTCTTTTTCGTCTTCCGGTTCTAAGTCGGGTTCATTCCTATTATCTCTGCCCGTTCGCTCAAATATAATTTTTTGAGCCTCGCGCATTTTTAAACGGGGAATTTTCTCACTAATAAGAGGATTTTCAGCTTCGAGGATTTTTAATTCTTTCTGACAATTTTTTTGGATATCAGAAAAAATATTTCTAACCAAAATTTCACAAGTATCCATTAAATCTTCCCAGGAATTTATAAAACCCATTTCAGCATCTAAGCTGGTATATTCCGAGATATGACGAGTGGTAACGCTAGGTTCCGCCCGATAAACATGAGTTATCGTAAAAACTCTTTCAAAGCTGCCAACCATAATTTGTTTATAAAGTTGAGGGCTTTGGGCCAAATAGGCGTCGTAATCGTAATAATCAATATGAAACACTTCGGCACCGCCCTCGGCATTGGAAGGAACAATCATCGGAGCTTGGAATTCGGTAAATTCTAAATTTCTTAAGGTGTTGCGAAAACTTTCTACAGCTTGTCCCTGGATTTTAAAAATAGCTTTAATTTTCGGATTTCTTAAAGTTAACGGCCTAAAATCCAGAAGTTTTGGTAATGATAGATTTAACGTTTTTAAATCAAAAGGAAGAGCAATGGCCTTAGCTAAAACTTCAATTTTTTCAGCTTTTAATTCTACCCTTCCGGTTTCGAGCTCGGGATTTATCATTTCTTTTGGTCTTTCCTGTACCGTACCTCCTATTTCTAAAACGTATTCCTCTTTCATGCCTTCAACTAAATTTGAATGGCAAACCACCTGCAAAATTCCAGACCTATCTCTCAAATCTAAAAAAACTATTTTGCCGTGGTCCCTTCTTGAGTTGACCCAGCCGCAAACTTTTACGTTTTTTCCGATATATTTAATTGTTTCTGTATTTAAAATTCGTTCCATTTTAATATTTTACTACTTTTAGCCGAATTTTAATAGTGATTTTTGTTTAACTCTGTTAGACGGAGAGTTAAATTATATATGTCTCCAGCCCCCATAATAATCACCGCTTCCCTACCTTTTAAGTTTTGCTTTAAATATTCTAAAATTTTTTCATTCGGTAAATACATAACCTGGGATTTATTAATTGCTTTAACCATTTTTTTTGAATTTACTTTTTCTTTTATTTTCTTTTCTTCCCGGCCAGCCACATCATAAATATCGGTAATGATTAATTTATCCACCGGCGCCCGTTTAAATACCTTTACAAAATCGTTGAATAAATAATATGTTCTTTGGTATTGGTGAGGCTGATAAATACACCAGATTTTTTGTTTTGGATATTTTTCTCGGGCCGCTTTTAAAGTAACTCTTACCTTTGTCGGATGGTGTCCATAATCGGAAATAAGCGTTATTTGTTTTTTTTCCCACGTTATGCGCTTTATCTCAAATCTCCGCCAGGCGCCTTTGTATTCCGACAAAGCCTTAAAAGAGATTCTGTCGGGGATTTTTAAAATACGGGCTGTCGTTAAAGCTGCTAAAGCATTATAAATATTGTGTTCACCCGGTACTTTCAAAATCTTCTTTAATTTCTTCGCTTCAGGTTGCTTTAAAGAATAATATACTGTTTCCTGTTTTTTGCTCTTTGTTAACTGTTGAACATTTTTGTCGTCTCTATTCGCTACCAACCAACCATTTTTCGGCAAATGCCCAATATATTTTTTAAATGTCTTTAAAATGTTTTTTAAGTTTTTATAGTAGTCGAGATGATCTCTTTCAATATTTGTCAAAGCAATAATTTTTGGCCAGTAATTTAAAAAAGAAGCCATATGCTCATCGGCCTCAATCACTAAATATTGTGACTTTCCTACCCGACAATTAGAATCGCCGAATTCTTTCAGCTTTGTTCCGATAATTACGGTTGGGTCAAAACCCGCTTTCACCAGCAGGAGTCCAATCATTGCCGTGGTTGTGCTTTTGCCATGGGTTCCCGAAATGGCGATGGTAAAATATTTTTTTGTAAGTTCCCCTAGCGCCTGCGGATAGCTCTGTATTTTTATTTTTATTTTTTTTACCTCTTTTAACTCCGGATTATCCGGTTGAACGGCCGGGCTGTAAATTATTAAATCAGCATCTTTTGGTAAATTACCTGTTTTATTTTGGCCGATTAAAATTTTTGCCCCTTTTTTCTTCAGGGCGTCGGTAATTTCGGAAGAAACTAAATCTGAACCCGAAATCTGGCAGCCCTTTTTAAGATAATATCTGGCTAAAGCTGAGACTCCAATTCCCCCAATACCGATAAAATGAACCTTTAACTTTTTAGTGGACATGATTCTAATATTGAATAGTCCGGTCCCCCTCTTTTTAGCCGGCTTTCCATTATTTCGATTGATTTTACTTCAAAATTAAAAGAAACATCTTCATTAACTTCGGGTCTTTCTTCGATTTCTATTTGTCTAAATTCCCACTGTTTGAGTCGACCCATGGTAATGTGAGAAGTATAAGGTCTAGCTTCTTGTTCTTTATCCGCCTTTGCCATGGCTTGGGCGGACGAAAGTGCATTTTCTAAGTTTTTTTGCAATTTTCCAAGATCTTTACTCCCCTCTCCCTCAATCCAAATCATTCGCGGTGGCTGCTTCGGAGGACCATATAAAATCTTATTTAAATTAATAAAAAATGGCTCGTGTCTCAAGGCTACTTCTTTTGTAATTTTACAAACCTCAAAAAGCTCTTCATCGGTCAAATAACCTAAAAAGGCCAGAGTAATATGTAGATTTTCTTTTTTCGTCCACCGACACGGCAACTCAGGCCACTTTAATTGATAATCTGTAAATTTTTTCTTAATATTTTCCGGTAAGTTTATGGCAATGAAAACCCTATGATTCATATTTTTTATATTAACAAATTTATGATAAAATTAAAGCATGTTCGCAGAAGCTAACGCTTCTTCTGCTCGGGCGAAGCTAAGGGCGCGAGATGAACGAAGTTCAGCGAGCCACGCCTCGGCGAAAGAAGCTTATTTATATAAAAAAATAACTGAAAAAAAAGTGCAATGCCAAAATTGCGCTCATTTCTGTAAGATCTTGCCGGGAAAAAGAGGTATTTGCGGAGTTAGGGAAAATATTGATGGAAAATTATATTCTTTAAATTATGGAAAAGCCATTGCTGTTTATATTGACCCCGTAGAGAAAAAACCGTTTTTTCATTTTCTCCCAGGAAGTTATTCTTTATCAGTTGCCACGGTTGGCTGCAACTTCGCTTGCAAAAATTGTCAAAACTGGGATATTTCCCAGGGTTTCAAAAAAAATCCGCCAGCTGGCGGAGAAATTCCGGGAGAGAATTTATCCCCAAAAGAGATTGTTAAAAATGCTCTTAAAAATAAATTGCCGAGTATATCCTATACTTATACCGAACCGACAATTTTTCTGGAATACGCCTTAGATACAATGAAACTGGCGAAAAAAGCCGGCCTGAAAAATAATTTTATCTCCAATGGTTTTATGAGCGAAGAATCGGCAAAATTGGTAATCCCCTATTTGGACGCCAACAACATTGATATTAAAAGTTTTTCAGATGAATTTTATGTATCAAATTGCGGTGCTCGGCTTCAGCCGGTTTTGGATACCGCAAAATTAATGAAAAAATCTGGAGTTTGGGTAGAAATTACTACTTTAGCAATTCCCACCTTGAGCGATTCGGAAGAAATGTTTAGAGCCATTGCCAGATTTATTTATGACGAATTGGGTTCCGAGACTCCCTGGCATATCAGTCAGTTTTCCGGAGCTATTTCCTGGAAACTTCAACATTTACCCGACACTCCAGTAGAGACCTTACAGAAAGCTTATCAAATTGGAAAAGAAATTGGTTTAAAATATGTTTATACTGGCAATGTTCCCGGTCTTCCCTCCGAAGATACTTTCTGCCCCAAATGCGGAGCGCTCTGCATTGACAGAACAAATTACGCTATTCATCGTCACGACAAACGGGGTTTATGTTCCAAATGCGGCGCAGATTTAAACTTGATTTTAAAGTAAATGTACGACTCAACAAAACCTTATAGAAAAGAGATTTTAAAATTAATCCGGAAAACTTGGGATACCCCCTTTGTTTCTGTTAAGGATAACGTTATTAAAAAGAAATTTTGTCTTCACGAATTTGCTCACTCAGATGGAATAGGTACTAAGGGAATTTATCATTGGAGAAAGAAAACTTTTAAAAATGCGGTTTTAGACGCTTTAGCGATGAACCTTAATGATATGCTAATGATGAGCGCTCAGCCATATGCCATTTTGAACCATTTATTTTTGCCAAAAGACGATAAAAAATCGATTTTAGAAACCATTGGATACCTTTCGAAAGAATGTCAAAAGAGAAAAATCGCTATTTTAGGCGGAGAAACAGCAATTCATAATGAAATGAAAGGGATGGAATTAAGTATTACTATGCTTGGATTTGTAGGAAAACTTAAAGAGAATAAATTCCGGGTTGGTGATGTCTTAATCGGAATTAAAAGCAATGGACTTCATTCAAATGGTTTTACAAGGGTTAGAGAAACTTTCGGGAAAACAATTAAACCTGAATTTGTTGCTCCAACCTTTATTTATTTTGATGAAATTTTTCCTTTAATTAAAAAATTTGATATTCACGGAATTTGCCATATTACGGGCGGCGCTTTTACAAAATTAAAAGATTTGTTAAATGGCGCCGATGCCAAAATTATAAGAAGTTCTAAATTAAATCCCCAAAAAATCTTTAAAGAACTGTACAAAAAAAATATTTCTGATAAAGAAATGTATAAAACATTTAATTGTGGTATTGGGCTTGTTCTCTCAGTTAGTTCTAAAGAAGCTACCAGAATTCTCCGTCAAATAAAAGATTTTAAAGCCGATGTAATAGGAAAAGTAGTTTCGGGAAATGGAAAAGTAAAAATACAATCTGTTTTTAGTAATAAAGAAATAATTTTTTAATATGCCAATTGTTTTTGCATGTATTTCTCCTCATCCGCCGATAATTCTGCCCGATGTGGGTTCTCCGGAAGATAGGGCTCAAGTGAGAAAAACGATTGAAAGTTTAGAAAATCTTGGGAAAAAATTAAAGGAAGCAAAACCAGATTCAATAATAATTTCTTCTCCCCATCCCGATTGGGGCTTTAATGTTCCTCTTTATTTCCTCGCCCATAATTTCGCTGGCGAAACTAAAACCTATTTGACCAGTTTGGAAGAACCAAAATTTTATTTTGAATTTGGCCAGAAAATCTACAAATCTGAAATTTTGAATTCGAAATCTAAAGTTGCTTTAATTGCTTCAGGCGATATGTCACATTGCCTGAAAGAAGACGGGCCTTACGGGTTTCAATCCGATGGACCGAAGTTTGATAAATCCCTGATAGAATTTTTAAATAAAAAAGACAAAGAAAGTATTTTGAAATTGGAAGAATTGTATCCTGAAGCCGGTGAATGCGGGCTTCGCTCTTTTTGTTTTCTCCTGGGAATGTTTGAGGAATCAAAAATAGATTATCAACCTGAAATTTTATCTTACGAAGGTCCTTTCGGTGTCGGATATTTGGTGGCGAATTTTAAATTACAATCTTGATAAGCTATGCTTTTCCCTACTTTTACTTTTTTTGCCTTTTTTGTTTTTATTTTAATTCTTAATTGGTCTTTAAAACAAAAGCCATTATTATGGCGAATTTTTTTGTTAATTTCAAGCTATTTTTTTTATGCCACCTGGAATGTCCGTTTTCTCTCCGTTATTTTTATCATTTCTCTTTTTAATTTTTACAGCGCTTTTTTGATTGATAAATCTTTTCAGGAAAAAAGAAAAAAAATATTTTTGGCGATAAGTATCGTAGTCAACGTTCTAATCTTGGGATTTTTCAAGTATTACGGATTTTTTCGCGAATCGGCAGAAATTCTTCTTAATAAATTGGGTTTCTCAAGTAATTTTCTTTTTCTCAACATAATTTTGCCGGTTGGACTTTCTTTTTATATCTTAAGGGCGATTTCTTACAACATTGATGTTTATAGAAAGAAAATTTTGCCCGAAAAATCCTGGCTCGATTTCTTTATTTATATTTCATTTTTTCCCCAACTTCTGGCAGGCCCCATAATGAGAGCTGGTGAATTTTTACCTCAGCTTAAAAACGGCGGCTCAAAAGCGATTGAAAACATTAATGAAAATTTTGCCTTAATTTTGGGAGGTTTATTTAAAAAAATTGTAATTGCCAGCTATTTGACTGTAAATCTTGTTGATGATGTTTTTGCCGTTCCTCAAAATCACTCACAACTGGCGGTTTTACTGGCAATTTATGCCTATGCCATTGTTATTTACTGCGATTTTAGCGCCTACAGCGACATTGCCATAGGTGCTGCGGGTTTGATGGGTTTTAAATCGCCCCTTAACTTTAACGCCCCGTATTTGGCGATAGATTTCCGAGATTTTTGGCGAAGATGGCATATTACTTTTTCAAAATGGCTGAGGGATTATGTCTATATACCTTTGGGAGGAAACCGAAAAGGAAAATTAAGAACTTATTTTAATGTGCTGATTACAATGTTTGTTAGCGGCTTATGGCATGGAGCGGGAATTAATTTCATTTTTTGGGGAATTTTACATGGCTTTGGTCTTATAGTTGGTCACCTACGAGAAAAATATTTGCAACAACTATCAACTAATTTTTCCAGAACTTTAGAAAAAATATTTTCCGGTTTTATAACTTTTAATTTAGTCTGCTTTTTTTGGGTTTTTTTCCGTGCAGAAAACATGGCGTCTGCTTTTGATATCATAAAACAGCTTTTTAACTGGCAAGCAAATATTGAACCTATAGCAGTTTATACTCTTTATTTTATTATTTTCAGTTTTCTGATTTTTGCTTTTGGCAAAAAAATTCAGAGTTTATTTGTCAATCTTCAATCGAAACTTCCCCTACCCCTTCAGGTTTTAGTCGTTTCATTTTTGGTAATAATAGTGGTGAAATTAGGGCCGGATATTATTCCGCCATTTATTTATTTTAAATTTTAGTTAGTAATTAATAATGGAAAAAATATCTAATCCTTTAAAATCAGTAATAATTATTTTCCTTGTTTTATTAATAGTTCCATTTTATGAGTCAAAAAGAATGGAAGTTTTGTCTGTTGGGATGGAAAATCCGGTTTTGCGTAACTTAGCTCTGTCTTTTACCTCTGCCTCCGAGAAAATAAAGTTAACTTTGGGTCTGGCGGGGTTTTTTCAGCAAGATGATAATTTCTGGCAGGCCTTCAAAGAATCACCCCAAATTTTTGAATATTCTGTAAAAACAAAGCAGTTATCTTCTTTACCTCCCTCAAATAACTCGTTATCTCAACCTTCTCTACCAACATCAACTTTGCCCCAAATTTCAAAAATCGAACCACCCTATAATTTTCTTCTCGCCGGCGATTCTTTCATTCTTGAAGGTTTTGGTCCGGCTCTGGAAAAAGAATTAATTTTATACAAGGACACAATGGTTCATCGTAAGGGATTATATTCTACTGGTCTTTCAAGACCCGACTATTTCAACTGGAACGAAGAAATAAAAAAATTAGTTGATTTATATAATCCCAACGTGGCGGTGGTGGTGTTTGGATTGAACGATGCTCAGGACCAAAGAACTTTAGATAAAAAAATAATCCATTACGGAACAGAAGAGTGGAATATTGAATACGGAAAAAGAGTTGATGAAATTTTGGACATTTTAACCGAGAATAAAATTTCCGTTTATTGGATTGGTCTACCGAACGCAAGAAGCCAAAGTTTTTCAGATAAAATGGCGAAATTGGATCTAATTTTTAAAGCTGAGTGCCAGAAATATTCAGATTGCGTTTATTTTTCTACCTGGGAGCTTTTGTTAGATTCCAATGGAAAATATTCCGATTTTCTACCAGATGAAACAGGCAAGATGCAGCCGGTAAGAAGAACCGATGGAATACATCCAAAAGCCTATGGTACTGAGATTTTAGTAAGGGCGCTGATAAATAAAATGAAAGAAAAAATAGAGCTTCAACCGATAGAAACAGAATAAAAATTATATTTTTGCTAAATTTATGGAATTTATTGCAAAGGGACCCCTTAAGGACAATATCTACAATTTAATGAGAAGTATTGAATATCATTTTTGGGGCAAAGATGAACGGACTGGAGAATTAAACTTCGTTCATCCTCTTGGTGGTGATGCTTATCCGAGGTTTCATATTTTTTTGACAATAAAAAATAATAGCTTGATTTTTGATTTACACTTAGACCAAAGAAGAACAAGTTATCAGGGCTCCACGCCGCACGGCGGCGAATATAAGGGCGAACTCGTCGCTGCTGAAGCCGAAAGAATAAAACAGGCATTAAAATAAAAAAGAAATTAGATTATGAAGAATATTGAAGTGGAACTAAAATTTCAAATTCTCGATAAAGACCAAATTAAATTGTTTTTAAAAAAACTCAAATTTATTAATGCCAAAAGAATGGTTGATGTATATTTAGATACAAAAGAAGGAAGCTTATATAAAAAAGGTATTTTCGTAAGAATTCGGGATAATAAAAAGTTAGAGATTAAATTTAATTTCGATGCCTTCCAAAATCAAAACGGATTAAGCCGGCACGAGGAGTGCAGTGAATTCTCTTTTCTTCTTCCTCTAGTGAAAAATTCAATCAATAATATTAATGAGATTTGCAGAAAGTTAAATTTTAAAGAAATTGCTATTTCAAGCATAGAAGAGTTAAAAAATAAAAATAACCTGACAGATTCGATGGTGATAGATAAAGTACGCCAAAAATATACCGACGGCAAATTTGAATATTCATTTGACGACGTAAAAGGACTGGGAAAATTTATTGAGATAGAGTTTCTAACATCAAAAGAAAATAATTTGGAGGAAATTAAAAATGAGATGCGAAAAAGATTAAAGGGCTTAAAATTAAAATTGATTACTACGGGATACAATGAGGTCTATTGGCGGAAATATAATTTCAATTTATATTTACAAGGACGATATTTATTCGAGGAAGATTATAAAAAATATCGCCCAAAATTGTTATGAAAAATAAAAAAGTAAGATTAATTTTGGCGTCGGGGTCGCCGAGGAGGATTGAATTACTTAAAAAACTGGGTTGTAAATTCCAGATTATTCCTAGTAAAATTGAAGAAAAAATTAATCCTCACTCATCCCCTATTGAAAATATAAAAAATATATCTCGTCTAAAGGCCATAGACGTTGCTTCACGAGTTTCAAACGGAATTATCATTGCCGCTGATACGGATAACGTATTAAAGGGAGAAATTTTAGGCAAACCGAGAAATAAAAAAGAAGCCCGAGAAATGTTAAGAAAAACAAGCGGAAAAATACAGCAAGTTATTACAGTTATAACCGTAATGGATGCAAAAACTAAAAAGATATTGCAAGATACTATTGTTACTAAAGTGAAATTTCGCAAGCTTAATTATAATTTAATTGAAAGATATCTTAATTGTGGTGAAAATTTACTAGATAAAGCCGGTGCCTACGCAATTCAGGGCAAAGGAGCCTTATTAATAGAATCAATTAAGGGAGATTATTTTAATGTTGTCGGTCTACCTTTAAACGCCTTAAACAAACTTTTAGAAAAATTTGGAGTTAGTTTAATGTAAAAATGATACAAATATCTGATATTATTCACGATTTAATTTTAACCATTCCCATTTTCCTCTGGGTATTATTTGTTACTCAGTATTTATCTCGGCTGATTTATAATTTAGCCGTTAAAAATGGTTATCCTGAGGATTCGGCCACTTATTTTGGAAGAAAATTCATTCACATTTTTGCTTCAGGCTTAATTGCTCTCTCCCTGCCTTTTTTATTTAGAGAACCATTTTTACCCTTTTTATCTGCTTTAATTTTAGCCGTTTACACTTATCTACCCCATTGGAAGAAACAACTTTACCAATGGTTAAAATTAAAGACAATTTTAATGAAGTGAATTTTTGCTTAATGTGGGGGCTGGTTATTTTAATCGGTTGGTTTTTTGATAAATCCTTTTGGTTAGGCGTAATTCCGGCCCTCTTTTTGTCTTTCGGCGATGGGGTAACTGGCATTGTTAGAAATATAAGATACCAAAAAAGAACTAAGGCCTGGGAAGGATCTTTGGCAATGCTCATTGTTTGTATCTTAATCGGTTTCAAAATGGGTTGGGCAGGAATTATAGCCGCTATTTTCGCCACCATTTTTGAAAAACTTGAATTTATTGATGACAACATTTCTATTCCTATCGTTTCTTTTTTAATTTTACTGTTTTTCTTTATTTTTTATCCAACATTAACTAACCCAATCATTTAAAATGCACCAACTGGTTTTACTCGCCAAATCGGCAGTTGAAAATTATACAAAGGAAAATAAAATTATTTCCTCGCCTAAAGATTTGCCAGAAGATTTTTTGAAAAGAAGAGCTGGAGCTTTCGTTACCATTGAAAAGAAAAACGAACTGCGGGGTTGTATTGGAACTTATCTCCCCACCCGGATAAATATTGCCGAAGAGGTCGTCCATAATGCCGTAGCGGCAGCCGCCGAAGATTACCGCTTTGGGCCAATTCAAAAAGAGGAACTTCCCTATCTTTCTTATAATGTTTATATTTTAAGCTATCCAGAACCGGTAAAGGATATTAAAGAATTAAATCCAAAAAAATTTGGGGTGATTGTAAAAACAGGACCTTTTACCTACCCCAATGAAAAAGAGGTAGCGCTCGATGAAGCTTTGCCTCATCTCCCCCCTCACCTCCATCTAGAAGAAGGTTCGGCTTTTGATGGTACAATTCCTTACAAAACCGGCCTTTTGCTTCCCGATTTAGAAGGCGTAGACACAATTGAGCAGCAAATTGAAATTTGCTGCCAAAAAGGCGGAATAGATCCCAAAAAAGAGAAAATTTTTATTTATAGATTTACCGTCGAGAAGTACCAATAATAAATTCCTCTACCATTTCTCTCGCCTTTTCATCGCTAAATTGAAAAGGCGGATGTTTCATTAGATAAGCGGAAGAAGAGATTAAAGGTCCTCCGATTTTCCTATCTAGGCCTAATTTTGCCAGCCTTATTGCATCAATAACAATTCCTCCACTGTTTGCTTTATCATCTACGTCCAGGCGCAATTCAATAGAAAATGGTATCTCGGCAAACATTTTTCCTTCTAATCTTATAAAAGCCAATTTTTTATTACCCAAAAATGGGATAAAATCACTTGGACCAATATAGATATTATCGGCATCAATTTTTTCGCCTAACTGACTTGTGACTGCCTCGGTTTTGCTAATTTTTTTACTTTCCAATCTTTTTTGCTCTTTCATGTTTAAAAAATCCGTATTTCCGCCAACATTAATTTGATAAGTTTTTTCAATTTTTGCTCCTCTATCAATACAGAGTTTTGTTAAAACTCGATGAACGATTGTCGCTCCAACTTGGCTTTTAATGTCATCGCCAATAATTGGAATTTTTTCTTTTTCGAACTTCTTCGCCCATTTTTTTTCTGAAGCGATAAAAGCTGGAATGCAATTAATAAAGGCACACTTTGTTTTCAAAGCTATGTTGGCCCAAAATTCGGTAGCTTTTTGGCTGCCGACCGGTAAATAATTCACCAGAATTTCTGTTCCCGTTCTTTTAATTTCTTTTTCAATTTCCTTTTCCAATTTTTCAATCGGTTTCGGGTTTTTTATAGGTTTTATTTTGTTTACCACGTATATCCCGATTCCGTCTAAAATGGGCGCTTCCCTGACAATCGTTTTTATTTTTGGGAGTTTTACCCAATTGACCATATTAGGGCTGGCATAAACCGCCCTCTCCAAACTGTCCCCTATTTTATTTTCACCCACGTCAAAAGCCGAACTAAATTCAATGTCATCAAAGCTATATTGTCCTATCTTTTGATGCATTAAACCAATTATTTTCTGGCCTTTATTTTTTTTGTAATATTCGACTCCCTGGATTAAACCTGCAAAACAATTACCGACTCCGATTATCCCCACTTTAATTTTTTTAGCCATAGTGTAAAATTAAATATTAATGTTATTTTTAACCTTTATTACTATTTTACGGCTGTAAAATACTTTGTCAAGTGGGTAACTATTATGCTGCCAATTGAACGTCTTCAAAGGTCTAATACTAAAGAAAATTTGTGGATTTATATTCTTTCTCTGTTAAAGAAAAGAAGTATTTATGGTTGGGAAATTCCCGCCCTTATTAAACAAGAGTTTAACTTTAAACCGGGAAGAATTACCCCTTATCGGGTTCTTTATCGGTTAGAAAATCAAGGTTTAGTCAAAAGTAAAACAGAGGAGAGAAGAAGAATTTACCAAATTACCGAAAAGGGAAAGAAAGAATTGGAAGTGGTAAAAGATTTTTACAAAGAAATTTTTAAAAAATTAAATTAATGGTTAATGAAAAAATTGCTAAAATATTGTACGAGATAGCCGAATTATTATCTTTAAAGGGGGTATCATATAAACCCGCTGCTTACAGAAAAGCGGCTGAGAATTTAGAAAATCTGCAAGTAAACGTTACTGAGATCTATCAAAAAAATGGAATTAGAGGTTTAGAACGAATCCCGGGTGTCGGCAAGAGTATTGCCGGAAAAATTGAAGAATATATAAAAAAAGAAAAAATTAAATATTACGAAGAACTTAAAGAGGAAACAGCCATACGACAAATCGTTACTCATTATTTTGAGACTAAGGGAGTAAACTTGGAACAGCTAAAGAGAAATGCTAAAAAAAGAAAAATAGTTTATTCCCGATATACCAAGCCGGCAAAACAGCTTTTGGAATTAGCCGGCTCGGTAAAAGGAGCAAAAGTTGCCGTTGATAAGGT
>Ga0315294_10004757_pt1 | contig 14865 bp, 18 predicted proteins | sample YL17G13_40_MG_FD_203626 | JGI IMG/M metagenome (GOLD analysis project Ga0315294, IMG submission 203626) | Sediment microbial communities from Yellowstone Lake, YNP, Wyoming, USA - YL17G13_40 | ecosystem: Environmental > Aquatic > Freshwater > Lake > Sediment | place: USA: Wyoming | collected... | reverse complement strand
TTCATATTGGACACAGATAAACACAGATAATAATTCATGAAAAATGCCTAACAAAATTTAAAGACTTTGCAAAACAGTAGTACAGAGATATAAATGCTACGGATCAGGATAGCTTCACACTAAACTCAAATCGCAAATAACCTTTCCCCCCCGTTTGTATTTTTCCTTTATCTTTTAACCCTGAAACCTCTGAGGCCTCTGTGCCCTCTGTGGCAAATAAAGCTGATTTCGGATCAAAGAGCTGAAGTCGCCAGGGCGGCTTTGGCTTTGTTCATCTTTTCATACGCTTCGACATAAAACTCCGGTTTAGCATCGATCGCTTTCTGATAGGATTGGATGGCCTCTTTATATTTCTTTTCCATCAGGTAGAAACAGCCAAGGTTATAGTAAGCGGATGCTTCATTTCCTGAACTTTTGAAAGTTTCAAATGCCTCCTGGAACCTTCCCATTTTGCATAGAAGAAGGCCCAGATTATTCAGTATTCTCTTGTTATTCGGGTCCAGTTTCGCTCCTTCGATGAGAGCTTCGAGGGAGGCTTCATATTCTCCCTTCAGGAAAAGGGACATGCCGAGGTTGTTGTACAGAATCCCAACATTGGGCTGAAGGGTAATGGCCTTCTGGTAGTTGAAAAAGGCGTTTTTGAATTCTCTCTGTCGGTCATAAATAATTCCGAGGAAGTTGTAGGCCTGCCACAAACTCGAGTCCAACTGAATTGCCCTGGCGAACTCTTTCTCTGCTTCGCTCAGCTTTTGCCGGCCAAAATATACCCTCCCCAAACCCTCGTGGGCCAGGGCGTAGTCGGGATTCTTTTCGAGGACCCCCCGGAATTCTTTTTCCGCCTCTTCCAGGAGCCCTTTCTCCAGGAAGAGGCGGCCGATTTTATAACGGACCCGAATTTGGCCGGGTTCCAGACGAAGGGCCTCATAATAGTTCTTAAAAGCAATATCCGCCTTTCCCTGGAGGAAGTACTGGTCTCCCAGTTTCTCATAGCCCTCCGCGGTTAGAGGGGGGACCTTTTTGAAGGCTTCTTCATCTGCGGACGCCTTCTGCCGGTCTATCATCTGGCGGTATTCGCTGGCCTGCCGGATCAGCTGCGTTTGGGGGGTGTTCCGGGAAGCGCAACCCATCAGAGCCACGGCGAGGAAAATGAGAAGAAACCGGAAATAGACGGAGCTTCTCATGATCCCTCCTTTTCTCTGAATTTGCTGTTATGGGGAATCATGTCTTTGCCCAGCAAAATTTTAACCTGGATATAGGGGCGGTCCAGCCTTTTGAGCTCGATGAGATCATAGTAGCCCGGGAGCTCGTCAGCTACCTGGAGGGCGATTTCCCAATTCCCTTCCTGATAGTAAATTCTGGTATGACCATGGTTAAAAGGCTGGGAATTGGTCAGACGGCCCACCTGATAGCCCTTTTTCTGGAGATAGATTCCGACCCTTTTGGCCATCTGGCTGACCCCGTTCCCATTGGATACCTCGATCCCTACCTCTCGGCTAATGTCCTTCTTCTTCGCGACCGGCGTCTTTTGCGCGTTCTGGGGTACCCTGAACGCGATCGGAATCGCTTTCCCTTGAAGGAGGGCCATCTTCATTTCATAATTCCATTCCTCCCTCCCATCCCCGTTCCCGTCAACAGAGGAATTGCCGGTGGATTTCGGTGAAGAGTTGGAGCCCCGGTTTGGTTGGGCTTCTTCCCGTTCTCCTTTGTCCTTTTCCAGGCTGCTCAGTTGAATAACGGGAACCTGAGGATTGGCTGAACCAGAATCAATCTCAGCGGCAGACTGAACGACTTGACTCTCAAAAGCAAATCTCATTTCCGGGGGAGCGGAAACTTCCTGAAGGATCGAGGGTAGAGCCCCTTTTTCCCGCTCAGCTTTCTCTTCGATCTTCGGCGGCTCGGGAATAACCGCTCCCGGCTGGGCGGTCAAGTTTTTCTGGGTTTTCCCGAGGATCGAAGCCAGGGTGTTGGCGGCCTTCGCGCCCGTTCGGGCCAGTGTTTTAGAAGGATTCAACCGCAGGGCGGCCGAATAATTATTTCCGGCTTCCGCATATATCCCTTTCTGGAGGTAAATCTCGGCCATGTTGAAATGGGCCTGGCCTTCGTCTCCCCCGCGCAGGAATTCTTCCATGGCCAGTTGAAACTGAGCCTTTTCCGCATAGGCGGAGGCCAGGTTGTTATGGAAACGGGGTTCCTGGGGGTTCAAAGAAATGGCCTTCTGAAAAGCGGAAATCGCCCGCGCCGGGTTTCCCTGCAAAATATAAGAGTACCCCAGGTTGTTATGCAGGTAAGCCTGCCCGGGATCCAGGGCTAGAGCAGCCTCGTACGATGTTATGGCATTGGAGAATTCGCCCAGAAGATCATAGGAAACCCCCAATCCATTGTAAGCCTTCACATATTTGGGATCGATGGTCAGAACCTTTTTAAATTCGGCGATTGCCTCCCGGTGCTGGCCCCTTTGTTGGTAGTAACCGGCCAAAAGATAATGGGAGTCGGGGTTTCCCGGGCGGGGGCGGATGGTGGAAAAGAATTCGGAGAGATTGGAATCTTCCTGGGTTCCCCCGAATTTTCCCCAGAGAATGAAACCTTCTTTCCCTGAACACCCGGAAAGATATAGAATGAAAACCCCTCCCAGCATAAATAAAGATAGAAAGACCAGAATCGCCTTCTTGGTTTTGAGTTTCATTTTTTTCTTCTCCCTCCTCCGGAAACTCCTTATTTAGCAAAATATTTAAAGAAAACAGCAATTGCCGGCCCCAGGGTCATTAGAAAAAACATGGGAAGAATGAACAGGGCCAGGGGAAATATTAATTTTATTGGCATCTTCTGGGCCAATTCCTCCGCCCGTTGAAATCTCCTGGTGCGCATAAAATCGGCGTGAACCCGGAGGGCCTGGGCGATGCTGGTTCCAAATCTCTCCGTTTGGATTAACAGGGTTGTCAGATTGCTCAAATCTTCCAAGTCTGTTCTCAATGCCAGATTTTTCAGGGCCTCCTGCCGTGGTTTCCCAGCCCTTATTTCCAGGTTTACCAATCCAAGTTCTTCGGCCAGCACGCTGTTGGCCTTTTTCATTTCCTCGGCTGTTCTGTTAAGGGCGGAATCCAGCCCGGTGCCGGCTTCCACGCAGACGACCATCAGGTCCAGGGCGTCGGGAAGCCCCCGCTGGATCTTTTCTTTCCTGCTGGAAATCCGCCATTTAATCCAGAGATTGGGCAGGTAGAAACCAACGATGGCCAGGATGATTGAAAGATAGGTGAAGTTGGCTGGAGAAATCCTTTGCCAGAAAAATAGTTTACCTACAAGGGTTGCGCCAAAGAGGGATAGAGCCAATAGGACTTTAAGACCAAAGAAGAGGGGCAGGGCTTTGGCGGTTCGATACCCAGCCCTGACGAAGAGTCGCCGCATTTCGGAAATATTTTTTTCCTTCTTAGGGGCCAAAAATTTTCCCAAAGCTCTAAGAAAATGGAGAAAGCGGCTTTCCTCTGCGGAAGTCTCGGTTATATTGGCCTGATCTATATCGCCCTCAATTCCTTCCAATCTCTTTTTAAAAACCCTTTTTTCCCTGTAGCCCTGGGTGGATAGATAGGTTCCAAACATGAAAAGAAATACGGCCACAAATATCAATACAAAAATTAAAAATCCGTATTCCATTGGCCTCCTCCTGGATTTCTCCCTTAAACTCGAATCGCGACTATCTTTTTCATGAAAAAAATCCCGACGATCATCCAGGCCACCCCAAAAGCTAACACGTATTTACCCGAAGGATTTTCGAGAAGAGCGCCAAAAAATTTGGGGTTGAGTAAATGAATGAAGAAAGCGGTAACAAAGGGAACGGCAACCAGGATGTAAGCTGAAAGTCTGGCCTGGGACGAAAGAACCCGCACATGGCCGTTAAGCTTAAACCTTTCCCGGATGAGACGGGATAAGTTTTCCAGAATCTCGGCCAGGTTTCCCCCTGTTTCCCTCTGGAGGATCACGGAAATGACAAAAAACCTCAGGTCATCCAGGGGAATCCGATTGGTCAGATTGATTAAGGCATCCTGGGCAGATATTCCGAAATTGATCTCATTCAAGGCCTTCTCAAACTCAAAGCTTACCGGGTCTTCCATTTCCTCGGAAACGAGTCTCAACCCGCTGGAGAAGGCATGCCCGGCTTTCAATGATCTGGCGATCAAGTCGAGAACTTCGGGGAGCTGCTCTTCAAATTTATGAAATCTTTTCCTCCGCTTGTAGCGCAAATACATAAAGGGAAGAAATGCCGGTACTATGGCACACGGTATGATGACGAAAAAGCTGGGAACGAGAGGGAAATAGGCCGAGTGAAACGGGATGCCTGCCAGAAATCCAATCACCGCCAGGGTAAGAGAAATCAGTATATACAGCCCCGGCTTGCGCGAAACTCCCGCCTGCTCCACCAATAGAGTCATTTTTCCCATGGTGGAGAACCTTTTAAGAAGGGAGTGGAGCCACGGGATCTCGCTCAGCCTGTCTTTTCTCAAAATATCGACCGGTCCATCGTTTTCGGACTCGACGGAGAGGGCCTTGAGCCTGGTGCGGACCTCCTTCTTTTCCGAAGACCGGAATCCTCGAAGAGCGAAGTATCCCAGTTCAACCAGGATCAAAACCACGATGAAGATTAAAATTGGAAGGAAATAGTCCATTTTTCCTCCTGAACTCTATGGATTAAATCTGTTGGTTTCGCAAAAAGTCGCTAGGATCGTCACCCCGGCGAAAGCCGGGGTCCAGACCTTGTCCCCGCGGAAGCGGGGAACCATTAAAGAAAATCTGGATTCCCGTTTTAACGGGAAACCCTGGATTCCGGCTTCCGCCGGAATGACGAATTCTATGGAAATTCGACTTATTACGAATTCATTAAATCTCATACACCTTGCTCGGATCGAATAATTCATTCGGAACAGGAATACCAAAGGCTTTGAATTTTTCGATGAACTTAGGCCTGATACCTCTGGAGCAAAACCTTCCCCTTACCCGCCCATCCTTGTCAACGCTCGTCTGTTCAAAGGAAAAGATCTCCTGGAGGGTAACTACATCTCCTTCCATTCCGGTGATTTCCTGCAAATTGGTGACTTTCCGGCTTCCATCCACCAAACGAGACAGTTGGATAACCACATTCAAAGCGGAACTGATATACTTTCGAATGAACCCGGGGGCAACCGTGAACCCGCTCAAAGCCACCAGGGTTTCCAGCCGCATCAAGGCATCCCGGGGGGAGTTTGAATGGATGGTGGTGAGGGATCCGTCGTGGCCGGTATTCATGGCCTGGAACATGTCCAGAACCTCCGATCCGCGGACCTCTCCCACGATGATTCGATCGGGCCTCATGCGGAGGCTGTTCCTCACCAGGTCGCGCTGGGTGACCTCTCCTTTGCCCTCGATGTTGGCGGGCCTGGTTTCCAGGCGGACCACGTGCTCCTGTTTGAGCTGCAGCTCGGCGGAGTCTTCGATGGTGACGATTCGCTCGTTTCCCGGAATGAACCGGGAGAGGACATTCAACAGCGTTGTCTTCCCGGTACCGGTACCGCCGGAAATCAGGACATTCTGCCGGGCCTTCACGATCCCTTTCATGAGCTCCCCAATCTCAGGAGTCAAGGTCTTTAAAGTTAGCAAGTCTTCCAATTCCAGGGGGTCAACGGCAAACCGGCGAATGGAGAGAATGGACCCGTCGAGGGCCAGGGGGGGAATGATAGCGTTAACCCGGGAACCGTCGGGCAGCCTGGCATCCACCATGGGAGTGGATTCATCGACCCGCCGGCCGACCGCCGAAACGATCTTGTCGATGATCCGGCGCAGATGGCCTTCATCCTTGAACCCCGCTTCGGTGAGTTCCAGTTTTCCAAACCTTTCAACGTAAACCTGTTTATGGGTGTTCACCAGAACGTCGGAAACAGTTGGGTCCTGCATGAAGGGCTCCAACGGCCCCAAACCCAGGACTTCGTCCTGGATTTCCCGAAACATCCTATCCCGTTCATTCAGGTTCAAAGGAACATTGAAGTGATTGTCCGATAGAATCTTTTCCACCAATTTTCGAATTTCCTGCCGCAATATGATTTCATCCATCGAAACGAGGACGGACAAATCCATGAGGTTTAACAGCCGGTCATGGATTCTGGTTTTGAGTTCGTAATAATCTTTCGAGGCGTAGAATTTATTTACTTTTGCCGAGGCGGGCAAAATTTCCTGGGCGCCATTTAAAACATTGGTCATACGGGATTTCATGGTGATCATAACTTCATCCTCTACTTTCTTTTCCGCAGATTGCGCAGATTTCACAGAAATCATTTACACAAAAGCCCTTTGTGGTTTACCTTGCACACTGGGGCTTGTGCCTTTGGCCATTTTAACCTACTTATCCGTGTTTATCCGCGTTCATCCGCGTCCCATTACATCTTTTGTCTTAGGTCTTTTCTTAATATAAAATCTGTGTTCATCTGTGTTTATCTTTGTCCAATGGACTCATCCTTTTTTCAAACCGACAAACCCGGATGCCAGGCTCTTTATGTTCTTGGTCACTTCCGCTGCCGGGGCGACCGATTCCAGCGTTTTTCCCTGATTGATCGCCGACATGGTACTCGGATAATCATTGTCGATCAACCCGGAAATTTTTCGATCTAAGGCCGCCTCCGCATCCTTCAGGGAAATCAGGGATTTCTTGTGGAAGCGGTTTATGATTATCCTGATCTGCTCATTCCGGGGATAGCCCAGTTTTTCAAAAGTGCGCAGAAGCCTTTTCACGTTGGTCAGACAGGGAAGGCTTAAAATGGCGATCAGGCAAAGGAAATCGGTCATTTCCAGGATTTTCAGGGAAACTTCGTCCAGGGACTGCCCGCCGTCGATCACAATGAAGTCGAAGACCTGCTTCATCAATCCCAGGATTCTCTCGATGAATTCCGGGGTCGAAACCCCTATTCCATCCAAACCGGTGGGGGAAGGGAGGATATACATCCCGTTCTTGTGCTTGGACAGAATGGACATGAGGTAATGGGAGTCCAAACGGGAAATGTTCCGGGCCACTTCCGCCCAGTTAAATTCCGGCTGGATGTTCAAGAATATGGGAATTTCTCCGAACAGAGAATTCATATCCACCAGTACAACGGAGGCAGGGTTGATTGAACTTTTCACCAGGCTGGCGGCGAGGTTGACAGCTACCGTGGTCGTCCCGACCCCCCCCTTGCTGCCAATGACATGGATAATTTTGCCATGCTTGTCTGATTTTCTATCGACTGCCTCACCGAATTTTTTTCGTTCCAGAAATTTTTTGACAGCAGCGGCGACTTCTTCTTTTTTAACAGGTTGAGGAATGAATTCGCGGGCGCCGGCCCGGAGGGCGCGGATCAAAAAATCGGGCTCCATGCGGGTGGAGGTTAAAAAGAAATCCTGGACCAGGCCCGATGCCTGAATGGAATGAACCAGTTCAAAATCCTTCTCCAGGTCTTCTCCGATTTCCAGGATCAGAAGATCATAGGATTTGTTGGGGACGAATTCCTGGAGGGAGAATTCCCCGAAAGGAGACAAGACCTCTTCAAAATCCGCTCGAACTTTTCGGTTTCGAATTCGCAATCCGACCGCAATCTGAGGGTTCATTATAATTTCATTCCTTATTGAACGAGGACCGGAATTTTTGCCAGGACGCCGTAATTGTGGCCCCCACTTATACCGGTAGGTATATGGGGGTTGCAATCCGGCAAGAAGTAGATTGTTTTATTTTCGTAAAAGGCCGGCGTTCCATTTAATACATCCCGTAAATTAAATGCAGTGACAAAATTGTTCCAACATTGCTGCCCTGATGTCGGTTGGGGACAACTAAATGTTGTTGTAATTCCATCCATTGTGACCTGCATATTCCGCGGAACCTCGTTGTAATGATTCTTGTCGGTGTTCGTAATCCACAATATGCTCAGGGTAACGACCCCCACAACTTGCGAGCAATTGCTAGTGTTGTTACCAGGGCAGTCGATAACGGGAAGGGTTAAAGTCCATGGCCGATCCGGCCAGCCATTATGGTCGGTATCCAATCCCTGGTTATTTTTCCAGCAGCTGATTAAAGAGTTGAAGGCGGTCTGGATTTGTCCTCCACTGGTTCCCATCCCTTGGCCGAAAACAAGCGGGGTGGGGTTTCCCTCCCCGCAGACGAGAGGTCTAACCGATGATGCGCTCGCCGTTTGGCAGGGTTGAGTAAAATTTGACCAACCGCCGGTTTGATGCCCGGCATTACTCCCGCTATTTATCATCCGGCCGACTCCGCAGGTATAATTGCCGTTATTATCTTCGATAGATTGCCGACAAATGGCAATGGGTTGATCCACAGCTTCGGGCTGTATTGAGCCAGCGAAACCTATGTAGGCGACAGATTCTGTAGATAGCCCAAAATTCTGGAAGCCGAAAATCTGCGCAAAAAAGGAAACGGCGGGAGTCGCCTCCCTTCGGGTTCGGACCCGAACAGCATTGATAAAATTCGTGTTGCTATCCAGCGCGGCAGGGGACACGTTCCAAAGATCAACGGGAGAAAGAGAATCGTTGGGCGTAAATGTTCGGGTGGCAAAGCTCCAGTGGCCTCTTTCGACGTCTCCCGTGTTTCCACTGGTCCAATTTACTTCAACTGCGAGTTTTTCACTTCGGTTAGCCTCGGCGGCATCGTGGGCTTCCTGGTTTGCCCCCTGATTCACGGCTGTCCCGTTGTTGTTGTAAAGGACCTGCGTCCCGGCAAGCGCCCCTGCATCGGCGGCGTTTTTTAACTCATTTCGGACTACAAAGAGGTGCCCTACATCGATCGCAAGGGCTGCAAAACCAATTAATACCACGATTGCAATAATAACGAAAACGAATATTACTCCTCGTTGGTTTCCTGCCGGTTTGACCAGTTTAGAAATTGTTTTCATAGATTGCTCCTATTATTTTTAAATACTATTCACACCTCATTACGGTTACAGCGCTTAAATTCAACTGGTTAAGCCAATTAAGGCCAAAAAGCCTGGCAACAAAATTTGGAAGAACTAAAAAAGTATAAGGGTAAGTTACAGTAACTGCAATTTGCCTCGGAGGTGTCGCCGTCAGAGGGGGGCATTGTGCTGGAACAACCGTAGTATTCGCAGTCGCAGGAACACCACTGAAAGATACCAAGTAATTTGCCAGGTAATTGTTCACAATTGTTCTTATGCCACTTCTTGGGGGAATATCGTTTATCCCCAGCGGAGAGTAATTCCCCGTGTTTGGGTCCGCATAGAAAACTATTCCAGCCCGAGCCCCTTCTCGGCTTGCATTGGTGATCATGGCTTTGTTATAAAGAATTAGACTGATTTCAATTATCCCAAATAGCACAAGCAATAAAATGGGTAAAATAATGGCTAATTCCACCATCGCTGCCCCTTTGTTGCTTCTTATCGATCTTTGGCTCATAAGTCTATCCTCGAAAAGTCCCATTTTGTTCCCATTGGCCTATCTCTTTAAAACATTTTCTCCCTATCCCCCTCACCCTACCCTAGCCCTCTCCCGCCAGGGGAGAGGGGAGGATAGGGATGAAAATTATTTAATCCCTCCGATGGTCAAGTTATACACCTGGGCCGGAGGCTCCTTTTCAAAGCCTTTTTGATATTTTTCCTTAGTTGCCTGGGCCGCTTTGCCGTCCATCCCTTCTGCCGGTTCAACCTTTTTACCGGCTTCAGGGTCGGCAATCTGGTTGAATTTCTGCAGCTTATGGGATGTTCCGTAATCCATTTCCAGGCGGCTGGGAGCGCAAGCAGCCAGGCTTGTGGCCAGGGAAAATAGACCTGTTAACAGCAAGAAGAATCTTTTCATTTTTTCCTCCAATTTGATTAAACTTTTTTGCCACAGAGGTCACAGAGTCCACAGAGGCATAAAAGCTACTGTCACGAAAACATTTGCAGCACTTAAAGGCCAAATCAGCTTTCCCAGATATTCGTATGGGTTATTTATCATTTAGTCTTGAAACCTCTGTGTTCTCTGTGTCCTCTGTGGCTAAATTAACTACTTGGGCATTGCATGTCCAAACTCTCCCTCCAGCCTCATTCCTCTGCGGGCATCCGGAGAAGAGGAGGGGCCGGCGGGGCGGTCTTCTTTTTTGCTTCCCTCCAACGCCCCGAGGAGATAAAACTCGAAGTCGTTAGGTTCTATATATTGATCGGTTGGGAGGGGCTGCTTGGCCAGGTTCATAGGCTTTACCAAGTGAGGGGTGACGATGATGATCAACTCGGTTTCATTTTTCTGGAAAGAAGTGCTTCGGAAAAGGACTCCCAGGATGGGAATATCGCCCAGAAGGGGGAATTTCGATACCACCTCGCGGACATTATCCTTTAGCAGCCCGGCGACAGCAAAGCTCTGTCCGTCGCCAAGTTCAACCGTTGTCGAAACCCGCCGGGTGGTGATTGCCGGGATTACGAATCCACCGACCTGTATGGCGTTGGCGAAGTCGAGGTCGGACACCTCGGGGGCTACCTGCATGCTGATTTTCTTGCTGCTTAAAACTACGGGGCTGAAATTCAGCCCTACGCCAAAGGGTTTGTATTCTACGGTAATACTCGTCCCGGTTCCCGACGGCTGGGGGACAGGGATCGGAAACTCCCCGCCGGCTAAGAAATTGGCCGATTTTCCGCTCATAGTAATCAAGGTAGGTTCAGCAAGGACTTTAGTGAGCCCCTCTTCTTTCAAGGCATCGATGAAAGTCGTCCAGGTAGCCCCCCCGCCAGCAAAACGAAAGATGGCGTTGATTCTATCTGAAAAGCCTAAAGAACTTGCAGCGTTGGACGGGGCAAAGCCGGACGGAGTGGGGAACAACGGTACTGATCCCAGGGCGGTGAGATTTCCGAGCATTGAAATCCCAAAATTGGCCCCGCTGTTACTTATATAGTTAAAGTTGACGCCCAATCTCCGCAGAAGAGACCGCGACATTTCAGCCACCCTGACCTCCAACATGACCTGGTGGGCCCCCCCTACCTCGAGGAGATTGATGACTTTCTTGGGGTAATAAGAGTCAGCCAAGGCCAGGACCTGGGAGAGGTTCGAAGTGCTCGAGACCGTTCCGGAAAGGGTTACAGAATCTCCCGTAGGGGTTACCCGGATGTCTTTTTCTTCCGGAAGAATTTTATGGATGGCTTCCTTCAACTGGGAAGGCGATCCCTCGGCTTGAAGCAGGTTTACGACTCGTTTCGGAAAGTAGGATTCGGACAAGGCCAAGACCTTGGAAAGGTTGCCCTTATTGGCAACCGTCCCGGAGACAGCAATTTTATTATCCCCGGTAGCTGTGACCTTAATGTCCTTTTCTTCCGGCATGACCTGATAAAGGGCTTCCTTAAACTTGGAAACATCCGGAGAATCTTCCAGTTTTAGAAGGTTAACGACTTTTTTGGGGAAAAACGGCTCGGCCAGGGCCAGGACCTGGGTTAGGTTGGACATGTTCGAAACAGTGCCGGAAAGGGTAATATTGTCATGGGTCGCCATAGCCTGGATGTTTTTTTCTTCCGGCATGATCTTCTGAATCATTTCTTTCAAGCGGGAGATATCGGGGGACACTTCCACGTCCATTACGATTTTATCGTTGGCCCCCCAGACAGTTAAATTCGTGACGCCCGGATTTTTTCCCGTCAGGTAAATCTGACGGGGTGTCAATACCATGGCCACTGCGATCTCCGGGATCCCCTCCGGCGTCCCCAGGGAAACCCTCTTCACCGGCTCCGAGCTGGACAGGATAACGGATTTTCCGACGGTCAAGGTCAATTTCTGAGTTGAGGCCGTCTCCAAAGTAATTCGTGGAGGACCCTGGGCCCAGGCAAAGGAAGGAATCACGAATGCCAGCACGAATATGCCCAGGAATCCCATGAAATGCGATTTTCTTAAGATGTCCATTCGAATATTTTTGGTTTCCATGATCTACTTCCCCTCCTCAAATTTCTTGGTGGTTACCTTGCCTCCCTGGATCAGTTCGACAAAAAAGACCTTTTTCTCTGTCTGGAAAGGTTTCCTGGCGGATGCCTCTTTGGATGTTTTCCCCTTAGCTCCGACTACTGGGCCCGACCCTGAATAAGACGCCAATAAGGCAGGGATAGAAGTTCCTTTGGTCAAAACTTCCTCGGTGTCGATCAATCCCCTCAAAGCCAATTGCAATTTCCCCTCCGTTGCAGAGAGGGCCAGCTTCTCCGCTTCTTCCGGGGTAACTTCAAGAGTAATGACATCTACAGGAGCGGCCTGCTGTTCCTTTCCTTTTGCAGTTGTAACTTCCGGCCCTGCGGCGAGGACCAATATATTTTCGAGGACTATTTTCGTAACCGGCTCTTCAGTCTTTCCCTTGGCCATCGTAACCAGGACATCCACCCGGTTCCCCGGATTGACGAAACCAGCCACGCCGATCACTTTATCCACCCGGACGGCCACCGCGCGCTTTTTGGGTCCGATGACTGCGGCAACCCCTCCGGTTTTTAAACTTTGAGGGGCCAGGCGGGATTCAAGGAAGGGTTCTTTGGCCCTTATGGAGGAGATGACCACCCTGCCGAGCAAAGAATTCATATCGGTATAAGCCCCGGCAGGAAGGCTGCTTTTGAGGAATGGCTCCATTTTAACCATTTCTTTTACAACTACGGTTCCCCAATTCAAATCAACTGTTGCCATGGCTATGGGCTGGGTCTCCTGAATGGGGACTTTGGCAACTCCAGCCCTTTTCTGAATGGAGCTGTAGATTATTAGAGTGGTAATCAGGGCAATGACGACTGCCACACCAAGTACAACAAGAGGCTTTAATTTTCCCATTTTTCCCCCCTTACTTTTTAACTAGAGATTAACTTAATAGCGGTAGAAAACCCCCTGCCAATCTTCGCAAAGGCTTATGCCGACAGGCTTGTAAGTGAATTCCCCGAGGGTTACTGCGCCCAATTTGAGGCTACTCTCCATCAAGCCTGAGAAGTGGGGCATCCTGGGCTTTTGGTCTCTGCTGAATCCCCGCTTCGGCTGGAATGACAAATCCTCTCCATTCTAAATATTTATGCAACGTTTATGCCAAAGCACTAATTAAATCGGTCAATACTCCGCGGATTGAATCTCCCAGAAGGCTCCAAACCCCTACCCCAACAATAATTACTAAAGCAGCTATTATACTGAACTCAACGGATTCCATTCCTTCTTCTTCCTTCAAAATTTTCTTAGGAAAAATGGTAATAGGGCTCATTTTTTCACCTATTCGGCTATTAAATTTTTTCTCACGAAAAAATCTGAAAAGAAGCCTTCGAAAATGAAGTCCCAAAGGCGAAATAAATAGAAGTTCCCAGGGCTATAGTGAAGGCATACCTTAACTTAAGCTCTTTTTCTTTATGCCCCGGTGGGATGTAGATGAATTGACCGGTAAAAAAAATCCCTTTCAAAATATTTCCATATCTCTTGAGAGTACCCAGCAACATACCCTTCGAGGCGATCAGAATCAGGGCATAAACGCCTGCCAGAAGGCAGGAAAACAAGAAAACCATGAAAACGCCCTTGGGACCCAAGAAGCTGCCAACGGCTCCCAAGAGTTTAACATCTCCTGCTCCGATTCCTCCGATGAAATAAAGAATGATTAAAAGAGAAAAACCTGTAATTGCACCTAATAGACTGAATGCCAACCCTTCGTATCCTTTGCTGAAGAATGAATAAGCAATTCCAGCCGCCAAGCCTGTAAAGGTCAGCCAGTTCGGAATTCTGAAGTATAGAATGTCCGCAATCGATGCTATGGCCAAGATGAAAACCAGGAAAAATATGACAGGGTCGATGTTTAGCATTTTGAGTCTTTTATTCCAGTTCGTTTTTTCAATAGGGGATGTTGCCGAATTCCCTTTACGCAACATCCCCTCAGGAAGTTCAAGGTTTAAGTGACTCCCTTATATATTAGGTGGTTTGTCCTTGCATAGCAGTAATAACAGCAGTCATCCTAGTGACGATTTCTTGTCCCAGCGTAGCCCAAACCCCTACCGCTGCAATAATTACCAGCGCTGCCACCACGGCATACTCAACCATCTCCATTCCTTCTTCTTCTTTCACGAACTTTTTGATCAACGTCCACATCTTTTCCATTTTCTTTCTCCTTTTTGTTTTTGATTCTTTTGATTTTTTTAATTGATGGCTTTCTGCTTAAATTTCTCTGTGTTCTTTCCCGTTCAATCCCTCCTTTCGCTGGAAAATGGTTTCGGTGCCAGGAAGAGATGCAATTCCTGTTCCCGGAACCTGGACCAATTAGATGAATCGCTTCCCCGGAGACCCTTCTTCATGAATGCCGATTCCACCCAGGTACCGCTGCATTTCCTTTTCCACGCACGCAGGACAGATTCCGTGGGTCGCCGGGTAGCCTCCCTCTGAAATCACTCTATGACACCAGGCGCAGATTTTTCGGGGGGTATAATTCCCCCGGAGCCTTTCCTTGAAATTTATAACTCGCATCGTTTGGATCATTAGAAATATTCCTTGTTCTTCTTTCTCACCCCACCCCCACCCTCCCCCGTCGAGGGGGAGGGGAAAATCGGAGCCCCCGTCGAAAGGAGGGGAAAATCGGGGAGCTCCGTCGTGGGGGAGGGGGGAAGAGGGCTTCTTTCTTACCCCATTACGTCCGGATGATCCCAGGCAGCCAGGGCATCCATTTTATGCTCGTATTTATGTTGAATCTGGTCCGAATCCGGGTTTTGCATACGGGCTACCAGTTGGAGGTACTTCAAAGCGCCCTTGGGAATCCGGGTCTCCTGCCGGCCGTCGAACAGGGTAATGTATTCATCTCCGTTCTTGGCAAAGATCACTTCTCCCGTGGAGAAAGGGATCATCATTGAAGGTTTGACTATTTTGCATTTCCACCAGTTGGCCATTTTTAAGACTCCATAACTTCCT
>Ga0315294_10004756_pt1 | contig 14865 bp, 10 predicted proteins | sample YL17G13_40_MG_FD_203626 | JGI IMG/M metagenome (GOLD analysis project Ga0315294, IMG submission 203626) | Sediment microbial communities from Yellowstone Lake, YNP, Wyoming, USA - YL17G13_40 | ecosystem: Environmental > Aquatic > Freshwater > Lake > Sediment | place: USA: Wyoming | collected... | reverse complement strand
ATTTCCTGGACCTTGACATCCTGGTTAACGAATGGCTGCAATGCGGCGAGTAACACCTGTGACCCGAATTGCCAGCCGTAGTCCCGCACCAAAATCCACTTTGCAAACGGCGGTCCGCTCCCGGGGCTATTTTGCTCGGCAGCATTGGCGTGGCCTTTGTCGGCTGGCTGCGAAGACGCAGAGTGTTGTGAAAAGCAGCAACAATTGTTGAAAAAGTCCATATAAAATGGGGCTAATCTCTAATGCTTCGCCCCATCATTTTTTGTTCGCACTTCAAATACTTATTCTCGCTTCCACAGCCAGGTATCCGTAAATAGACCAAGGTCGGCAATATCAACCGCCCCATTGCGGTTCAAATCTTCAATAATGCTGCCCTCAATCAGCCATTTGGTCGCTATCTCGCAAAAGTCCTTAAAGTTCACAACACCATCAATATCAAAATCGCCGGGATTACCGCTCATACTTGCGTGATTGGTCCCGCCGTAAGCCCCCATATTTATGCGCTTGCCGTTCGGCCACGGCTCACCGCTCCAATCCGAATTTGGGTCACCCGCATCAATGCACAGACTCGTCACATCATCTTTCGTCCATCGTCTCTCGTTTGCATCCCACCTGCCCGCCTGCGATTTTAAGTGATAATCGCCATCAACCCAAAAGTCATCGCTTGTATCGGCCGGCGTACCGTTATCATCCCAACTACCTGCCCTGACAAAACATGGGTCGGAATCTATATTGCCGCTGCCCCAGTTTAAGCTGCTAAGCGGCCCCACATCAACCGCCGCTTTACCTCCCTGCGCATCACTGTAGGCCACCGTGGCATTGGCAGGTCCAAACCACGAGGGCACTGCTATCTGTGGGCCTTGCAGTGCATCGTTATCCCGGAAGATGCTATTTTCAATTTCCACATCGCTCTGGTTGCATAGCAACCCGCCGCCCACGCCTTCTGGCGCCAGATTGCCTGCTATGGTGCAGCTTCGCAGCATAGCGTTGCCCGAATCGTAGCAATCTACCCCCCCACCGCCGTCTCCCCAAACCATGTTGCCGGCTATCAGGCAATTTCTGATTACTGGTTGTCCGGACCAGCACTCAATGCCGCCGCCGCCCATCGCTAAGTTGCTGCTAATAATACACCCTGTTATGTGGGGGCTGCCACCCCGGCAAAAAATGCCTCCGCCGTAAGTCATAGCGGTACTATCTCGAATAGTGCAATTGTTTATCGTTGGGCTGCTGTCCTCACAGAAAATGCCGCCTCCTTTGCCGCCGTAACCGTCCTGTATCGTCAGCCCCCAAACCACACAATTGCCATCTTCGCCGCTTTGAAAGAAAAAGCCGCGTCCTTCTCTGTTGGGGTCGATAATGGTGCTCGCCACAATATTCGCATCCTCAGGTTCTATGCTGCAAATAGTTATGCCCTTTCCGCTTGGGTCAAGGTCGTAGTTGCCCTCGCCGCTATAGATGCCGGGCCGTATCTTAATAATATCGCCGTCCTCTGCTGCATTTATCGCATCCTGGATTCTCCGGAAGGGCTCTGTAGATGTACCACTGCCCGGGTCGTATGGACTATTCGCATCAACAAAGATAATATAACTATAGTAATTACACAGAACCTGCTCAGCCGGTTTATTCTGCATTAGGTGATACGGATTGTTAGGTCCGCCTGCATCGGGGTCGGTCTCCCAGTTCCACCAGAAAGCGCCAAGCCACCAGCTTCGGCCCTTACACTGGCTCAGAAGCGCCTCATAGCAGTCGGCCTGTTCCTGCAGGTTAATTGGGCCGGCCGGGTCCGTCCACCACGGCGTCTTGTTTGTCCCCTCTACACTTTGGTAGCCGACCTCGGTGAAAATAATATCCATACTCGGCCAACTGCTGTTACGCCAGGCCTCGATGGAATTGCATCTATTATTCCACGCCGTCTTCAGCTCGGACAGTGTCGGGTTATTCTTGTTCGTCAATGAATAATAAGCGTCGATTCCAATGTAATCGAGTTGACCCCACCAGTTGATTTTTTGTTCACACCCGTGGTTGGCAGCGTATGTGAAGGGTCCCGTGTAATGGTTCTTCACCTCCTGGATTACATCCTGCCACGAAGACGACCACGACTCGGTGTTTTTCAATTCACAGCCGACGCAAAATAGCTCAACGCCGTTTGCCGCAGCCAAATCCGCCCAAAAAGTTACAAAATCCTGATATGCCGCAAACCAGCCGGCAGATGGATTGATATCACCCCGCCATTTGCCATCCCGACAATCGACCATCGGCTTGAGCATGACCTTCATTCCAAGCTCGTGGCACCTCTCAATCGCGTGCACCACAGAGCCGGGCTCAGCAGAATATCGACTGTAGTCTGGTTCTATTACAGCCGAATCGATGCTGTCCTGAAACCACCACACACAAATAGCTATCCAGTTGCAGCCGATGGCGTTGGCATCTGCTAAAGATATGTCGGAATCCTCAGTATATAATGCATCTGGGGACCACGCCGTGTAGCTGACCCCCTTCATCTCAATCTCGCCGGAAATGGAAACGCCGGAAATAATGACTAAAAAAAGAATTGCAGATTTTCTTATCATCGCCCTTACTCCTTTATCAGAAATTTAAGATATCCTGCCCCCTGAGTTTACCACTTCACGCATAGATGGACTTCGCCAGTTTCCAATCCCATCCCACCAGATGGTAACGTAATCAACAATAGTCTTCCCGGGGTTGTTCTGCCTGGATATCTCTATTGCCATATCGCGGAGTGCTCGCATACAAGCGAGTCCCCCCGTTCGCCACGCACCGGCGCCTATATCCACCGCTTCACGTTCCGCATCCTGAAAGTCAATTTTCTCAGCCGTCAACAGTCCTGCAAGCCTTTCGGCCTGTGGCTTCAACACATCCTGCCAGCGGCACACATCCAGTTCTTCTTTCGCCAATAATTCCGCCAACAAACGCTCATGTTCTCTTTGCTTCTTCTCACGTTCAGCCCTGGCCGCAGCTAGCCGTTCGGCGCGATGCTTTCGGCTTGCTGGCGGCAATAGCACTTCCAGCAGCCCCGCCACAGGATCAACAATCACCCAGACCAGAAATGTTGTCACCAATGTCCCCAGTGCAATCCCTGAAAGAAATTGGCTGACCGTACTTACCCCTATCATCCCCAGGCATCCTGCCAGCCCGCCTAAAAACGGCGATATAATATAGAACATCGTGTAGTACGGGGTGCTGGTCAGCGGATGTTCTATTTGCACTTTCTGGCTGCTGCTAATCCCCCTGTAAATCGCAAACAAATACAGACTAACCAACAGGAAAACTGTCAATGCCCCATAGCCGGAGAGAGAAAACACGACCCACCACCGAACACCCGCCTGATGCAAGCCCAAAACAAAGATATAGCCCACGCACACAACGAACCATACCGTGCCGGCAAGATGAATCGACCTCAACCTTCTTCGTCTAAACATCAGTATATCTCGTGGAATCCCTGACACACATCCAGGAAATTTTTAGCCCTCGCAACCAAGCTTAGTAACCACCACCACCGTAACCACCGTAACCACCACCGCCGCCACCATAACCAGCAGCATTGACAATATACACCGCCGAGAAAGCCCTGCCAATCGGTCGGACAACTTCCTCTATCTTCATTGCTATAGCAGATAACACAGTTGGCGGCACAAATATTACATCGCCTTCCTGCAGCATAACATTCTTGCTGGTGTCACCATGTGCAGCCATTCGGTCAAAGTTCACCTCAAAGATTTGAGGTCGAACATTCTTGTCTGGTGACGGCCTTATTATCTGAATCCTTTCCTTCCAGGCCATAGGGTTAAGTTGCGCTCCCGCAATCGCAGTTATTACCGTATCGCGCCCAGTATAGATCTTGGGACCGGGCACATAAACCTCACCCAATACGTAATAGACCTTGCTGCGGTACACAACTATCCGAACATCGATTGGCTTTTCTTCTGTCAACTTGTAAAGCTCTAATACCTTTGTCCGCAAGCTGTTTGCAACCTGCTCGACAGTTTTGCCGGCAGCTTCTATTTCACCCAAAGTTTCAAAGCTTATCTTACCATCCGGACGAATCTGCTGCCGCTGCAGATGGATTTCCGGCACCTTTGAGCAATGTATCTCAACCTCATCCGGCGGATGCAAAACGTAACTGGCAGCAGTAACATCGACCTGCTGCGGCTTTAGAAATGCCTGTATGTCTTTGGGATTAGACGAAAAACATCCTGTCAGGCACACCGTAATCAATACCAAAATCCCCGTTACCGTTGCTTTTTTACACATCATTTTATGCTCCTTTACCTTGCACTATTGCGTTTTCTGCTTGTACAGCCCCGCCTGCTGTGCTTAAAAGCAGACGCTATTTTGGCTTATTATACCCAACATCACGTTTATGTCAAGTTCTTTCTCGAAAAGCCGCTTTATCTTTCGTCTAATCAACAATATCGGCCATAATGAGCTCGCTGGTTCCTCAAAATCCCCATACCCGTAGCACTTGAGACAATATCGGTCCTTGCATGAGTTATTTGGCGGTACAGCCAGACCGAATATATCACAGTCGCCTAACACTATGCGGTTGGCTATACACTTGATTATTGCTAAAATTATGAGGTTGCAACTGACTACTCGGGTGTTGATATGGCTGATGCTCGTCAAATTATTCACGTGGATATGGACGCCTTTTACGCCTCTGTTGAGCAGCTCGATTCTCCTCAGTTCAAAGGAAAACCTGTCATCGTCGGCGGTGACCCCAAAGGCCGCGGCGTCGTAAGTGCTGCCTCCTATGAGGCCCGCAAATTCGGTATCCATAGCGCAATGCCGATGGCCCGGGCAATCAAGCTTTGCCCCCAGGCAACGGTTCTGCCGGTTCGTATGGAGCGATACATCAAGCTCTCCGGAGAGCTCCACGACATCTTCGAAAGCTTCACGCCGCTGGTCGAGTCGGTTTCTCTCGATGAAGCCTTCCTCGACGTTACGGAAAGTATCCAGCTGTTCGGAAACGCCGAAAAAATCGCCTGTAACATCAAAAAAGAAATTAAAGAAAAACTCAGCCTGACCGCATCCGTCGGCGTTGCCCCCAATAAGTTCCTCGCAAAATTGGCCTCCGACCTCAAAAAACCCGATGGCTTCGTGGTCGTCACAGAACAAAACAAACAGGATATACTCGACCCACTACCTGTAAATAAGATATGGGGAGTGGGTAAAGTAACACAACACGCTCTTCAATCTCATGGAATAAAAACCATGGCCCAGCTCCGAAAAACACCTTTGGAACACCTCCAGCGCATCGTGGGCAGCTGCGCCCCCCTATTGCTCGAGCTCGCCCGCGGCATTGATGAAAGCAAAGTCGAACCAGCTATATATGCTAAAAGCCTATCAAGTGAACAGACCTTCGCCACTGATATTCAGGACCAGGAAATCCTTTTATCCGTCCTGCTCGAACAGGTTGACCAGGTCGCTCAAAGACTGCGGACAAACGCACTCAAAGCCAGAACCCTGACACTGAAGCTGCGATACCCGGACTTCCAAACCATTACTCGAAGCAAAACTCTAACCGAAGCCGCCAGTACTACCCAGACGTTATGGCAAGCCGCCAAAGCCATCTTCCAAAAATGGCACAGCCGTTCCGCAGCTCCTTTGCGACTGCTTGGTTTCGCAGCTTCTGGCCTCGTTCAGGAAAATATCGGCCAGAAGCAGTTGTTCACCAATCCGGAAGAAGAAAAGCAGAAAAGGCTCGATAAAGCTGTTGACAAAATCAAAAATCGCTACGGCAAAAATGCCCTCCGCCGTGGCCGCTAACGCATCGTTTTGGCCGTCAATAATCCATAGTAAATAATAAATAATCAATTATTATTTGGATATTTCTTTACTCCTGCCCCCTTTTTCGCTATACTCCTGAATATGACGGGCATTCCGCAGCCCACGACTATATGGCTGCCACAATGCATGCTCAATTGTAGCCGGAAACGCCGGCATAAATGTTTAGGGTTTTGTAGAAGGAAGTCCAGATGAATATCTATGTAGGAAACTTGCCGTCCGAGGCAACTGAAGACGACCTGCGCCAGGCCTTCGAAGCCTTCGGCCAGGTCGAAACCGTCACCCTCATAAGGGACAGAGACACCGGCCAATCCAGGGGATTTGGGTTCGTGGGAATGCCCTCTGAAACCGAAGCCAAAACCGCTATCACCGAAATGAACGGTAAAGATTTGAAGGGAAAGACCATTAATGTAGAAGAGGGTCGGCCAAAAGCACGCTCTTCTAACTTCAGAAGCCGGCGAGGTAGCAGCCGTGGTCGGCCACGTGAAGGAGGAAGACCAGGCGGATTTGGTGGCGGCCCACGAGGCGGTCCTCGCGGCGGCGGCCCTCGCGGTCGAGGCGGTCCACGTCGCGGTCCAGGCGAACGTGGTAGCCGTGACGCCGGCAGGCCACGTTACTAACCATCTCCGCCGCAAATAATCAATTATCAATAATCAATTGAAAGGCCTGCCCCCGAATGCCGTAATCGGGGGCCTGTCCTCGAATGCCTGCCCGTGTATGTTGTAAGCAGGGGTCGAACGCATTACGCACGACTCGTCTCGGCGAAGTGAGCCGTAGCCGGACGCAATCCGAGTATGTCATTGCGAGGCCTGTTTTGTAGGCTGTGGCAATCTCTCGCTAATTTAAGACTCAACACGCTCGACTGAGCAACGCCTGCGGTGAGCGTAGTCGAACCGTCGAAGTCTCAAAACTAATTGTGCTCTACGTCCCGTCCGCAACACGCTCTACGCACGACACAATACGAATAGGTCAATCGTAAATCGTAAACTTGTGGTGAGTGGAGTCGAACCATCGAAAATCACAAATTAAATTTCCCCCCGCCCCAAAAGCCCTCCGCGCTATAATCTTCGCTCACCTGTAATAAATCAAATCCCGCCTGCCTGCCCCAGAAATCATTTATCTGGGGCCCTCGAATGTCGTTGTCGGGAGGATTGTTTTAACATCTCTGTCAGGCATACGCCCTTCACCTCAACTCCACCTATTTCGGTAGACAGTAGATTGGCGAATTTGCTGGGGTCAAAACATTTTAGGCCACGCCAAATCAGGACGGAATAATTCCGTCAGGTCTCTAGCCAACCCATCAAGATCAGGAAATAATGCCGCTCTTGATACGCCTAACGTCCTTAGATCTTCTAACATTTCTATAGATTTGTTGGGGTCGATAACGTATTTTTTGAGAATATCTTTCCCTGACAGAATTTTGCACATACTTTCTTTTTGTTTTCCGTGAATAGTGAAGCAACTGATCTGAGCAGGTATTCTTTGGTGAACATAAGTTGGAGGTATTGCTACAGGAAGTTCAATAGCACCTTCTTCATTTGACCATGCAGCTTGTATATTTGCGTTAGCAATGTTTGTTATATTCTTATCTTCTGGACTATACCATGTAAGACCATATACATTATATAATTTCCTTTGTTTCTCTGGTAGAGATAAGTCATTTAAAGCAAAAGGATTCAACATCCATACTACAGGGATCTTTTCGTTGTTTATTTCCTGAAGGGCAAAATAAAGTGCAATTGATGAACTCCCTGTCCAGTCCAAAAGCCGTGTCGGAAGACCAACATGCTGAGCCAAAAATAACCACAGGTCAGTTTCATTACGAAGGGGTGTTTTCCCATATATCATCGCTTTCATTCGAAAGTGCTGTAGTAATCGGTTTTCAAAATAATCATCTTGATATTTTTTTCTGTAAAGCTTGGGTACTAACGGTGTGTTACACTCCGGCTCTCCCCGAAACCACGGAAACCATGGTGACTCTCCGATGCCCCACTTTTTATAATCTTCTTTGGTTTGTTCTATGAATACCTTAACGGAATCTATATTGCCACAATCATTCACAATCTTATTTCCTAAAATCACCGCTTTTTCATCATTCTGCCATAATTCCTAATTTTCTTTTGTTTCTCAATTCTACAAAAATCTCACCCGTCGTCAACCTAATCGACACAAATCGCCAGTCCTGCGTAGTCCCGGCTGTCGGCGAAGCAAGGGGCATCATTGGTCGGCTTTTAGAAAAAGAGGCGTTCCAAACGCATCTGTGGACGAGGTGAAAGGGTATCGCAGTCCCTTAGGGACGAGAATACCCTTAACTGAGACTTGTTCGCCGCTTGCCCGCCTTCTGTGTGGCGGGTCCGTGTGGCGAAACACCAAAGCCGACCAAAATTCTCTGTGCCCTCTGCGTGCTCTGTGGCTAAACAAAATCCGTGTGAATCTGTGAAATCTGTGGTTCAATTTCTTTTATCTTTTCTCTATGGTCTCGGAGTCCTCTGTGGCTAATTCAAGACATCAAATATCCATTTTACCCCCAAAATCCGACAATCAAAACCAAAAAACTACTACTGGTGGTACGCAAATCCGTTTCATCTGTGCAATCCCCCCGGCTTCGTCAGCCGGCACGCTCGAAGGAGCGGGGCAATTCATTTGCCGGCGGACAAGGAGCGGACCTTCACAGTCCCTGCACGCCGGGACGAGAAAGGACTGCGACGAGTACGCCTTCTCGGCTGACCTTTTGCGGTTAATAAAATCCGTGTTAATCTGTGCAATCCATTCTTCGTAGCAGTGTCGTTGCTACTGCGAAGGATGAATCTGTGGTTATTTTTTGAATTTTGAATTTTGGTCATTCAAATTTGTTTCGGATTTCGAGCTTCGTATTTCGGATTTACCTTGCTACGCACTTATGCACGCCTGGCCCGAGCGCATGGGTCACGAGCCACTGGTCACGAGCCACAAATCACCAATCACTACTCATCCGTGAGTTTTGGACATTTGAATTTTGGTCATTCGAATTTGTTTTGGATTTAGAATTTTGTGCTTCGGTTTTTTTCGCCGAGCCCCGAGTCACCAGCCACTAGCAGCAAAGACCTTCGACCGACTAACTACAAACTATAAACAATGAAAAACGAACTAATCCGAAAAATTTTTCAAAATTTTTTCGGATTCGCTCTTGACTTTTCGACCCTTATTTTTGCCCTGATTTTGAAGGTGGCCAAATTTTGGTCTAAAAAGTGCGCATTTTTGTCAATTTTTGTAAATTTTTGCAAAAAAATGCAAAAAAACGCAAAAAAGTGCTAATTTTTGCAATTTCGCCCTTTCGCACCTAATTTCTTATCTCTGATTCACTTATGTCAATTTCTCTACATTTTCCCACTTCACTAACTGTCCAATTTACACATCAATGACCTTAACTTTTGCCTTTTTTCTTCTCGCTTTTAACCTTGCCTACTTACCCCATTTTGTCTATATTGTTGCCAAATGCCGCTCCAAAAATAATCAATAATCAATCATCAATAATCAATTCAACGGCTGACTGTCAACTTGGCGTAGTAAACCCCTCCTTATGCCAAAATTGACATCTTCCTCAACACTAAAGATCGCTCCCAATCTACCTCCGCCGGCGATTTTTGCTTACCATAATCACTGGCAAATAAACCACTTATGAAGGTCGGATAAAAATCCGTTCCTAACAGCTTCGCCCTGCGGAAAAAACTGGCATATTCTTTGCACGTTTGATATAAATTATGCATAGATTAACGATTGGACTTTTAATAACGCAGACAGATTAAGGAGGCAAGCAATTATGGCAGCTAAACAATTGGTATTTGAAAACAATGCAAGAGCCGCACTTCTGGCTGGCGTGGAAAAACTCGCCGCAGCCGTAAAACCCACACTCGGCCCGAGGGGCCGAAACGCCATCCTCGACAAAAGCTGGGGCGGTCCCACCGTAACCAAGGATGGCGTAACAGTCGCTGAAGAAGTCGAGCTTGTTGACAAAAACGAAAACCTCGGTGCAAAACTGGTGAGGGAAGCCGCAAGCAAAACCTCAAAAATCGCCGGCGATGGCACTACAACCGCTACCGTGCTCACCGAAGCCCTGTTCAAAGAGGCATACAAAAACCTTGCTGCGGGCGCCGACGGTATGGCCTTAAATCGCGGCATGCAACAGGCAGCCAAGGCGGTAATTGATATGCTGACATCAATGGCAAAGCCGATTGATATTACCAAACCCGATGACGTAATCCATATTGCGTCGGTATCGGCCAACAATGATGCCGAAATCGGCAAGATTATGGCTGACGCCTTCCAGCGAGTCGGTAAGGATGGCGTTATCACCGTTGAGGAAGGCAAGGGTTTCGAGACTACCGTTGAGTTCGTCGAAGGTATGCAGTTCGACCGCGGCTACCTGTCACCACATTTCATAACCAACCCCGAGAATATGGTCTGCGAACTGGAAAAACCATTTATTCTTGTCTATGAGGAGAAAATAAGCAATGTGGCCAAGCTCATACCACTGCTGGAGAAGGTCGCAAGAACCAAGAGGCCTCTGTTGATTATCGCAGAAGATGTTGAGAGTGAAGCCCTGGCAACACTGGTGGTCAACAAGCTGAAAGGCATCCTGCAGGTTGCGGCCGTTAAGGCGCCCGGTTACGGCGACCGCAGAAAGGCAATGCTGCAGGACGTAGCGATACTGACAGGGGCTGAGCCGATTTTCAAAGACTTAGGAATCGAGATGGAAAACATCGGCATCAAGCAGCTCGGCCAGGCCAAGAAGATTACCATCGACAATGACAATACAATCATCGTTGAAGGTGCCGGCAGCCAGGAAGCCATTAACGGCAGAATCAAACAAATCAAGGAGGAAATTGAAATCACCACCAGCGATTACGACCGGGAGAAGCTACAGGAAAGACTGGCGAAACTCACCGGCGGGGTTGCCCAGATAAATGTCGGTGCTTCCACTGAAGCGGAAATGAAAGAAAGAAAGGCCCGCATTGAAGATGCGCTGCACGCCACCAGGGCAGCGATTGAAGAAGGTATCGTGCCGGGCGGAGGTGTAGCTCTGATACGCTGTATGGGTGCGGTCAGGCAATTAAAACTTGAAGGCGATGAGAAGACTGGTGCGGACATACTGACAAAAGCTCTGACAATGCCCTGCTACTACATTGCAGCCAACGCGGGGGTAACTGCGAATCTGGTGGTCAACAAAGTAGCACAAGGCAAAGGCGGTTTCGGCTACAACGCCGAGACAGGCGAGTATGAAGACCTGTTAGAATCCGGCGTCATTGACCCTGCGAAGGTAACACGCATTGCTCTGCAAAACGCTGTGAGCATAGCCGGTTTATTATTGACGACCGGCTGCTTAGTTACGGAAAAGCCGAAAGAAAAGGAAGAAGGACCTCCGAGAGGGCCGGGAATGAATGAAGATATGGACATGATGTAAAGAAGTGAAAAACTCAAAACTAAAAACGAAAAACTATGGAAGGAAGCAGCAAGTACTTTCAAAACAGACTAAAGAGACACAGAGGTAATATAATGAACGCCAGACCGATTCAATCATGGAGGCGCAGCTTTATATGCACAATAGCAATCGCCACTCTGTGTATGGCGGTAACGTTAAGTTGCATACGAGAAGCAGCGAAATCACCGGGTCCGGATTTAGCCGGTGGCAAGAAAACCATAAGCAAGGACGAACGGATGAAGTGGTGGCGTGAGGCCCGCTTCGGTATGTTCATTCACTGGGGTATCTACTCTGTGCCGGCAGGCACATACAAGGGCCAGCAGATTCCAGGCATCGGCGAATGGATTATGAACTCGGCCCACATACCGGTCGCAGAGTATGAACAGTTTGCCAAGCAATTTAAGCCGGTGAATTTTAACGCAGATGAGTGGGTTCGCATCGCTAAGAATGCGGGGATGAAATATATCGTCATCACCAGCAAGCACCACGATGGTTTCTGTCTATGGGATTCGAAGGTGAGCAACTACGACATTATGGATGCTACGCCATTTAAGCGAGATATTCTTGGGGAGCTGTCTGCAGCGTGCAAGAAGCACGGGGTACGGCTTTGCTTTTATCACTCAATTATGGATTGGCATCATCCGGATGCCCAGGGACCTTTCTACCCCAACTATAACGACGGCGGCCGGTCGAATCCAAACTTCAGCCGATATGCTGAAAACTATATGAAGCCCCAGCTCAAGGAGCTTGTAACTAATTACGGCCCGCTTGGAGTATTGTGGTTCGATGGCGAATGGATACCGGAATGGACGGAGGAACAGGGCAAAGACCTGTATAACTACGTTCGAGAGCTGCAGCCGAATATCATTATCAATAATCGTGTCGGCAAGGGCCGAAAAGGAATGGAGGGACTCAGCAAGGGCGAGGAGTACGCCGGCGATTTCGGCACCCCCGAGCAGGAGATCCCGCCGAAGGGCCTGCCCGGAGTTGACTGGGAAACCTGTATGACTATGAACGACACCTGGGGCTACAAGTCATACGATGACAACTGGAAATTAACTGAGGTTCTGTTACGCAATCTGGTTGACATTGCGAGTAAAGGCGGCAACTTCCTATTGAATGTTGGACCTACCTCGGATGGTCTTATCCCACAGCCAAGTGTCGAGCGCCTGGCGGCGATGGGTGAGTGGATGAAGGTCAACGGCGAAAGCATTTACGAAACGACTGCCAGCCCATTCGGTAGTGTGCCGTGGGGGCGGTGCACTGCAAAGCCCGGCAAGCTGTATCTGCATATATTCGACTGGCCGGCGAATGGAAAACTGGAGATAAGGGGCCTGATAAACAAGGTCGAAAAAGCATACTTATTAGCTGACAAGAAAGCCGGGCAGGTTGTCAGCCAGGATGAGGACAACATTGTGATAAACCTCCCTGAAAAGGCCCCTGATGCTATTGACACTGTTGTCGTGCTTGAAATTAAAGGTGAACCGGAGATTGTGCCTCAGGGCCTGCTGAAGCAGGCAAAAGACGGGTCGGTAATTCTGAAGTCATCGAATGCAACCGTTCACGGCGACACTGCCAGATATGAATCCGGCGGAGGCAGGGACAACATCGGGTTCTGGACGAACTCACAGGATTTCGTAACGTGGGACTTCAAGGTAAACACACCGGGCAGCTTCAATGTCGAGATTACCTTTGCCTGCAGCCCGGGTAACGGCGGCAGCGAATACAGTGTCAGCATCGCCGAACAGGAGCTTGGCGGCACCATTCGTGAAACCGGAAGCTGGACGGATTTTGTCAGTGAGAAACTCGGGACGGTAAAAATCAGCAAGGCCGGCGTATATACGCTGGCGGTTAAGCCGAAGACGATGCCGCGCGGAGCGGTGATGAATCTAAAGTCGATAACGCTTATCCCAGTAAAAGAATAAATTTTTGTTTGAAGGTTAGAGATTGCCACGTCCCGCACCAATTGTTCGTGTAAAAGACGAACTATCGGGTGTGCTGCAAAAAACACTCTCGACAGTTCAATTGGTGCGGGACTCGCAATGACATTTAGAGGTTCATAATTTAAAAGGAGTGAGCTATGAAACTTAGACCACTTGATGACAGAGTTGTGATAAAACAATCAGAAGCTGAGGAGAAGACCGCTGGCGGCATCATACTGCCCGACACGGCAAAAGAAAAACCACATATCGGTAAAGTGATTGCCACCGGTCCAGGGAAGCTTCTCAAGGACGGCAAACGAGGCCAGATGTCTGTAAAGAAAAACGATAAAGTCATCTACGCAAAATACATAGGCAGCGAAGTCGAAATCGACGGGGAAACATACGTAATTCTACAGGAAAGTGATATCCTGGGAATTGTAGAAAAATAGCATTAGCCACAAAGGCACGAAGGCACATAAGGTACAAAGAGGAAAACGAAAAATACTACAGTACAAAATATGAGGTGATAAGAAATGGCAAAGCAATTAATGTTTGACAATACAGCGCGAACGCACCTTAAAGACGGGGTGTCGCAGTTAGCTCGGGCAGTCAAAGTTACCCTCGGACCAACCGGCAGAAACGTTATCCTGCACAAGAGCTGGGGTTCTCCGAAGATAACAAAAGACGGCGTTTCAGTCAGCAAAGAAATCGAGCTGCCGCAACCGTTTCAGAATATGGGCGCAAAGATGGTCAATCAGGTCGCCAGCAGGACCTCCGATGTTGTAGGCGATGGGACAACGACATCGACGGTTCTGGCAGAAGCGATATACGCGGGAGGACTAAAGCACGTAACAGCCGGGGCGAATCCGATGGCCATCCAGCGAGGAATCAATAAAGCAACCGAAGCTGCTGCCAAATTTATCCGGCGTGATAGCAGGTCCGTAAAAGGTCACAGCGATATTGCAAAAGTTGCAACTATCAGCGCAAACAACGACCCGTCTGTCGGTGAAATTTTAGCGGATGCAATCGACAAGGTCGGCAAAGAAGGCGTCATCGAGATTGAAGAAGGCAAAGGAATGGAGAACGAGTTGACGGTGGTGGAAGGTTTGCAGTTTGACAAGGGTTTTATATCGCCGTACTTTATCACCAACGCTGAAACATTAGAAGCCGTTTTTGAAGATGCGTATATTCTGCTTCACGAGAAGAAAATATCCAATATTCGTGAGCTTATTCCACTATTGGAAAAAATTGCTTCTGTCGCCAGGCCATTATTAGTCATCGCAGAGGATGTGGAAGGCGAAGCATTAGCAGCATTAGTTATCAACCGGCTGCAAGGAGTGTTAAGAACTTGTGCTGTTAAGGCGCCCGGTTTCGGAGACCGCAGGAAAGCGATGTTAGAGGACATAGCTGTAGCGACAGGCGGGCAGGTAATTACGGAAGACTTAGGTATCAAGTTAGAAAAGATTGAGCTTTCGCAATTAGGCCAGGCGAAAAAGGTAGTTGTGGACAAAGAGACGACCACAATAATTGAGGGAGCCGGTAAGAAAAAAGACATTGATGCACGCTGCGAGCAAATCCGCAATCAAATTGAGAAGACGACCAGCGACTACGACCGTGAGAAGCTGCAGGAACGGCTGGCGAAGCTGACGGGGGGAGTGGCGGTCATCAAGGCCGGGGCCG
>Ga0315294_10004751_pt1 | contig 14874 bp, 9 predicted proteins | sample YL17G13_40_MG_FD_203626 | JGI IMG/M metagenome (GOLD analysis project Ga0315294, IMG submission 203626) | Sediment microbial communities from Yellowstone Lake, YNP, Wyoming, USA - YL17G13_40 | ecosystem: Environmental > Aquatic > Freshwater > Lake > Sediment | place: USA: Wyoming | collected... | reverse complement strand
TTCGAAGGCGGCAAAATCGCCTGCGGAATGATCGCCCGCGACGGCGCTATCAACGCGGTACGTTTTGACGGGACGGACTTCCAGTTCTCCACGCTGGGCGGCGCGCCGCCTCTCGGCCTGTGCGGCAGCGGCCTGATCGAGGCCTTCGCGCGGGGTCTCGCCACCGGCATGATCCAGATGAACGGGCGCATGATCCAGCCCGGAGCCACAGCCACTTTGCCCCCGGCGCTCGCGGCCCGCCTCCGAACCGATGGCGAACACGGCCTTCGCATCGTCCTCACGCAGGCGGAGGGCGGCGTTGGCGAAAGCGGCGCGGCCAGGAACGGCGGCGGAGCGAACAGCATGGGGTCCATGCGGTCCACTGGGTCCACTGGGTCCATGGGGTCCATTGGGTCCATACGGTCCACCGAGTCCATCGGTGGCGCAGTGGAGACGTGGATCTCCCAGGCCGACATGCGCGAGTTTCAGCTCAGCAAGGGCGCTATCCAAGCCGCCATCGCCATGATTCTGCGGGAAGAAAAGGTCGAACTCGATCAGATAGATCGCTTCCTCGTGGCCGGGGCATTCGGCAACAACTTGAACACCGAGGACGCCATCGCCCTCGGCATTCTCCCCGATCTGCCCCGCGAGCGCATCTTCTTCATCGGCAACAGCTCGCTCGAGGGCGCGCGGTGTGTGCTTCTCAACCGCTACGAACGCCAGCGGGCCGAGCGGATCGCCGCCGAGGCGCACCTGGTCGAACTCGCCAGCCGCCCCGAGTTCCAGGAACGTTTCGCCATGGCGATGATGCTGGCGCCGGCCAGTTTGGCGGACCAGTAGAACGCCAGTTCTATGAAGATGCCCTCCCTGACTGTGCGGCGACAGCCTCGGCCTACTGTATACAGCCTGTTGTCCATTTCGCTGTATGGTGTCTTGTGCAGTAGATGGCATGATGCTCTGTCAATAGCGGAAATCATGTTTTTCTCTCCTTTATTGCCATTGAGATAAAAACTCTCCTTGACTTTTCCCATCTGGCAGGCTATCCATGTCATGGAAGCTTGGTTTGTTGGTTTTCTTTTGAGCCCACAAAAAGGGGGTGCATTCCATGAAGAGAATGCTACAAATCTGGTCTTTGGCTATCATTTTACTATGGCTATTAACCGAATCTGGATGGGCGATACCGCAAGGCGTTGTCATCCAAGGGGTCTTGAGCAATGCCGCGGGTCAGCCGTTAACTGGCACGCGTGCTTGGAGAATTCGGTTTTACGATGCTCAGACCTCCGGCAATCTGCTCGGCCTGGCACTCAGCGGCACGGTCAATGTGGCGCCATCAGGACGCTGGACGATTTCACTAATCCCGCCTGCGGCCGTTCTGAATACACCGGGCGAAATTTGGTATGAACTGGGTATTGACTCAGCGCCCGTGCCAGATGGTTCGGTGGATCCCGGCGACATCTTCTCCGGCCGCACGCAAGTTCAGAGTGTGCTGTTTTCTCAGCGGGCCGCCGATGCGAGGACGCTGGAAGGATACTCAGCCGCTTCCTTCGTGACGACCTCGACCCTCGCTACAGCTTTGGCTGCTAAATTCTGGGGCGACGGGTCTGACGGGGATCTGACGATTGACAATGGCACGACAGTGACCATGACAAGGGACATGTTCTACAACAATCTAACCGTCAATGGAACTCTGAATACTTCAGGATTTGTTGTGTTTGTAGCTGGAACGATTAACGGGGGAGGAAGAGTTCAATATCCCGATCCAAATACCGGGAAGTCTGGCAGCGACGGTGGGGCGGGCGGCGCCGCTTACTCTGCGGCACGATTCGTCAATATCCCCGGAGCCAGTGGCGGCATTGGCACGGGGACTATAGGCGTATCCGGCAATGGCGGCGGAAACGCGGATTCTCCAGGCGTCAATGGAGCAGGCGGTGGCAATGGCGGAGCTGGACACACGGGTCCTGGCAATGGAGGAGGTGGTGGGACTGCATCATATACCTTCAAACCCGGAGTCGTTGCATTTTTGACTCTATTCGGTTTGGATATGCCTTTGTCAGGCACCCCAATTTCATTCAAAGGATCTGCCGGCGCCGGTGGTGGGGGCTCGGGTGGTCCTTCGAGTAATGCTTATATTGGCGGACCCTTTGCGGGTGGCACTGGAGGTGGGGGTGGAGCTTCGGGTGGAATAGTCATGCTTATTGCGAAAACGTGGGCCGGTAGTTTTACGATACGCGCGATTGGAGGAGATGGCGGAAACGGGGGAAACGGTGTAACCGGTGGCGGGTATATTTGTGGAGGAGGGGGCGGAGGAGCGGGGGGATCTGGCGGAATTGCAATTACGATCTATGGAACAAAGACTTGGACTGGATCTTATAATCTGGCCGGAGGAGCGGGGGGGCAGCCTGGCGAGGGGACCGGAACGGCAACCGCAGGGTCGGCTGGTTTAACAGGCGTGTCTTATGAGATTGACGCTCAAACCTTAACGAGATAGAGAGGATATCACCGTGAACCCTCAAACCCTCTTTCGCAATGACAAACGTTGGGCTGCGCCGTTAATCGCGTTCGTCTGTGTACTGCTGGTGAGCGCCGTCTCGTTGGCATTCGCCGCGCTCAATAATCCCAACGGCGCGCATGTCGCTGCCCTTTCAACCTCCATTGACTCATCACTTCCCGCTGGGTACAACCCGCTCGGAGCAAAGGTCGTTTTCGCCGGAACCGAACAGACTGGACCAGACCTTTACAACGGTGAAAATACGACTGTCTGGATTGGTCTCTTTGATCCAATCAGCACCGTGCTTAGGCGAAATGCAGCAACCGATTGGTCATTGTATCAGTAATGGATTGCCGACGCTTGAGGGTATTGACCGCCAGCAGGGTTTCAATCGGGGGACATCCATGATGACCTCCGGTCGCTGCACCAAGCACTCGTCAAGAAGGAAAAGAGATCTTCCCGCCTGCGCTGATTGTCCGGTGATCGTTGTGCCACCAGCCGCCCCGAGTTCCAGGAACGTTTCGCCATGTCCATGATGCTCGCCCCGGCAAGTCTGGCGGACTAGACGGCTTGTCTCAGTCAAGAACAACATGAAACCCACCACAGAGACACAGAGGCACAAAGGGGAACCGCGGGTCTTCTACTGCCCGGAGGCGGCGGAACGTTTTGAAGCGGAGAAGGGGTTCGGTTTCCGCGTCGGCCTTTCGCAGGAGGAATCGCACCACGCGGCAAAGGTGTTGCGTCTGGCTGTGGGAGATGAGGTGCGGCTTTTTGACGGAGCGGGTTACTTTTACGATGGCAAGATCGCTTCCCTCGCGCGCCACGAAACGCAGGTACGCATTGAAAGCCGCGCCGCCTCCACGTCCGACCCGCGCGCGCGCCTTATCCTGCTGGTGGCGCTGCTCAAAGGCAGGAAGGCGGATTTTCTCATCCAGAAAGCCGTCGAGCTGGGCGTGGGGGAAATCGTTTTCTTCCAGGCGCGGCGGAGCGTTTCCCAGACGCGGGCGCCGGACAAGGAAGAGGAGGAATCAGGCCAGGAAGAGGAGGGATCGGGCCGTGAGCGCTGGGAGAAGATCGTCGTTTCCGCCTGCAAACAATGCGGGCGGGCCACCTTGATGCCGGTCCGCGAATTGCCGGACCTGAATGCGGCCTTGCGCGCCTTGCCACACACCCCTATCCGCTATGTCTTCTGGGAGGCGCTGAGCCAGGATTCCACGGAGGGAGAACCTGCCGCCTGTTCTATCGGGGCGAGCGTCGCGAATCATGAGATCGTGGCGATGATAGGGCCGGAAGGCGGGTTCACCGAGGAGGAAATCGCTCGGGTTGTGGCCGCCGGGTTCCGGGCTTGTTCACTCGGTCCCCGCATTCTGCGCGCCGAAACCGCCGCCCTCGCCGCCGCCGCCATCCTGCTTCATAACGCGGGCGAACTGGGCTCCGAAAAGCAACTCACCACAGTCTTTCATGAGTCTTCGGCTCACCCCAAAGCATGAAAATGCATGTCTCGTTAAGTCTCACGCAGAGACGCAGAGGCGCGGAGAACAACATGCCCTGTTTTCTCTCTGCGTCTCCGCGTGATACCAATATGCATTCAAAGAGATACTATTTACTTGCGGGGCGGCGTAAACGAGAAAGAAAAGGCGCAAGCATGGCTTGCGCACTCCAAAACTGAGACAGCGTGAAAAAAGTGTAAGCACGGTATCTTTGGAGTGCGGGAGCCATGCTCCCGCCTTGTTGGGGAATAGTGTCTCTTTGATTGCTTTTCAGTATGAGGGGTTTTTTCGGGCATTTTCAGAGCAGAGACACAGAGGCACAGAGAACCATAGAGAACTGCAATCTCGCATTCTCCTTCTCTGTGCCTCTGTCTCTCTGCTCTGAAAATGTCCCCCAAAAAAAAGAACCTCACGCAGAGACGCAGAGACGCGGAGAGAAAAACAGGGTATGTTGTTCTCTGCGCCTCTGCGTCTCTGCGTGAGACTTAACGAGACATGCATTTTCATGCTTTGGGGTGAGTCGAAGACTCATGAAAGACTGTGGTAACTTCTTGGTTGTTCCTGAGATGAGTTTATCCCTGCGGCTGGTTACGTTCCCACACCTTGAGAATACCGAATAAGGTGAGATCGGGGTCCACGCGCGAGATCTCATGCGAGAGTTTCGCGATGGTGGCGGAGTGCCCGCCCGTGGCCACCAGCGGGCAGTTGGGCTCTGCCATCTCCTCGCGGATCTGCGCGGTGAGGCGGTCAACCGCCGCCGCCGTGCCCCACACGATGCCCGACGCGATGGCCTCGAAGGTAGAGCGCCCGATGACGTGCGCGGGTTTCTCGATGGCAACGCGGGGCAGGAGCGAGGTCTTCTGGAACAGCGAGTCGGCGCTCATCTCGAGCCCCGGAAGAATCACTCCTCCCAGGTAGGCCTTGTCCGCGGAAACCACGTCGAACGTGGTGGCCGTTCCGAAATCAACGATGATGAGCGGCGCGCCGTACCGGTGAACGCCCCCCACCGCATTGGCGAGACGGTCCGGACCCACGTTCTCGGGATAGTGGTACATGTTGCGGATCCCGAGGTCGAGTTCGTGGGTAAGAACGAGGGGCTCGCGGCCGAGCAGAACGGCGAGCGCGTCCCGAAGGGTGTTGGTGAGGCGGGGGATGACCGAGCAGACCATCGCGCCACGCAGGGAATCGAGCGAGAGATCGCACTCCTGAAAGAGTTGCCGGAGGAGGGCGCGGGTTTCGTCCTCGGTGCGCGCGGGATCGGAGCGCACGCGCCAGGTCTGGCGCAAAACCTCCTTCTCGAAAAGCCCCAAAACCATGTGGGTGTTGCCGATGTCAACGGCCATGAACATAATCGGTTTCCTTTGTGTGAGTCCTGAGTCTTGAGTCTTGAGTCTTGAGACTTGAGACTTGAGGCTGGAGAGAAAAAAGAGACTATTCTCAGGACTCAAGACTCAGGACTCAAGACTCTTCTCCCCCGTACTTGGTCCGGAAGTCCTTGCGGTCAAAGGCTGCCTGGAGGGCGACTTCGTAATCAATGAACCCGTTCTGATAGAGATGGCCGAGGGAGTGGTTCATCGTGAACATCATGTCGCTCGAGCCGGTCTGGATGGCGGTGGTGATCTGCTCGAGCTTGTTCTCGCGGATCAGGTTGGCCACCCCGCGCGTGACCACCAGGACCTCGCGGGCGGCCACGCGGCCCTTCTGCCCCTTGAGCGGCAGAAGCTGCTGCGACACGATGCCCGCCAGCGAGCCGGCCAACTGCATGCGGACCATCTCCTGCTGGTGCGGCGGGAACGAATCCACGACGCGGGAAACCGTCTGCGCCGCTTCGCCCGTGTGAAGCGTGGAGAAGGTCAGGTGCCCTGTCTCGGCCAGGGTGATGGCTGTCTGCATGGTCTCCAGGTCGCGCATTTCCCCCAGCAGAACCACGTCGGGATCCTGGCGGAAAGAGTGGCGCAGGGCGGCGCCGAAAGACCTGGTGTCGTGCCCCACCTCGCGCTGGCTCACCATCGCCTTGTCGTTTCGATAGATGAACTCGATGGGGTCCTCGATCGTGATGATGTGGCAGCTGCGCGTGGCGTTGATGTGGTTGAGCATGGCCGCCAGCGTGGTGCTCTTGCCGCAACCCGTGGGCCCCGTCACCAGCACCAGCCCCTTCTTGAGCGAGCAGAAGTAAGGGCACGCCTTGGGCAGATAGAGCTCCGCCATGTCCGGGATGCGCTCGGGCAGAAGGCGGATGGCCACGCAGAGCCGTTGGCGCTGGATGAACAGGTTGATGCGGAGACGGCAAAGGCTGGGAACCTCGCACGAGAAATCGAGCTCGTGGGTTTCCCCGAAACTCCTCTTCTGATCCTCCCGCAGAATGGGATCAATGAATCCCCGCATCTCCTCGTAAGGAGTGACAACCTCCCGCAGAGGGGTGAGAACCCCGTCCAGGCGTAGGATGACCGCATCGTCCTGCCGCAGATGCACGTCCGAGGCCTGATCGTTCCAGGCCTTCCTGATGATGTCATGCAGCCGGGATTCCGGTAGACCGTTGGACCACGTCATGAGAAAGCCTTTCTCGGCTGCGAGCCGGGGGACACTCCCAAGCGGTTGAATCTTATCCAACGGACGCCGGAATGGCAAAGGAATTGTTGGTTTCCTGTCTTGACTTCCCGTTTCATGGCGGCATATACTCACCATACGGTCTCGTGCGCCGCGGCGCGCGAGCGAAGTTGTGTTCTTCTCCCAGGATCTCGCCGGCTTGTTTCGGCGCCCCCTTGATAGGGACCCCAGCTGAGAGCCAGGCCGGAGCGATCCGGATTGATTCCTGTGTAAAGGTGGGTGAGCAATGGCTCCCAAGATTCTGGTGGTGGATGACGAACCCGATGTTCTCCTGATCGTGAAGACCGGCATGCAGGCGGAGGGCTACGAGGTGGTGACCGCCTCCAACGGCGTGGACGCTCTGGCGATGGTCAAAGAGGAGAAACCCGACGTGGTCATTCTGGACGTCATGATGCCCTTGATGGACGGGTTTGAAGTCCTGGCGAAGCTCAAGGAGGACGATGCGACCGCCGCGGTTCCGGTGATCATGCTGACTGGCCTGTCCGAGCGCTCGAAGATACAGAAGGCGTTGGTTTCGGGCATCCATTTCTACGTGGTCAAGCCCTTTGAGTTCGAGGAACTCATCCAGAAAGTCCGGACCGTTCTGAACGCGTCGTGACCCTTTCATGCAAGCGGAAATCGAGAAACTCCTCCAGCTCCAGGAAGTAGACGCGGAAATCCTCAAGACCCGCAAGGAGTTGGAGCGCTATCCCACCCTGCGCAAGGCCCGCGCCGATGAGGCGGCCGCCCTGCGCAAGAAGCTCGACGAGGCCAGGCACAACCGCGTGCAGCTCGAGAAGCGGATCCACGGGTCGGAGGTGAACGTGGCGAAGTGGCGGGAGGATCTTGGCCGGTTCGCCGCTCAGCAGGCCCGCGTCAAAACCCAGAAGGAATACGACGCCCTCAGCCACGAGGTCGCCGAGACGCAGCAGAAAATCTCCGCGGAAGACGACAAGGGGCTCGAGTTCGTCACGGAGGAGGAGCAGCTCGACGCCGAGATCGCGCAGCTTCAAACGCACCTGGCCGAGCGCTCGGCTGAATGCGAGAAAGAGATTGCGCGGCTCGAGGAACGCGAGACGGAAAAGAGCGCCTTTCTGAATTCACTGCTGGAGCAACGCGGCAACGCCGCCGACCGCATTGAAGCCAACCTCCTCAAGCGCTACGAGCGTCTCGCCAACATTTTCCCGGGAGGCACACTCGTCCCCGTCCTGGAAGGCAACTGCGGCGGGTGCAACATGCGCGTCCTGCCCCGTACACTGCAAGACATCCAGCGCGGCGAGTCCCTCACCGAGTGCGCCTCCTGCCACCGGTTCCTCTACATCCCCGGTTGATAGTTCGTCGGTCTTTGCTGGTGTCTGTGTTTGTCCGTGTCTGTCCGTGTTCGTCCGTGTCAGTCCGTGTTCGTCCGTGTCAGTCCGTGTCGATCCGTGTTGTCCATCCCAGCGGCTTCTCCAGGTGGGTTCGGACCGCGGGAGCGTCTTGCCTCTCGGAACTCTCGATATCCCCTATGATCTGCGAACGCTTGCGGGACGGAATCCGGCGCGGACGCGTGGTTTCAAGACCAATGCGGCAGACGTCCCCGAAATCGCAATACGCGCAGACCAACTGCTTTCCCTTTCCCGCCGAACAAGGGCTGACAGCGATATGGCACAAGCGGATTTCGCGGGCCAACCGAACGGCCTCGGCGCAAGCGCGGCGGCACACCCTATCCAGCACGCCCGCCGGCACCCAGTCGCTGCGGTCCGGATTGGAGATTCCCCCGTCTTTCTTGCGCGTAACCTTGATGTAAGGGGAAGCCGTGCCCGGCTCCAAGCAACCGAAGAGATCCAACGCCCCACCGTCCACCACTCCGCGGGCCAGGATGGTCTGCGGAGCGGTTTGCTCCTCCGTGTCCTCGGGAGGCGCGGAGCGGTCCTCGATCCGCTTGCGCACGGGCAGGTAGAAAGCCCCAGCCGCGCGGAGGCTGCCCTGGCCCGCCGCGAGGACCGCCGAAAGGTAAAGAGGCAGCTGCAGAGAAAGACCGGCGGCAAGCGCGTTCAAGTCGAGCTCCTTGTCCGAACTCTTGAAATCCAGAATGCGGACATAGCTCTCGCCCCCCGGCCCCCAGGCAAGATCCACACGATCAATGACCCCGCTCAGCAGGAGCGAAGCCTCTCCCCCGCTCTCGATGCGAAGAGGCCCGAGCGGGGCGCCGGGGGATCCGAAGGCGAGCTCGGCCCCCGCCTGCGCAAAGGAATCTTCGGCGCCCTGGCGGATAAAGCTGCGCAAAGCGGTTTCGAGGTGGCGGCACGAGCGCTGAACGAGAAACTCCGCCTGGTTGTCCTTCAGGGGACCGTTGGCCAGAGAATCCTCGCGGCAGCGTTCGGCCGCCTCACGCAAGGCGGACAAGGCGTCTTCTTCCGGGACCTCGCCCCAGTCCAGCAGTTTGTCGGCGATCACGCCGGGGACTATCCGGTCCGGCTTGCGCCCGAACCGCCGCAACAGTATCCAGAAGACCTCCTGCAGGATATCATGCTGGAAGGTGCCTATCTCGAGCGGGCGGATCTGGAACTTCTCACGCTCCCGAAGGCTTAGCATGTACTGCGCGAAGTATCGGAAGGGACACTCCGCGTATGTCTCGAGCCGGGAGGCGGTAAGAACGGTTGCCGGAGAAGCGATCTCCTCCGCGAGTTCCTTGCCCAAGGCCGCTTCTCCGGCAGGCCGCGCGGCGTGAGCCGGCGGGCGGAGACGAGCATCGGGTATCTCGCCAAGCCGGTCCGCCAAGGCGCCCCAGACCGCCCTTTCATGTTCAGAAATCGCCCGGCCGCCGCGGGCGCGGATGATCCCCTCCACCGCTTGTTCGGCCAGTTCCACGGACTCCGGCGCGCTGTCCAGCCAACCCGGATCAAGGCGCACGAGCGCGACGGCGGACTCCGCGCCGCGCGAGGCGGCCCGCGCCGCTTCCAACGCGGTTTGCACAAAGGCGGACGCCCTGAGCTGGCGGCCCTCTTCGTCGGCGGCGGACCAGCTCAGCCACAGTTGCCGTGAAGCCCGCGTGAAGGCTACGTAACCGAGGTAGCGTTCGCGGAAAAGCCGGACCGCTGACGGAGGGGCGAGTTCGAAGTTGCCTTTCTCAAGGAGCGTGAGTCGCTCGGCGTCCGACAGAATGACGTCCTCTCCGGCGGGCGCGGGAAACGCCCGGTCGTTGAGTCCCAGAACAAAAACCGCGCGTAAGGCGGGCTGCCGCGAGCGCTCCACCGTCCCGACAAGCACCTGGTCCAGCGAAGGCGGCACAAGCCCGAGGGTCAATCCCGATAGACCCGTGTCGAGCACGTCCGCAAGGTCCTGGAGCGGCATCGCTTCGTCCTGAAGGGTCGCGCTCACCTCCTCCAGCAGCCCGGCGATCCCCTCGCAGACCTGGCTGTGCTCATCGGCTGCGTCCAGGCCGCCTTCCTCGCGCGCCTCACAGGCCCAGTTGTCCACGATCTCGCCGCATTTCAGGCCATCCAGAAAACGCTGCAGGGCGGCGGCAAAGCGCCGCGCCGTCGTGTGGCCGGCCGCAATCCCCTCGCCGGTTTGGGGCGGCAGCATCTCGCGGTGCAAGACGTCGAGCGGCTCAAGCGCGCGGCGGCGGATGGCGGCAAGGTTCCGCGATGCAGGGTCCCGTTCATGGCGAGACCGGCCCTGCTTGCCGCCGAGCCGGCTGGAAGGCGCCTTGAGACCGGTCTCTTGCAACCACCAGTGGCGTCCCCGCATGCCGCGGGCGAGGGCCTCGTTCTCGATGCTGTCGGCCTCGAAACGCGTGGCGGGCGCGAGGTCGGTCTTGAGGTAGTGTGCGACGTCTTCGAGAGGCCAATCGCAAACCACGGCGCGCACGGCGGATCGCAGCAATTCCACGAGGGGATGATGGGCCACGCTCCTGCGCCGGTCCATGAAACAGGGAATGCGATAGCGGGCGAAGGCGGAGCGAATCAGGGAATCCCAGGGCTCCAGGTCGCGCGCGATCACGGCCACGTCGCGATAGCGGTACCCCTCCTCGCGGCAAAGGCGGCGAATGGCGCGCGCGATGGCCTCGACCTCTTCCCTGGGATTCGGCGCCTCGACGAAAGTGAGCGCCGGCAAGACCGCCGGCAGGGATTCGAGGGGGCGCAAATCCCGCCTGGCAAATGCGGATCGTCCTCCGCCGCCCGAGGCTATCATGGAACAATGCCGCAGATGGTTTTCGAAGGCACCGAGAACAGGATTGTCCGAGAACCGCGTGGGGTGCCCGCCGGCAGGCAGGATAAGCGGCTCACGGATCTCCGCTCCCAGATCCACGGCCATCGCCCTGAGCCGAAGATAGGTCTCCTCTGTCTGACCAAACAGACGCGTGGGCGCCGCCGCGCCGGACGTGTCCGCCAGTCCGCGCAAACCCTCCGGATCCAGAAGAAGGGTCACGCGGACGGCGCGGGCCTCTCTCAGGATGGCCTCGATCACGCGGGCCTCCTGGGGCATGAACGAGGCAAATCCGTCCATCCAGACTTCGGACCCGCGCACGAGCCGCGACTGAGGGATACGCCGCGCCAGCTCATCCAGAAAGTGATCGGGATTAGAGAAACGCTGCCTCATTTCCTCATCCCACGCGCGGCCCAGCAGCGCCACGTCGTGAAGTTTGCGCGCCAGGAGCGAGTCGCCAAGCCCTTGCTCCCCCAGAAATCCCCGCTGCGCCTCAAGCTCGGCGCTGGAATGGCGGAACTGAGCCATCTCGCGGAACGCCGCGGCCAGGCGGGCGATGAACCCCGCCTCACGGGCCGAACGCGCAAAAGCGCGGAGTTCGTGGCGGTGGCGGGCAACCAGGGCCCTCAGGAGCATTTGCCGTCCCAGGTCGCTGAGAGAGTCACGGGACGCGCCGCCCGTCTCCCACAAAACCGCGTATGCGAGGCGCTTGAAGGAGAGAACCCTCGCGCGCATGAAACCCCGGATGCCGGGACAGCGCAGCAGGTCCCCTTCGGCCTGGGCGGTGGCCTGCTCGGGAAGCAAGAGGATAAGAGGGCAGCCCGCGGGACTAGGGTCCTCGCGGAGGCCGGCGGCGATCTCATCGAGGCACCGCCGCGTCTTTCCGCTTCCCGCCCTTCCCAGATAGAATTCGAGACGCATTTGAACCCCCGGCTTGCTATTGACCCTATGGCATGTTAATATCCCGCGAGTATGGCGATCAAGGGAAAAAGCCCCTGGAAACGCCGGCGCCGCAGAATTCTCTTCCACGGCGGGATTCTGCTTGTCTGCATTCTGATCGTTCTCGCCGTGGTGCTGTTCACTCCCTTCACGTCGGACCTGCTTGACGCGAAGATCGTCCGCGCTTTCGAACAGGCAACCGGACTGCGTCTCTCTTTTGACAGCGCCACCTATTGGCTGGGACGCGGCCGCATGACCCTCTCCGAAATCCGCATCGAAGTGCCCGAAACTGGACAGCGCATCACCGGCATCCACCAGATGGTTCTTCAGTGGAAATGGCGTCTCTTGGAACCCGCGGACCCCTTCGATCTCCGCAGGATCGAGATCGCCGCGCCCGAACCGGTCGTATTCTATCTCGAAAAGAACCTGACGCTCACTCCCCAGCCCGGGGCCCAGTCCTTCCTCGACTTCATGAAAGGCTTGGAACGCAGCTCCGTGGCGGCCACAAAACTGCAGCCCGTGCGCACCCCTGTCAAGATACTGATCCGCAACTTCGCCCTTTACCTCGAGGAAAAGCCGGAGATCGAGTTGACCTCGCCGACTCTGCCGGCAGGCCGGCCCCCCGCCAGAAGACTCGCCGGAATGGAGTCCATGGAACTCGAGATGCAGTACAATGGGATCACGATCTGGCCCTTGACCATCTCCGGGCGCCTCTGGGGCCGCCCGGCGGCGCCGTTCGCGATGACGCTTAAGGGCGGGGCCGACAACCGCGAGTTCAGGTTCTCGGCGGAGCTCGAAACATTCGATCTGGCGGGCAATCTCCAGAAACCTTTGCCTCTGCTCCTCCGGGGCGACAGGATCGTGGTCAACGGCCGCCTCCTCTCCGGCGAGCCACCAGGAACAAACGACGTCGAGGTATCCGTCAAGGCGCACGATCTGACAACGTCCTTTACTCGGGCTGGTCTTGCCTTGCCATGCACGGACCTTGAATGCCGGACTTTCGCCACACTGGATCACACCAGCCGCACCATCACCCTCAAGAACGCGGAGCTGCAAGCCTGCAAATCGTCCATCACGGGAGGTGGAAAGTTCGAACTGGACGATGCGAGGAACTTTTCCGTCGAAATCGCCAGCAGTTCCCTCGTCCCGGAGATTCTGAATCCCCTGGCGCGGCTGTTGCCTGAGAACCTTCCTTCCATGCCGGTCTCGGGGGGACGCCTGCAACTCCGGGGCCGCGTTTCCGGAAACTCGAGCGGGATTGACTGGCCGGCATGCCAGGGAGACGCCCAAGCCTCGGCGCTCGTGTTCGAGAACGTTCCCCTGGGAGAAAAACCCACGCGGGTTGGTCCGATCGAAATGGATGCCCGCCTGACCTCCGCCGCCCTCGAGATCCCGCGGCTCAGTGTCCAGGTCCTCTCGAACAACCTGACCTTGTCGTCGGCCCGGATCGCCCGCCGGATGGAGGAGAACCAGAAAGGCAGGGAGGTCCGCGCGAACTGGAACCTCGAGGCGAAAGTGCAGGAAGCAGTGGGGTTCCTTCCCTCCAAGGAATCGCGCCAAATCCGGGATTGGAAACCCAAAGGCCAGGTGCGGGGAAATGGGACGATCCGCGGGGAATGGCCCCGGCAGGCGTTGCTTGAAGACAAGCCGCGGCAAAAGCGGACTGGAGGCTTGAGACAGGAGACTGGAGGAACGCAAACAGAAGAGCCTACAACCTCAAGCCTCAAGCCTCAAGCCTCAAGCCTCAAGCCTCAAGCCTCAAGCCTCAAGCCTCAAGCCTCAAACCTCACCCGGCTCGAGGCTGTGCTCGAGCGTTTGAAACTGGACGGCCTGCTCCAGTTGGAAGGATTCTATCTGGACCCGGAATTCTTTCCCGCGCCGCTCGAGAACGGGGCAGGAACCCTATTCCTGAGCGGGCAGGCAATCCGGTTGTCCTCTGTCACGGCGGGAATGCTGGGCTCATCGCTCTCCCTGGAGGGCCAGGTCACGGGCACTCCTTTTGTCTGGAGCCGGCCCGAGGCGGACCTGCGGCTGCGGGGCGACCTGGACCTCGCACAGGCGCCGCGATGGGTGACGCCCGAAATGATGCGAAATGAGAAACGGGCGCTGATCAAGCGCATGGCCCCTTCCGGAAAAGCCGCTTTGGACCTGGACCTCAGCGGCCCTCTCCTAGATCCCGGAAAACTCACCCTCAAGGGCGCCGTCATTCCCACGAGCGTTTCGCTGACGCTCGACACCACCTCGCCCACCATCCGGTTCAGCGGCATCGAGGGCAAGATCCAACTCGCCTTCCCCACGGAAATCCGGCTCGATCCCCTCCGGATGAACATCCAGGCCCAAGGGGCTGCGCGCCCGGCCCAACTCACGGTGAGCGGCCCCGTCTCCAACACGGGCCTGGACCTGAACTGGCAAACCAGCGGGGATCTTCCGCACTACAAGCAGCTCCTGCCCTATATACTGGACTACTTCCAAGTGGGTGGCCCCGTCACGCTGTCGGGCCGCACCCAGGCGAATCTGAAACCGCCGAGCGGAGACAGCCCGCCTCTCCCGGCGACGCTGGCCGGCGCCGCCGGCTACCTCCGCAAGGAGTTCCTGGCCCAAGAGGACTCTCTCGCGGGCCTGGTGCGCTTGAATCAGATTGTGGACTGGGATTTCAAGACTTTGGTGGAAGCCAACGACTGCGAGTTCACGCACATATCCATGCCCTCCCGGATCACACACGTGCGCGGACGCTTCCAGATCGGCCGCGACGGCCTGCGATCCATCTCTCCCGTCCGAGCCCAATGGGGAGCCACCGACGGATTCACCGAGGGATGGGTCCGCCTCACTCCCGAAGGGGTGTTGCGAATTGACTTCTCCACTTCGGCCCCGCTTATGGTGGTGGATGACTGGGCACAGCGTTGGGGACCCCGGAACCGCCCGCCCCGGGCGGACGAAGCCGCCGAGCTACCCGAGTTCGACCCGGCCCAGAAGGACAATCTACCTGTGCGGGTTCTGATAGATGGGACCCTGAAAGGACAGCGCGCCACCTTCCGCCGCTTTCCCCTCGAAAACGCCTCCGCACACTTCCAGTTCCGCGACTACAAGGGCCCTGGGTCCTTTCTCGAATTCGACCGGATCGAAGCCGGACTGTTCGGCGGGGCCTTCCGAATGCATCCCTGGCTCTTTAGCCGTGGTCCCCGCTTCCGATGGAACGTG
>Ga0315294_10004749_pt1 | contig 14875 bp, 10 predicted proteins | sample YL17G13_40_MG_FD_203626 | JGI IMG/M metagenome (GOLD analysis project Ga0315294, IMG submission 203626) | Sediment microbial communities from Yellowstone Lake, YNP, Wyoming, USA - YL17G13_40 | ecosystem: Environmental > Aquatic > Freshwater > Lake > Sediment | place: USA: Wyoming | collected... | reverse complement strand
CCGCGGCCCCGGCCATTTCCGCCTCCGAAACCGGGGCTATACCCCATGCCACGACCATAACCACCGCCATACCCGCCGCCATAGCCGGTACCCGCCGCAAACCCAAGCCCGCATCCGGGAGGAAGCGCGGATAGTTGCTGTGGTGTCAGGCTGTTCCGGGCGTCAGACTGGTATGCCAGCGACCTTTCTTGGAGCTTTTGCTGCAGAGCAAAGATTTCCCGCTGTCTTGCGGTAATCTTGGCGGCATCCGTTCCAGGCTGAGTCATCAGAGTGCGAACCTCCATGGCGCTCGAGGCCATCTCATTCCGAACCGGCAGCGTTTCGTTCAAAAATGCCTGTTGCAGGCTATTGAGTCTTGCGGTCTGTTCCGCAGTCAGGTTAACATTGGATGCATATAAGCATCCGCTGTAAAACGGGCCAGCCGCATATCCAGCCCCCCTTCCGTAGCCCGGCCCCCAGGCCAGAGCCAGGGAGGCAGTCACCAACAGGGCCGCCACGATGCTGATTCCAATCGCTGTCTTTTTCATTTTTTCTCTCCTCTTTTTGGGGTTTTTTAGCATCCCGGCTTAGGCCGGGAAAGATAAGGCGATGATCATCTCTAAAGAATTATTTTTTAGGAATAAAAAGGGTAAGGCTTGCACCTTTGATGCGAGGCAGAAATTAGCAGCGAAGGGGTACAGAGTTGGGAATGATCACCGGTGGCAAAAAGGAAGAAAAGTGGTTATTCCGGGACATTCTGAAGTTGTCGATTTGAAGTTTTTCGCCGGGGACGAGAACCAATCCATTCTGAAGGGATTGGAATTTGGAAAACATGGCCTGAGGTCCGCAGGGCCCGGATTTTTCTATTTGTGTTTTATTGAAAATGTTGCAGGCCGTGGGCAGTTTGGAGGCAAAGGCAACGGGAGCATTCAGAAGAATGGCGGCCAAAAGGATGCCCAATAGAATGAATAAATATGGTCTAAAACGATTTGACATCTTACCTTTGCTCCCTATGATTTCTGCCTTTCAAGGTTGCAACTCTGGTGCCAATAAACCCTCAACCAAAAATGTTTCAATATATCAAAGAGTTTTAACCCAATTCGGGGGGATGGCAGATGACGATCTGAAAATTGATTTCGACAACATTGTCGAGGAGATTTTTTATAAGTGAAAAATTTCAAATAGTTGAAAATACGTCCTTGGCGACAGTATGGGATTGAAGAGACAGCTTTGTCGAAATTGGGATGATCGATGAGGTGAGATTGAGGCGAGAAAATTTCAATCCTGATCTTTGTTTTCTAAGTGCATATCATATTTTTTCTCGTAACACCCTCTATCAGGAAATTTTTAAAAGGGTGCAAAGCTCTTTCAAAAATCGTCTAATGTCCTCAAGCCTTGTCTGAATGATTCTATGAATCTCAGAATCATCAATGCCCCCACTGTCCTTTGAAGGGAAATTAGTCCCTCAAGATCCGACTGACGAACCCGCAGAGAAGTTAGAAAGAATAAGAAGAGAGAGGACAAAACAATCAAATATGTGTAAAATGAAGCATGATAGAACAAGAAAGGCCTTAAATGGTAATTGTCAGATCGAAGAATCATCTGCCTATACGGTTGACCATTGAAAGATGGGACCACATTATTAAAAGGCATCCTGAAATGGATGGAGCGAAGGAAAAAGTACTGGATACGATAACTGATCCAGATTTAATTCAGCAAGGTGATTTTGGCGAGCTTATCGGGATTAAATTTGACGAAAAGACACCGCTTACTTCCGAGTATTTGGTTGTGATATATAAAGAGGTTTCAAATACGGATGGTTTTGTAATAACAGCATATTATGCTAAGAAGCCGTCAGAAAGGAGACAAACTATATGGAAGCAATAAAGATACTTGAGAAAAAAGAGAATCTTAACTGGGAATATGATGAAGATGCCGATGTTCTTTACATCAGTATCGGAGAGCCCCAAAAAGCACTTGGAGTTGATATAGGGGAGGGGGCAGTTATCAGGTATAGAGAAGAAACTGGAGAGGTTGTCGGATTAACGCTCATCGGCGTAAAAGAACGTCTGCTTAGCAGTCTTAAAACAAATTGATTGCCTAGAAGGTTTCTAAATGGCCGATGAATCATCAACTATAGTTCAGCGTCTCTGGAACTTCGGCAATATCCTTCGGCTGCGACCGCCAGCATCAGCCCTAAAGACGATGGGGGGGTGCGGATATGCTTTTCAGGGCCTGCACCATTTTAAAAAGCTCCGCCTGAGTAGGGATGCCGCCATACCGGTTTGCCCGCCATCTCGGCCCCATCTTTCAAATTATTTTCATCCTTCTGTCCCCCCCCAATGTTTACCCCCTCGGGTCTGCGACCGTCGGGCTCTGCCCATCGCCGCTGGATTCGGGAGACGTCCTCCTTTCGCGGGTAAAGATCACGTACAGAGAGGGTACCAAGAAAAGTACTACAAGGATCTCCACAAGGATGCCGCCGATGGCGGCAACGGCCATGGGCTGGAGCATGTCACCCCCTTCTTCAAGTTTCAGTGCCAAGGGGATCATACTCGTAATAATAAGCAGGGAAACCATCAGACAGGGCCGAAGGCGGACCTTGGCTGCTTCGAGAATTGCCTGGCCGGGGGACCGTTGGTCCGACTTTCGGAATTCTTCGGCAAAAGTCAAAAGGAGTACACCGCCATTTACCGTAGCGGCCACAACCAACATCACGCCGATGATCACCGTTGCCCCTAAGGGCAATCCGGTCGCGAACAGAAGCAAGACTACTCCGGCAAGGCAGGCGGGCAGAACGCCGATGATCAAACCCGGAAGCTTGAGACTATTGAATTGAATTCCGAGCAGCGCGAAGGTGAAAAAGACGGAAAACCCAAATACGGCAAGAAGCTCTTTCTGCATATCGGACATCATTTGGGCCTGTCCGCCAAAGGAGATCGCATATCCCGCGGGAATATCCACCTTCTTGAGGCCGTCTTTTAATTCCTGAAGCGCTCGCCCCACGCTCACTCCCGAGGCATCACTGATCACGCTGACCATTTTGACCTGGTCCCTGCGGATAATCTCCACCGGCCCCGTAGCGGGAACCACTTTGGCCACATCCCGAAGCCTCAGGAAACCCGCTGGGGTATACATAACGGGAAGATCCTCCACACTTTTTAGTGATTTAAGGTCTTTTTCGCGGACCATGACCCGGATATTGTAATATTCATCCCCCTCCTTAAATCGGGTCGCCACGGCCCCGGTGATGAACGAACGTAGGGTGGTTGCCACATCGGAGACAGACACGCCCAGTTCCCCCGCTCGGCGCCGGTCGATTTTTACCTGATATTCGGGCTTGTTTAAGTCCATCCCTATGTAAATGTTGGTGAAATGTTTCATTTCGCTCATGACGCTCGAAGTTCGGCGAGCCAACTCAAAGAGTTGAGCGACCTCGGGTCCCTTGATCTCGACCTCCACATCGCCGGCTCCAAGTTTGCGAAAGCCCCTCGTTTTCATTTGTAAAACCATTACTTTCCCGCCGGGAACTTGTACCTGTGAAATAAGCGGTCGAATCCGCTTAATGTAGTCATCCGTGGTCAGCTTTCGAGCGTGCCGGGGGACAAGCTGAAGGTTGAGCTCCCCCTCATTGGCGATTTCATACGTATTGGTTCCTTGAACCTTTCCTCCTACGAGGGTAAACATGCTCTGGATAAGCGGATCACCGGAAAGTTTAGCTTCGACCTGACGTAAGGCCTGATCGGTCTGTTCGACGGATGTGCCGGTGGGCAGCTTCACCTTCACCATGATCCGCCCGTCATCCATGCGGGGAAGAAATTCGCTGCCGAGACGAGTGGAAAGCAGACCCGCAGCGATCAAAATCACTACGAATGCCCCCACCACCATCCACTTGCGCTCAAGGGTCCAACCCAGGGATCTTCCGTAGAGGCCGCTAAGCCGATCAAAGAACGACTCAAAACGGGTCTTTCGTCGGTCTTTGGTGATTTTCCCCAGCAAAAGGCTCGTCAGCATGGGAGTCAAGGTAATCGCCACGAATAGACTGATGAGGACGATGCTGGCTACGATAAGGATCAGTTCCTTGAAGAGCAGGCTCGTCAACCCAGGGACGAGAAGAAACGGGAGAAAGAGAGTGAAAAACGAGAGTGTGGCCGCAGCTATCGCCGGGCCAACCTGCTGAGCTCCATTGACCGCCAGGGTTTCAATGGGCTCGTCCTGATTTTTGTGCCTTAAACGGGTGATATTTTCCAGGACCACGATCGAATTGTCCAGGATCACGCCGATGGCCACCACCAGACCGCTCAGCGAGAAGATATTGATTGAGAAACCCAAGAGTTTCATGATACCGAAATTGATGATGAGGGTCACAGGCATAGCCAATATCATCACCAATACCTGCCTCCAACTGCCCAGAAAGAGGTAAATGACCAGGATGACAAGGGCCATCGCTTCCAATGCCGTATTTCTGACCCCCGCCACCGCTGCCCCAATATAGTCGCCCTGATTCTCGACCATTTCCACTTGAATGCCGCCGGGGAGGGAAGGGCGAAGAGCTTGAATCTTTTGTCCAATGGCTTTGGCCACCTCGACGGTGTTGGCATCCGCCTGTTTGAAGACGCTGAGCTTCACGCAGGGTTTTCCGTTGAACCGAGTGATGATCCGGACTTCCTCGAAATGGTCCACGACCTCGCCGATATCGCGGACCGAAACCTTGCCCTGGCCATTCTTGGTCAAGATGACCTCTTTGATCTCATCGAGGTTCTGGTATTCACCCATGGTCCGGGCGATAATCTCTTCCGGACCGGCGGTGATACGGCCGGCGAACTGCTCGACATTCTCCTGATTCAGACGATTGGCTACCTTCGACAGCGAGAGGCCGTATTTTTCCAGAGATTCGGGGTCCAGATGGATGCGAACCTCGCGTTTGAGGCCCCCGACAACCTCAGTTCCGGCCACACCGGGCACCGCCTTGAGCTCGTCATTCAGCCAGGTATCCGCCCAGGTGCGAAGCTTCACCAGATTCCAGGAATCGGAGCTGATCACCAGATCCACCATCGATATTTGGGTGGGATCGGCCTTGAAAACGATCGGAGAGTCAATATCTTTCGGCAATTTACGGATAGCCCGCGCCATGGCTGCCAGGACATCCTGGTAGGCCACATTGATGTCCATCCCATACCCAAAATTCGCCTGCAGGTAATACATGCCCTCGATGGAAGAAGATTCCAGATAATCTAAACCGTCCACCGTGGCCATTTGGCGCTCAATCGGGTCGGCGATGCTGGTGTTGATCTCCTCGGGTGTCGCTCCCCGCCAATAGATGATTACTTTGACTAAGGGGTAAGTGATATCGGGCAGGAAATCGACGGGAAGCCGGTAAATTCCATAGAGGCCCATGACAACGAGAGGAATGATGATCAGGCTCAGGGCCAGTCGTTTTTTGACCGAGACAGCTGTAATCTTCATGATTTGGTTCCTCCCTTCGGGTCAGGGCTCTTTCCCTCGGATTTCGTCTCCCCTTCTTGTTTTCCTTCCCCGGAGGCGGGTTTTCCTTCGCCGGCTATTTTTACAGGAGCCCCGTCTTTCACCGATTTCTGTCCCAGGACGATCACCCGGTCCCCGGCCTGGAGGCCGCTCACGATTTGAGTCCGGTCCCCCTGGACAATTCCTGTTGATACTTTCACTCGTGCGGCTTTACCCTCCCTGACGATCAGGATGACTTTGTCGCCGCTTAGAGTCGTTACCACCGACCCCGACGGAACAGCAAGGGCGTCAGGCACACTCTCAACCGAAACCTTGATTCTGGCAAACATTCCCGAAGCCAGATTGACCTTGTCGAGAAGTTTCGCTTCGACGAGACGATGCCGCGTCTGGCGGTCAATCTCAGGATAAATCCTCATTACCTGGGCCCGATAACTTTTGCCGGGATATGCGTCCAGGGTTACAAGAATCGGGCAAGAAGTGCATGAAGTTCCGGGCTGCAGGGTCTTTGCTCCGACAATGGCCTCAGGCATCGCAAATCGTAATAAAAGAGAAGACGGGTCCGAAAGCTCTATGAGCGGGGATTTGAGGCTGGCCAGATCTCCGGCCCCCACATACACCTTCGTAACCACACCGGTGAAAGGAGCGACCAGGGTCCCTTCGGCGAGCTTCACCTGACCCCACCTGAGTTTTTCCTCTGCTTCTTTTACCAGAGCCTCCTGGACGGCGATCACCGTCTTCGTCGGCCCGGATTCGAGCATGTCCAGCCGCTGCTGGGCGGAAGCGAGCTGGCTCTGCAAATCCACAAAACTGACCCTGGCTTTCTCCAGGGCTTCGCCGGGAAGACCTCCCCGGTCCACCAATTGCTTAATCCTCTCCTGGTCTCTTTCTGAAAAGGCCACAGCTTCCTGAAGCTTCTTGACGGTCTCTTTGGCTTGGGCAATCTCTTCCGGTCGAGACCCGGCCTTGAGGTCTTCGAATTTTGCCCGGGCTACAGCCAGGGCGGCACCCGCGGCGGCTACGTCGGCTCGGTACAGGGGGCGATCGATTTCCATGACCTTCTGGCCCGCCTGAATCCAGTCCCCTTCGCGCCATGGACAGAAGATAATAGGCCCTTCGGCTGTTGCTCCAAGGATTACTTTTTTCGTAGCGACCACGTCGCCGGTGGTCTCATAGACTTTCGAAATGGGTTGGGGCCTCGCCTGTTCCACCTTCACCGTTATAGGCTGGACCTTATCCGCAGGGGATGGAGGGTTTGAGGATGGGTCTTTACTGCATCCGATCATTACGGATACAATCAGAATCATCGTGAGGGATAAAAGGGGAAGATTTCGCTTCATGATTTTTCTCCTGTCGCCAAGCGTAATTGGGCTTTGGCCGCTTCATAATCGGCCAGGGCCCGGTAATAGGTGCTCTGGGCTTCGAGCAAGGCGCCTTGCACGTCCAGGACGTCGGTGATCGTGCTCTTGCCGAGTCCGTACTTTTCTCTTTCGATATCGAGGCTCTCTTTGGCCTGTTCAATCGATTTTTCAGTGGTGATGATTCTCTGCCGGAGGGAATTCACATTGGCGGCGGCGGTCTCCACTTCCAGGCGAATCTGCAGCTCAAGTTTCCTCAGCCGCTCCCGCTGAGCTTCCAGCCTGGCGAGTTCATCCCGAATCCGGGCCTCAACCTGGCCTCCCTCAAAGAGGGGAATATCGAGGAACAACCCGACCGCACCGACCTCATGAGGATTCTCCATTCCGCTCGCATCACTGCGGATACGAGTCGGAATCGCCGCGGGGGCGTACTGTAACCCATAAGATCCCCTTAAGGAAACGGTCGGCCAGTGACCTCCCCGAGCGACCTCCACTCTTCGTCCCTGGGCATCCAGTTCCGATTTTGCGGCCAGATAATCTTCCCGCGTTTTATAAACCCCGGGGAAAAGGCCTTCCGGGTCCACTTTCAGAGGCATAAAATTCAGTTGACCCTCGATGCCCATCGGCCCTTCGCTGTCCTTTAATCCCATCAAGTTGGCCAAAACCCTCTGCTGAATCAGGAGGGTATTTTTCTCCTGCAGGAGACGCTGTTCCAGGTTGGCCAGGCGAACCTCTGTCCGGAGTAAATCCACCTTGGTGCCCTTCTGGACGCTGATGAGATCCTTGATCCGGCCGATTTGTTGCTGGAGAACGTCGATCGAGAACAGGAGGGAGCCGATCACTTTCTGCTGACCGAGGATGGCATTGAAGACACTGGTGACGTTAAAAACCAATTCCTCCCTTGTCCGCGCCAAACGGTTTTCGGAAGAGGCTTGAAGAAGCTCGGATGCTTTGATCCGGTTGGTAATCTGTCCGCCGGTAAAAAGGGGCATGGACAATACAAGGGTAGCCCCCGTAAGGGTATGGCTGAAAACCCCCGGTTCTCCGTTTTCCCTCGCCGGGATGAGGCGCTGGGCGTCGAAATAAAAATAGTTGTAGCCTCCTGTGGCGCGGACACTGGGCCAGCGGGCCCCCAGGGAGCCATCCTTTTGGGCCTCGGCCTGGCTCACCTCCCACCTTCGGGCAGTGATGTCGGGGTTATTGGCCAGAGCAAGCTCGATACACTTTCGCAACGTAAGCGATCCGTCAATGGTTTTCACGTCCGCCGGTTGAATAGCCCGGGAAGCAAATAATAGGGAGGCGGAGTTTGAGAAAAGGGCCATAACAAATAAGATGGTTAAAATTCTTCTTTTTAGCTTCCCATTTTTAATTGGGGAAAGATTCTTCAAGACAACCATTTCCATTTCCTCCTTTATTCGTCGTAAATAGATGAAGGCCCGGGAATTTCCTTCGGCGGTCGAAGGTCTCTACCGAAGGTTGGAAATCTTAAGGAATTAAGGGAAAGCCCGAAGGCGATGGATTAGGATTAGCAGCGGATGGGGAGGGAATGAAAATCAGCGGATGAAATATCAGGCAAGAAAAAAAGATTATCCAAGTTTCCTGAGGATACAGAAAAATCCAAATCGTGGATCAAAGAAGAGTCAACTCCCTGGTCGAAATGATCTTTATCGGGAACCAAAATCTCACATGACCCGCTTTTTTTCACTTTATGTTGGTCAAAGATATTGCACGCCTTGGCCAGTTTAGTGGCGCAGGCCACGGGAGCATTCAGAATAAAGGTAGCTAAAAGAATGGCTGTTATGATTAGCAAATAAGGCTTGAAACGAGCTGGCATCTCTTTTCCCTTATGAATTTTCTCTCTTAGGATAGCAACTTCCGTGCCAATAAATCCGCAGGAAAGAATTGCTTAAATTTTTCAGCGGCTTTAATGCATTTCGGAGGTACGACGGATGAAGATCACAAAATTCCCTTCGACAAAATTGTCGAAGGCACCAAATAATATTTAAATAATTTCAATGAGATAAGCAAAAATCCTTGTCGGTATTATCGGCTTGAAGAGACAACTATGTCGAAATTGGGAGGGAAAAATATTTTTGGAAATCCCTCTTGGCAAAAAAGAAGAGAACCGATAAGATGGATTTTAGAGAATAAATCTGGATTTTTCAATTTGGGTGGTTTCCTGTTATGAAAGCCGTGTTGCAAGTTACTAAGGAGTCCATAATTGACCAGACATATTCTTCCAAAATCTCCCCTGACCCCTCTTTTCCAAATCCCGCGCAACGCGGGACTCCCTTTTGTAAAGGGAGGGAAGGAGAAATTTAGTCTTCGGTGTCTATACAATTATGGACTGACTAATAATTTAAAAACGCCTTCTACAGAGGAAAGCCCATCTCCCTGATATTTTCAATGATCTTCTTTTTCCTTAAGCCTTCAACCATGGCAGCTTTGACAAAATCCGTAGATATCCATTATTATTACCCTTGCGAGACAATACTGCTTCGGGGATGGAGGTTTTGAATTGAAAAGGATCCTTATTCTTGCGTTAATCTCGATATCGTTTCTTGCCCCCCAAAATGCCCAGTCTTCCTCAAAACGGCTGCTTATCTTTGCAGGTTCGGCCAGTAAACCCGCAACAGAAGAGGTTGTAAAAGCCTTCCGACAAAATTTTGGAATGCCGGTTGATGTCACTTTTGGCGGATCGGGATTTGTCCTTTCCCAGATGAAGCTGGCGAAAAAAGGAGATATCTACTTTCCTGGATCTTCAGACTTCATGGAACTCGCCAAAAGGGAAGGCTTGGTGTTCCCCGAATCGGAAAAAATTGTCGTCTATCTTATCCCTGCGATCAATGTCCAGAGAGGAAATCCAAAGAAGATTTATTCCCTCAAGGACTTGACAAAGGCGGGGCTTCGTATTGCCATTGCCAACCCGGAAGGTGTTTGCGTAGGAGTATACGCCGTAGAGATCATCGAAAAGAATATGCCCCCTGCCGAGAAAGAAAATTTCAAAAGGAATTTGGTAAATTATACCGAAAGTTGTGAAAAAACGGCCGCTGTCCTCTCTCTGAAGGCAGTGGATGCGGTTATTGGCTGGCGGGTTTTCCAATACTGGGACCCGGAAAGGATCGAAACGATTTATTTGAAACCGGAACAGATTTCAAGAATCGGATATCTTCCGATTGCCATCTCGAAATATGCACAGGACAAGGAGTTGGCTCAAAGATTCATAGATTTCATTTTATCTCCTCAAGGAAAAGGGATCTTCCGAAAATACCAATACCTCATGGATCTTGAGGAAGCAAGGCGTTACACGCAGCCGAATACTCCGGTCGGAGGGGAGTACTCCCTCCCTCGTGACTGGAATAAAGCCCCCGCAAAATTGAAATAGCGCATATAGGAATTTGCGGAAATCGAGATAATATGAATCCAGGGAAACAAGACTACATTTTTCATTCTGAAGGGGGATCTTCCATGAAAGCCCTTTTGCAAATCAATTTAAAAACATCTTCTCCGGAAGAAGGCCAGCGGCTTCTTCTGGATCTCTGCGAAAAAATGAAACGGGAAGACCTCATTGATGAGTACCATTTTGAGATTACAACTCCCGATGGCCCCGTGACCGAAAAATGTCTTCTCTCCGACCAAAAGGTAATCGCCTGAAAAGTCTAAAGCTGCCTGGATGGCAGACGGCAATAAACGCTTTCCCCGTCGGGCGAGAGAATTCTTTCATCAAAAAACTTTCCCCGCCTTTTTTCCCGCCATTCTTGATGATCTCGTAAAAAGTCTCTTGGAGCGTCACCCCGGCGAAAGCCGGGGTCCAGAACATCTTGAAATAACTGGATTCCGGCTCCCGGCTTAAAACCTGCCGGGACAAGTTTCGCCGGAATGACGAATTCTATGGAATTGCGATTTTTTACGAGTTCATCATTCTTGGAACCCGGAATTTTACCTTGAAGACCGTGGCTGAGGCCTACACTGGAGCTCTTGGCTTCTTTTCCGCAAGAGGACGAGGGCAGCTTCAAAGAGAAAGAGAACAAACCCGGCCAGGATAAAAACATATGATTAGGCCGATCGATTCGGCGCGCGACATCCGGATTTCCTTTGTGCACAACACATCATCGATCAACTCCCTTCTTGGAAGCAATAAATTTTCTCAGCCCTTTGTCGGGCCATCAATGGCCAATTCTTGGTCCATCGACAGTCGGGCTCTGCCCTTCGCCGTTCCATTCGGGAGATGTCCTCCTTTCGCGGGTAAAGATCACGTACAAGCAGGGCATCAAAAAAAGGGCGACAAAAATCCCCAGGGTGAGACCGCCAATCGCTCCCACAGCCATAGGCTGCAGCATATCGCCGCCCTCCTCCAGATTCAAGGCCAGGGGAAGAAACCCGGTGATCACCATGAGGGTGATCATGAGGCGGGGGCGGAGGCGGATCTTGGCCGCCTCGACAACCGCAACCAGCGGGGAGCTGTTTTGAGAAGCCCGGAGCTCCTCAGCGAACGTCAAGAGCAGGACCCCTTCGTTTATGGTTGCCGCCGCCACCACCAGGATGCCAATCACTACCGTTGCCCCCAGGGGGATACCCGTGACCCAAAGGGCCAAGACCAAACCAGACAGAGAGCCGGGAAGAGATACGAGGATAATCCAAGGCAATCTCAGGCTGTTCCACTGCACGGCGTGGACCACGAAAGCGAAAAAGAGGGCAAAGGCCAAAACCAAAAGAAGGTCTCTTTGCATCTGGGCCATGGTCTGAGCTTGGCCCCCAAAAGTAATCTCATAGCCCGTTGGCAGTTCGAGCCTGGCCAGCGCCTTTTTCAGCTCCCCTAAGGCCTGCCCCACGCTTGCCCCGGCCGCGTCCGCGCTGACGACGACCTTTTTGACCTGATCCTTGCGCACAATCTCGACCGGCCCGGTGGCCGGAACCGTCCGGGCGAGATCCCGAAGCCTCAAATAGCCTCCCCGGCCGGACTCAAGGGGAAGCTTATCAAGATCTTGCCTCGATTGGATCCTATTCTCTGCGACCATGACCCGAATGTTGTAATAATACTCTCCATCCCTCAGTCTCGTGGCCACGCTTCCGCCGACGAGGGTGCGCAGCATCCCGGCGATGTCGGCCACGGACACCCCCAGTTCCGCGGCCCGGGTCCGGTCCACCTGGATTTGATATTCAGGCTTGCTTAAATCCGTCCCGATGAGGACATTCGTAAGGCGGGGAGATTGGCTAATAATGCCGGAGACCTGCTGAGCCAGCCCGAAGAGCCGGTTCATATCCTGCCCCTTGATCTCCACCTCAATATCGCCCTTGCCGACTTGGCGCAAGCCCTTGATTTTCATGGGCGTGACCATGGCCTTCCCGCCGGGAATGGAAATTTGGGCAACACGGGGGCGGATTTTATTTATGTAAGCCTCCGTGCTGATTTTGCGGGCATGCCTCGGGATGAGCTGAAGATTCAATTCTCCTTCATTGGCGACTTCATAAGTGTACACTCCCTGGACCCTTCCTCCCGCGAGACTAAAAAGGCTCTCGACCAGCGGATCGCCGGAAAGTTGGGCTTCGATTTGGCTCAAGACCCGGTTGGTTTGTTCCACGGAGGTTCCGGTGGGAAGCTTGACTTTCACCATGACGCGCCCGTCGTCCATGCGGGGCAGGAATTCGCTGCCGACCCGAGGGATGAGGATTCCCGCCGCGATCACCATAAGCCCGAAGGCTGCAATGACGATCCAGCGCCACCGGATGGCCCAGGCCACGGATCGGCCGTAGACCCGGATCACCCCGTCGAAGAATTTTTCGAACCAACTAGGGGCGTGGTCGCCGGAGGCGGCCCCCATCAGCCATGCGGTGAGCATGGGCGTCATTGTAATGGCCACGAGTAGGCTGATCACAACAATGCCGGAGACGACCAGGATCAGCTCTTTGAAGAGCAAACTGCTCAGGCCGGGGACCAGGAGGAAGGGTAAAAAGATGGCCAGAAACGACAGGGTAGAGGCAAGAATGGCCGGCCCCACCTCCCGGGTTCCCTCCACTGCCAGGTCGTTTACCTGCGCGCGCCGGCTCTTTCGCCATAGTCGGCTGATATTTTCCAAGACGACGATGGAATTGTCCAGAATAACGCCGATGGCCACCACGAGACCGCCCAGCGAGAAGATGTTAATGGAAAAGCCGGCCAGCTTCATCAGGATAAAATTGAGAATCAGGGTGAGCGGAAGGACCAGGGTCATGACCAAAACCTGCCGCCAGCTCCCCAGGAAAAGATAAACAACCAGGAGGACCAAACCGGCAGCCTCCAGGGCTGCATTCCGCACGCCGGCTAAGGCGGTCTCGACATAATTGGCCTGATTCTCCACCACGATTAATTGGACGCTACTGGGGAGAGCGGTTTGAAGCTCTTGAATCCTTTTTTGGACGGCCTTGGCTACTTCTACGGTGTTGGCGTCGGCCTGCTTGACGACGCTCAGCTTGATCCCCGGTTTGCCGTCCAGGCGGGTCATCACCCGGACTTCTTCGTGCCAATCTTCCACCCGAGCCACATCCCCCACGTAAACTTTTCCACCCTGCCCCTGCTGCGCCAGGGCAACGGATTTGATTTCCTCCAGGTTGCGATACTCGCCCATGGTTCGGGCGATAAATTCTTTGGGACCGGCGGTCACCCGCCCGGCGAACTGCTGAAGGTTTTCCTGGTTCAGCTTTCTGAGGATCCCCGTCAAGGAAAGGCCATACTTTTCCAGAGAGCCCGGGTCCAGATGGATGCGGATTTCCCGCTGGAGGCCCCCCACGATCTCCGCACTCGCCACTCCGGGAATCGCCAGCATTCGATCCTTCAGCCAGTTATCCGTCCAGGTGCGCAACTTCACCAGGTCCCACTGGTCCGATCGGATGACGAGCTGCAGAACGGGCAATTGGGATGGGTCCGCCTTAAAGAGAATGGGCGGGTCGATGTCTTTAGGAAGCTGCCGGGCCGCGCGACCGAGGGCCGCCAGGGCATCCTGATAGGCCACATCGATATCTCTCCCGTATTGGAAATTGACCTCCAGGATGTACATCCCCTCAAAGGAGGTGGACTCTAAATAATCCAGCCCGTCAACCGAAGCCATTTGACGCTCGACCGGGTCGGCTATGTTGGTGATGATCTCCTCAGGAGTAGCCCCCCGCCAATAGATGAGGAGCCGGGCTAAAGGATGGGTCATCTCGGGGAGGAAATTCACCGGCAGGCGCCAGAGACTGTAGAAACCCAGGACCATCAGAGCCACGGCGATAACGTTCGTGGCCACGCGGCGGCGATTGGCAATGGCCGTGATCTTCATGATTTGCCCTCCCCTTTTTTCTTACCGCCGGGTCCCCGCTTTTCTTCTCCCGCGATTTGAATGGGAGCCCCATCTTTCAGCCCCTCCTGCCCCGACCAAATCACCTGTTGACCCGCCTGAAGACCTTCGACGATTTGCGCCCGATCCCCCTGGACAATGCCCAATTTGACTTTGGTCCTTACCGCCTTGCCGTCCTGGGCAACTACGACCATGGATTCGCCCTTGGGACTTGTAAGAATGGAATCGGTTGGAACGACCAGGGCGTTGGGCACGCTTTCCAATATTACCCGGACTCGGGCGAACATTCCCGCAAGCAGATTCGCCGGCTGGGTTAGTTTGGCCTCCAGAATCTGGGTGCGAATTTTCCGATCGATCTCCGGATATACCCGAATGATCTTCCCCTGGAAGCGTTGGTCCGGATACGCGTCCAGGGAGACCTGAACAGGCAGGGAGGCCAAGCGCATTCCGCTTTCGGCTTCCGGGACGGTGAAACGAATCACCAGGGAAGAAGGGTCCGATATTTCCAACAGCGGGGTTTTGAGAGTGGCCAGATCACCCGGCCGGACGTACACCTTCGTCACCACCCCCGCAAAGGGTGCGGCGATCATCCCTTCGGCCACCTTTTTCTTGGCCAACTCTAATCTCGTCTCCGCCTCTTTGACAAGGGCTTCCTGGACGGCGATCGCCGTCTTCGTCGGCCCCGTCGTGAGCATATCCAGACGCTGCTGGGCGGAAGCCCGTTGGCTCTGTAAGTCCACGAAG
>Ga0315294_10004747_pt1 | contig 14877 bp, 11 predicted proteins | sample YL17G13_40_MG_FD_203626 | JGI IMG/M metagenome (GOLD analysis project Ga0315294, IMG submission 203626) | Sediment microbial communities from Yellowstone Lake, YNP, Wyoming, USA - YL17G13_40 | ecosystem: Environmental > Aquatic > Freshwater > Lake > Sediment | place: USA: Wyoming | collected... | reverse complement strand
GGAAAAGCTTCAAGAGATGCAGGAGAGACTCGAACGACTCGAGGCAAGGCAGATGCAGAAAGAAAAAGCCCTTGAAGAAAAAATAGAAGAACCGGCAAAAAAGAAACCCGAAACGGAACAGACGGACTTTCGGGTATACTGGAAGGAAGGGCTAAATCTTGCCACGCTGGAAGGGGATTTCAAGCTGAAGATCGGCGGACGATTGCAGACCGACTGGCTCTGGTCAAGTGAGGATAATGCGATTAAATCAGATGTAGGCGAGCAGGAAGACGGCGTTGAGATAAGACGTACACACCTGGATTTTTCCGGCCTGATTTACGGCAACGTCGAGTATAAGCTGCAGTTCGATTTTGCAGGTGGCGACGCGGTTCTCAAGGACGCTTATCTCTGTCTGACCGATTTTCCGCTCGGACAACTTTGGATGGGTCATTTCAAGGAACCTTTTAGCCTGGAAGAGCTGACAAGCAACAAGTACATTACATTCATGGAAAGGGCTCTGCCCAATATTTTTGCTCCCAGCCGAAACACAGGTTTTATGCTCCATAACGTTGCCTCTGATGAACGAATGACCACGGCAATCGGTGTGTTCAGAGATACGGATGACTTCGGTGAAAATGTCGATGATGGCGGATATAACGTAACCGGTCGAGTCACGGTACTGCCCATCTACGAAGAGAAAGGATCGAACTTACTGCACCTTGGTGCCGCCTATAGCTATAGAAATCCTGATGACTCGATCCGATACCGACAAAGACCCGAAGCACATTTGGCGGACAGATTTGTAGACACGGGCTCTTTCGCCGGCGATCAGGTGGACCTGGTGGGACTCGATGCCGCCTGGGTCAACGGGCCACTATCTCTGCAGGGCGAGTACATGATGGCCGATGCCGATCGGCTCGGCAGCGGTTCGGATGTCAAGTTCGACGGCTATTACGTTCAGGCCAGCTATTTCCTGACAGGGGAGCACAGGAACTATAAGACTTCCGAAGGGGCGTTCAGCCGGATAAAACCCAAGAAAAACTACAGCGCCGCAGGCGGAACAGGCGCATGGGAAATAAAGGCAAGGTATTCCGGACTCGACCTCAGCGATCGCGACATAACCGGCGGTAAGTTAAATAACACTACTGCCGGCCTGAATTGGTACCTGAATCCCAATACCAGAATAATGTGGGACTATGTGCATGCTGACAAAGATGATATTGGTCAGGCGGATATGTTGATGATGCGGCTTCAATTCGACTTCTAATTATTTATGGAGTACTAATGCGAATTTAATACAAGTTTAACGGTTGTTGTGTATATTTTTGTTGAACTTTATCAAAGAAAAAATAAGGATATTAGCAAATTTTCGGCGCGGCAGGCAACAGCAGCTCCGAGGAAAAACAAATTTGATTTGAATGGTGAATATTACTAATAGCTCTTATGATGACAAAACCATATTTACATGTAATTGCAGGCTATGGGAAAACGCAGTATTTTCTGGCACTTTTTATTTTACTGATTCCCATCTGCGAGGGATGTAGGGATTCAAAAAACCAGCCAGTCAGCGTTATCGGCTCGACTTCCATCCAGCCTTTTGCCGAATTGCTGGCTGAAGAGTACCAAAAAAATGAGTTGGTTAGTTTCGTTGACGTACAGGGAGGCGGTTCAACCGCTGGTATCCAGGCGCTTGCCGATGGCATTTCTGATATTGGAATGTGTTCGCGGGAATTGACCGAAGAAGAAAAAAACCACTTTACTCCGATCGAAATAGCACGGGACGGCCTGGCCGTTGTTGTGCACAAATCAAATCCTGTTAATAACCTGACCCTGCAGCAGATTCAGATGCTGTTTTCAGGCCGGATACAGAACTGGAAGGAATTGGGCGGTCAGAATATGCCCGTTCGATTGATTATGCGCGAGGAAGGCTCCGGTACTCGCGAGGCCTTTATTAATCTTGTAATGAAGAAAAATCTCGTATCTCGCAAAGCCCTGGTTCAGGAATCCAACGGTGCCGTCAAAGAGCTGGTCAGATACGATCCGGCGGCGGTCGGATATATGTCACTTGGTCTGGTCGGAACGGAGTTGAAATCTCTTGCCGTCGAGGGTGTTAATCCTTCGGCTGAGCAGGTAAGCTTGGGCCGATACCAGTTGTCAAGACCGTTTCTTTTTGTGCTCAAGACCGATACCGAGCCCCGGCCGGAGGCGCGAAAATTTATTGATTATGTCCTGTCCGACCAGGGCCAGAAAATACTTGAATCTGAAGGATTGGTGCGCTTCAAATGAAAAAGGACAGGTTAATACACGCTGCATTAACTGTAATTGCATTATCAGCTATTTCAGGTCTTGCGCTTATTACGATATTCGTTTTCAAAGAGGGACTGCCGATTATTCTGCGAATCGGCGTGAAAAATTTCTTTTTTTCCGGCCAGTGGTATCCGCGCGAGGGCAAATTCGGAATCCTCTCTATGATAGTCGGTTCGCTGGCCGTTACCGCCGGTGCGATAATAATCGGAGGGGTATTCGGTCTCGGCTGTGCCGTTGTCCTGACGCAGTTCGCTCCCCGACGTTTGGTAGTTGTGCTAAAACCGGCAATCGAGCTGCTGGCGGGAATTCCATCCGTTGTCTATGGATTTATCGGCGTCGTTGTGCTCGTGCCGATTATCCGGCAGTATCTGGGAGGGCCGGGTCTATCCATACTGACCGCCTCAATTGTTCTGGGCATTATGATACTGCCGACTGTTACAAGCATTTCAGTTGACGTTATCCGATCAGTGCCGCGGTCGTATCGCGAAGGTTCTATCGCATTGGGAGCGACAGGCTGGCAGACGACCTATATGGTTATTTTAAAGGCAGCGAGATCCGGTATTGTGGCCGCTTTTATACTCGGGATGGGGCGAGCAATCGGAGAGACTATGGCGGTTATTATGGTCGCCGGTAATGCGCTGGAGATGCCGCACAGCATTCTCGATCCGGTCCGGACTCTTACGAGTAACATTGCCCTTGAAATGGGTTACGCCGCCGGAGACCATCGGCAGGCCCTTTTCGCGACCGGAGTAACATTGTTTGTTATGATTATGGTCCTGAATACCATTGCCTTGACGATGTCCCGCAGAAGTGCGGGAAAAGGTGGATAAAAAATGAAAATTACTCCTGCTACGTCCCAGCGATTTGTCGTTGTTGTCTTATGGCTGATTGCAGCGATTACTATTTTTATATTGCTTTTTATAATCGCGTATATCCTTGCCCATGGCCTTGGGAACATCACCTGGTCATTCATAACGGAATCTCCCCGCAGGATGGGTCGTCAGGGCGGCATCCTGCCGATGATAGTCGGCACTATTTATGTAACTGCTCTGGCAGTTCTGATTGCCGCTCCGGTGGGTGTTTTAACCACGATTTTCTTAACCGAATATACTCGCGAGGGCAAATTAACCTCTTTCATTCGTTTTGGTGCTGATTGTCTTGCGGGTATTCCTTCGATTATTTTCGGGTTGTTCGGTTTTGTTTTTTTCGTAATTGTGCTGCGCATGGGATTTTCAATAATATCCGGAGCACTGACCCTTGCCCTGATGGTGCTTCCGACTATCATCAGAACCAGCGAGGAGGCGATTCGTGCGGTGCCGCAGGCATATCGAGAAGTCAGCTATGGATTAGGCAGCACACGCTGGCAGATGGTAACACGCGTGGTTTTAAAATCCGCATTGCCTGGTATCTGCACGGGAATTGTTCTTTCTATCGGCAGATGCGTAAGCGAGACGGCGGCTGTAATGCTGACCGCAGGCTCAGCTTTACGAATGCCGTATTCGCCGTTTGAATCGTCACGAACTTTGTCGCTTCACTTTTATATACTGTCGCGCGAAGGTATCTCGATGCAAAATGCTTATGCAACTGCCTCTGTACTTATTCTTGCGATACTTGGGATAAACGTGGTAGCGTATCTGCTGATGCGCAGATTTGTTGCAAAGGTTACGTAATGCAAAATAACACAAATAATGTTCATTTAACCAAACAAATGCTCCAAAATTCTTCGGATATAGTCGAGCGGGATATATTTCCATCAGCGGATTCTCCAAAGATTGTCGTGGATAAGTTTTCCGCTTTTTACGACCAGCGGGAGATTCTGAAAAAGATCGAGCTTTCTATTTTTAGCGGTGAGCGTCTGGCGATAATCGGACCCGCAAACAGCGGTAAGTCAATGTTCCTGCGGAGTCTCAATCGTCTTAACGACCTGAATCATCAGTTTTCATATACCGGCAGGATTATTTTCGACGGTAAAGATATTTATGACAAAAATGTTGATGTATCTTCGCTGCGCCGACGAATCGGTATGGTCTATGCGGTTCCTGTTCCGCTGCTGTGCTCTATCTATGATAATGTTGCCTATGGTCCGAGGGTTTCCGGAATCAAATTGCGTTCGCGACTCGATGAGCTTGTTGAGTTCGGCCTGAAAAAAGCTGTCCTCTGGGACGAGGTAAAAGACAGACTCAATGATCCGGCAATGAATCTTTCAGGCGGTCAGCAGCAGAGAATGTGTCTTGCAAGGGTTCTTGCGCTAGAGCCGGAGGTGCTGCTTTTGGATGAACCCTGCTCCGGCTTGGATCCGATCTCCACGGCAAAGATAGAAGATGCCCTGCTGGAGCTCAAGTCCAAATATGCGATTGTTCTTGTTACCAATAATACCAAACAGGCTGCAAGGGCTTCCGACCGAACGGCGTTCTTCCTGATGGGTCAAGTTATAGAAGCTGGGCGGACGGACCAGATATTTACTAATCCAACCGACAAAAGAACGGAAGATTATATAACCGGACACTTCGGGTAGTGTGGATTTATGGAAAGCAAAATAGAAGTAAGAAACCTGAATCTTTTCTACGGTAAGTTCCATGCGGTCATAGATGTTACGATGTCGGTAAAGCCGAAGTCGATCACGGCAATCATCGGCCCTTCAGGCTGTGGGAAGTCAACACTTTTACGGTGTTTTAATCGGATGAACGACCTGATTGAGAACGTTCGAATCAGCGGACAAATCCTTTTCAATGGCCATGATATTTATCATCCCGGAATGAACCTGACTCGATTGCGCCGTCGTGTCGGGATGGTTTTTCAAAGGCCCAATCCCTTTCCTCTGTCTGTTTTCGACAATGTTGCTTATGGCCGCAGGGTACATGGTTTGCCGAAAGGCGTCGAAACTGAAATGGCCGTTGAAAAAAGCCTCTGTGCCACCGGACTATGGGACGAGATCAAGGACAAGCTCAATACATCGGCACTGAAGCTTTCTCCTGAACAGCAGCAGAGGTTGTGTATCTCACGGCTTTTGGCTGTCGAACCTGAGGTGCTTCTTATGGACGAACCTTGTTCGGCATTAGACCCGATTGCAACGCAGCATATTGAAGAGCTGATGAGAGAATTGGCGAAGAATTATACTATAGTTATCGTTACCCACAATATGCAGCAGGCCGCCAGAGTCAGTGAGTACACCGCATTTTTTTGTCTGGGGGAACTTATAGAATATGATTCAACGGTAAAGATTTTCCGAAATCCCGGCATGAAACAAACCGAAGATTATATTACGGGAAGATTTGGTTAATGTAACGAGCACACATACCAAAAGGTAAAGGAATTAAATTATGCCTAAACACTTACAGCGTGAAATTGAGAATCTGAAAAAGAAAATCCTGAATCTCGGAGCAAGGGTTGAGACTGTGGTTCATGAAGCCATACGCTCGATCGAGGAAAGAGACGCAGCTTTGGCGCAGAAAATCATTGATCAAGATATTGAAATTGACCATACGGAGGTGGAAGTCGAGGAGGACTGCTTGAAAATACTTGCCCTGTATCAGCCGGTTGCGATTGATCTTCGTTTTATCGTGGCGATCTTAAAAATTAATAGCGACCTTGAGCGTATTGGTGATTTGGCGGTTAATATTGCCGAAAGATCTGTATTTCTTGCTTCTGTGCCGCAGGTCAATGCATCTCTTGATTTTGCCAGGATGAGTAAAAAGACCGAATCGATGCTTAATAAGTGCCTGGATGCGCTGGTAAACATGAGTTCCGAGCTTGCCAATGAGGTCTGCGCCGACGATGACGAAGTTGATGCGATGAATCGCCAGATGTACTTGAAAATTCAGGAGGCAATCCAGGAATATCCGGACCAAGTGCCGTCTTTGATTCATCTTCTGTCGGTTTCCCGGCACCTGGAACGGATTGCCGACCATGCTACGAACATCGCCGAAGATGTAATTTACATGATCGAGGGCCGAATTGTCCGACACAAGGCTGAGGACTACAAATAGTGAACCTCTCGTGTTTCATGTCTTCATCGAATCCAGCTCGATAAAAGCTATCGGCAGGAAGATAAAGACCGGCAGCCACGCCCACAACTCCGGCATTACCTTATCAAAGACAACCTCAGTAGCGAGTATTTTGCAGACAAAAGTCATAATAAAACACGCCCCGGTCAGCGCAAAACTGATCATCACGGCCGACTTCACCGACTTTGGATCCCGACAAACAAGTATTGGCAGGCTTATCATGAGCATCACAAGATTTATAAGCGGATCGGTGATATGAAAATGCTTCTGGCTGGAAAGCTCCAAGTCTTGAATTTGTATTTTTTGTGCTTCGAGAGCCGATAATTGTCGCAAAGACAACAGAGTCTTATGCTCGGATTCGCACCTGACAGGGATGACTTTTGCGGTGATGTCACTGGCATAAAAAGCTATCGGCTGAAGACCTTTTCCGGAGCCAAATTCATTCAGCAGACCGTGAGAGGCCCATTCGCCGGTTTCTGGAGATATAGTATACAAGTCCCATCGGCCGGTCTGGTCGTTATAAACTGCTTTTTCGGCATCTATTCGCCCGGTTACCTCCCAGATGCGGAGCCTGGATGTCTGGCGGCGCAGGAGGATGGTGGGATCATATAGAGTCGATGTTTCTACGTCGAATTTTAGAGAGCAGATGAGTGATCCCTTGCCGTCACTAATGAATCTGACTTGATACGATTCCTGGCCGGGAATATCATTGTGGCTGCGCACGAGCTTATCCGCAAGCGGGGGTATTATTAATTCCTGGTCAATTACCAACACACCGGTCAACAGCAGTGCGAGAAACACTATCGGGCTAATTATTCGCTTCAAACTAACGCCCGAAGCCATCACGGCCACCAACTCATTGTGACGAACCATTTTACCGAACGAAAAGGCCGCCGCTACCACGGTTATCATTCCGGCAAAATCCCTAAAGTAAAGCGTGCCGTTAAGAAGGTAAAATGTAAATATATTTTTGATAACAACCGCGGTGCCAAGGTCAGTATGCTCTGTGAACTCGTCTAAATTCACGAATAGATCAATGATTATTCTAAGCCCCACCAGCACAGAAAAGGCTATGCAATAACCTATCAGAAAATTCTTCGCAACGTATCTGTCCAATATTCTCATAATTTGGTCTCACCTGTTGCAGGCCTTAGACGCTCATATTCAATCCTGGTTTTACCGGGGCATTGTCATTAACTTAATATTTCAACAACTGGCGGTATATCACAAGAACCAAGAGTAATAGAAATGCCAATCCCGCCCATATCACAGCTATGCCTGTAGTGCTTTCTGAGCCGTGGCTTTTGATAAGGTTTTCGCCGCTTATGATACAGACTATCAGAACCGCGGCAGGGATACAACTTGCGCCGAAAGCACTGAGCAGATGTCCGCCTTTTTTTATTATGCCCAGGCCGATACCGATCAATATCATGGGTATGCAGCCTGCTCCGAATGCCAGCCGGGTATGTATCTCAGCTTTTATTCGCACCAATGCGTAGCGTATTTCTGCCCTAAGTTTATCTTGTAAATACCTCAGACTCTTGCTCGGTCGCAGTCCTAATAGTTGTGACATATCGGAAGTCAAATTTTCAACTCTCAATGAACCACTTTCGGTCTTAAATTCATTTGCAGCGACCTCTGCGGCCTGGGGCGGTATCAAACCGCGAATAATAACCCGCATCATTAATTCTTCTGACCCTTCCTCCCTTGGATTGTAGATATCCATCGTCAAAGTCGGCGCCAGCCTATCGCCTTCGATATGCAGCACAGCTTTCTCGCATATCAAAGTGCGTAAAGTTTGTTTGCTGTCGGTATCATATTCGATGACCACTATTTCGTCTTCGCCTGAGAGTTCCAGTTCTTCGTCTTGTGCACTGCATTGACCGGCAATAAATTTGACTGAGTTCGGCATTCCAAGCAACTCATAGAATCTGCCGGAATCATCCGTCTTTTCCGGAGACATTTCTTTGCGTTTGACTATTGTGGCGTTAATATCACGCGCCAATAACTCGATGATGATTTGAGCGTATGTCTCGCCTGCCAGTCTCGCAATGGGATAAAAGTTCATCAAGTCGGCCTCGATATTTCTCATTTCATCGATCTTTTTGAATTTTATCTCATCGCTTAACATTGAGCCGAGTTCCACCGTCACCGACCCCCATTCCGCCCCTGCCTCCGATTGTGCGCCAATTTGGCTCGACTTATATGCCAATATTTTCACTTCGTTGAATCTTTCATGTGGAATGAATATTATTTGGGCAATTTCCGCGGTAAAAATGTCTTTTATTTCTTTATTTTTCATTTCGGTTACAATCACGCCCAAGAGTACATCTTTTTCCAGGTCGGCCTGGTCGGCGTAAATCAGGTACCGGTAGTCTGGCGGCAGCTCATAATATCTTCTTCGCTGGATATTACGGAAAAGTATTTTCTTGGCGTCGGTCTTAAGAGATTTTTCCGCGCGATGTACAAAAACAGGCATTACATAGAAGCTCAGAAGCAAATTTGCAATCGCCACTATAATCGCAAGAGCCAGCCCGGGATAAACCAATCTTACCAGACTTATTCCGCTCGCCCTGCTGGCGTCAAGCTCACTATCGCCTGCAAACCGTCCGTAAACCAGAGAGCACGCGAACAATGCGGCCATTGGCAGCACAAAAGTCAGGATTATCGGCAGAAAATAGCCCATAAGGTGAACCACCTGGCGAGGTCCGACGCCAAATTCCTGAACAGGCTGCAGAATACTGCCCAGGCTCAGCATTAGCGTCAGAGCGACCACCGCTAATATAAAAACCCTTAAAAGCTCACGAAATATATATTTATGCAATGTAAAAAGCATTTTGTTATTTAGCCCTTATTTATTAATGGCCAAGACTATTCGCCCATGGCTGCTTTACAACAGAATTCTCTATCCCCCGTCAGCTAATCTTTTCCTTCAAGAAGAACACATGTGAATTTGTCATAATAACTTTTCTTGTGCTAATAATTATGCTCACCGGTAAGAGCTATCAAGAGAGATTGATGAAGGCAACGCCAAAGCCTATATCAATTTTGCCTTACCAAAAAGATTTTGTGCAGTTGTTGCAAATTGTTATTTGGTCCTGTTGAGCTGTTTTATGGAGCAACCTTATTTTCTTATATGATTCGTTTTTCCAGATTTCAAATATCGGTGCTTTATTCACATCTCCTAAGATAACCTGGCCTTCATAGTCGAGGCAGCACAAAGCGGCTTTGCCGTCGGACAACACGGTGAATGTCTGCCATACTCTCGAACATGGTTTCCTTATTGCGGATTTCTCGGCGTGATCCATTCCCGAATCGGTCCAGTTGTGTATCTTGCCAAAGGAAAATCCGTCCACGCAGTTCTCCAGGGACCGTATAGTTTCATCTTTGTCCGATGTGCTGCAACAGGCAACTTTTATTTTCAACGGGCTTTTCTTGAGGTTCCTTATTCGAACCAGCTCTTTAATATTTTCTATTATTGTATCGAACTTGAGCGGAAACCGTATCCGTTCAAACTCTTCTCTTGTTGCCCCGTCAAAACTCACTTTAATTTGATCGAGTCCCGCATCTACGAGCTCATTGGCTTTGTGGACCGTAAGGAGTGAACCGTTTGAAAATATGACCACTTTTTTGATGCCTTTTTGCTTGGCATATCGCACACGCTTAGCTAAATTCTTATCAAGTAACGGCTCGCCGAAATTGTGTAAATGAACATTGCCGCAATTATATTTGGAGCATTCATCTATTATTTTTTCGTAAAGGGCGTCATCCATGTGACAGACCGGCCGCTGCATTTCCCGATGCGGGCAGATTATACAGTTTGCGTTACAGGCATTAGTCGTTTCGATCCGTACAGTATTGGGGAACTTACTTAGTGCGAGGTTGAATGTACCCCCTACAAGAGAGCAGGATATTCTTGACAGTTTTCCGCTGTTCCGTTTTGTTCTATTAACCACTATTTGTCCTTTTTCAGGCTCATCGGGTACTGGTTGTCAAATTGCTGAGGACATCCCCTAATTTATGCCCATTTGGTGTAAAACCATGCCGTCAATTTACAACCGTCTATTTTGAAGCCTCAATTATCAACAGTAGACGGCATTTTGCAACAAAATTCCCCACCGTTTGCTCATGGACTCATACGATAACGGCAACAAATTCCTGATATTCTCATTATTTTCTCATCTGTCGTTTCGTATTATGATGGAGTATACGGCCCGGGAAGACCACTATAATATTGGCCGGTATAAAACGAGGTCACAATGATTGGAAAAACGGTGAGTCGAGCGTTTCGACTTGCACAGCAATGCGATTCATGAGAAAGGAGCAGATTATGTTAATTCGACGGATAATAACAGTTTTATTGATGTTAGGGCTTTTTGGTGTTGGAGCAGCCACCCTGTCGTGCGCTGCTGAGGCGAAATTCCAGGACACCTTCAACGTCGAGAAGACCACCTTGGCGGACAAAGGCTCGAACACCTACATGGTCCTCAAGCCGGGCTATAAACTGATCCTCACAGAGGGCAAGGACACTCTGACGATCACGGTCCTGGACGAGACGAAAACCGTCGACGGCGTAAGAACACGCGTCGTCGAAGAACGCGAGACCAAGGGCGGCAAACTTGATGAGGTCTCCCATAACTATTTCGCCATCGATAAGGCCACCGGTGACATATATTATTTTGGCGAGGACGTTGACATGTATGACGCCGACGGCAAAGTTACTGGTCACGAAGGAGGTTGGCTTTCCGGTCTCAACGATGCAAAGTTCGGCCTGATGATGCCCGGTAAACCGATGGTGGGCAGCCGGTATTACCAAGAGATGGCGCCGAAAGTGGCTATGGATAGAGCGGAAATTGTCAGCATCAGCGAAACGGTTAAAGTGCCCGCCGGGACGTTTAAGAATTGCCTGAAGACCAGGGAGTCGAGCAGTCTGGAGAGCGGCGTCGAGGACAAGCTGTTCGCCCCAGGTGTCGGCCTGTTGAAGGATGGCGGCTTTAAACTGACGAAAATCGAGATCCCGCAGCGCGATACGGCTTTACCCGATTCGGTGGCGAAAACCTTCAAGGCAACGTTCCCCAATGCTGAGATTATCAAGGTGGATGTGGACGCGGAAGACGGCGTTGCTGTCTACGATCTGGAGTTCAAGGATGGGGCGACCGAGAAAGAAACGGACATCACTGCCGACGGCATCATGCTGGAGTTTACGATAGTAGTCGACGCTGAGGATGTGCCGGCCGCAGCGATGAAGACTGTCCGGCAGGCCGCCGAAGGTGCGGTGACCTGGCGGATCGAGTATATCGAGATCAGCTATGAGACAAAAAACGGCATGGTTGTCAAACTGCCCGAAACCGTAATCAATTATGCCGTTGAGATGACCAGGGGCGATAAGACCACGGAGATTGTCGTCAATCCCGACGGTACCGTGGTCGAGCCGGCCAGGTGGGGTGGCGCAGAGGAAGAGTAGGATGTCGGCTATTGCCTCGCTCTTTCGATCCTATCAATAAGAATCTGGTTTTGCGCCGATACGACTGAATGGGCTATCACATAGTGAATGCACCAAGTGAAAAAGAAAGACATCTCAAGCTTGTTGCCGGTACTGCGATACTTTCACGGGATGTTCAGCGGGTCGATATCTTTAATTTTGTCGGCGTAAATCTGGTACGGATATTTACTCAGCAGCTTTTTGCCGTATTGGGCGATCAAAGCTTTATTTTGTTCGCTCATCATTCTGCTTTTGACCTGCCCTTCCATATTAGTTGAGTATGGCTTTTCTTGGCCGGGGACTTTTTCGAGGATTTTGACGATACGCCAACTAATCCCCTGGCGGTAAAAACCTTTCACGGGCCCGATGATTTGATTCGGATCACCCTCCCACAAATCCTTCCAGAATAGTCCCTCGCTGCTGGGATGCGTAGTAAAAGGTTTGCCCTCCTTTTCGAGAGAGAATTGTTGCCTGACCGCATCGAAATCCTTGCCGCTGTCAAGAGCGGCCCTTGCCTGTTTGGCGGTCATAAGGTCCTTACACCATATCAGGTCGATCTTCAGGCTTTTGCTTGTCCCGAACGATTCTTTGTTTCTGCCGAAGTAAGCGATGATCTGCTCGGTTGTCGGTTCTTTAAGCTCCTTGCGCTTCGCAGATATGGCTTCGCTGAGCAGCATCCTGTCCTCAAAGTCTCTGACCTGTTTTAACAGATCTTTATCCCGGTCGAGCCCGAGTGATTTGGCCTCAGAGACCAGCAGCGGCATTCGCAGGGCCCGCTCCAGCAACTGATCGACGCCTTGCGGAGAATTCAGATCTCGCGGACGACGCGGCGGGACAATATCACAGAGCGCTTCGAACCAGTCTTTCAGCGTTATCTTTCCGGAATTATACTCTGCCAGCACAATGTTTTTCTCTGCCTGCGTCAATTCATCTCTCACCTGAGAGGTTTCGATCCAGGATGATCTGCGGGATTGTTTCGGATTACGTAACAGCCTATCGTGAATTTGGATGACTCTCGTGAAATTCTGGCTTAACTTTGAAACACGAGACTTGCTGTATATTTGGTTGTAATACTGATCCCACATTGTGTTGGTTTTTGCTCTTTCGATCATCGCTTTCGCTCGAGCCTTGTCCAGCTTGGGATCGGCCTGTATTTTCTGTGTTATTTCATTGTCCGTGATGTTGATTTTGCCTTGTATATGCCTTTGTAACAAAAGATTGACAAGCTTTGTTTCCATGAATCTTTTGACCGAAGTGCTAATCGAATCATTTTCGAGATAACCCTGAGCTCGGGCTTCGATTATCATGGCTTTTTCTGCTACTATTTTCATAAGCACCGTTTTGGCATCGACTGGCTCGGCATTCCCGTTGTAGTTATCATAGTCATAGGGGTAAAGCTCGGTCATCAGTCTCTTCTCAAGCTCTTCTCTTGTAATTACATAATAGGCTATTCTCGCAACGATGGTTGGTTCTTCAGCAGCGGCAAACTTGACGATGGGCTGTCCACCTGGCTGTTGTCCCGCAGAGACAGATGTCAAAGAAATCGCAAAAATCAAAGTGCAAAATGTAAAATTAATGAAATCGGCCCGAAGGGCCTCCATAGTTTTGATATTTGATTTATCATCTTTGATCTTTTTTGAGGTGACCGTTGGTTTATTTGAAAATAACTTTATCATTTGTATTTTTCCTTAGTTTCAGATGCGGGCCATTTTCGCCGAACACTAATAATACTTTTCGGTAATTTTAGCCCTGAAATACAGTTTTTACAGGTCTATTATAACATTTCCGCCGGTTTTAGCGAGGTTAAAAGTACTTTTGTTGTCTTGCTATTACCCCGGCAAGTATCAATTAGGGTCGGCGTTTTCTCCTGGTGCGGGCAAAAATTGATACCATGTGTATTTAAGAGCAACCACAGCGGCAATTGCCAGCACAAGCCAAAGCGCCGAATAGAGATACCAATGGCCAACAAGGTACATCGGAAACAGGTACAATCCTGTAATCGCAAGCATGGCAAGTAGAACGTTTACGATTGTGCGTGACATGCTTTCCGATTTACAGGACAACTCCTGCCTGGATAGACCGGCTTTCGCTGCAATCGGCTTCCACAACCCGAAAGGCCGAACGGATTTGTAAAAACTGACAAGAATTTCATCATCAGTCGCCCTGGTTACCAGGGATACTGCGATACTGGCAATCAGCGAAGCGGCACATATTAAAGGAAACGTATAATATGACGGAGCATCCGGGAAAAACAATGCTACTAATGAGAGAAGAATGCCGCCCAATGTTCCTAACGCATAGCCCCAGCCGTTCATACGCCACCAGTACCACCTGAGCACATTCGGCACGACTACGCCGGCGCCCAGGGCCATCATCATCCAGCTCCATATTTGTGCTATCGAGGTGGCCTGAGTACCGATGCCGAGGCCGATGAGAACCAGCAGGATTGTTGCGATGTAGCTGAATCGTACGGATTGTCTTTCGCCGGCATTGGGACGGAGGTAGGGCTGCCACAGGTCGCGAACGATAAAAGACGCTCCGCTGTTGACGGTAGAGCTGAAAGTGGACATGAACGCAGCTAACAATCCGGCAATGACAATGCCCCTGAGCCCGGCCGGCAGAAATTTCAGCAGAACCAGCGGCATTACTTTCTCGGAATCCGTCACGCCCGTGACCCCTGTAAGGGCCAGCAGGGCAATCCCGATGGCCATCGCCCAGCGGACAATCAGGAAAATGCTCCAGGCCGCACCGATCTTCGCAGCATCGCGAGAATCACGGGCAGCTAAGAATCGCTGGAAGTCATACATCTGAGCAGGTCCGCCGGCATTAAGCATAAGGCCCTTGACGATCCAGACAATCACTAGGACGCCGAAAAGCTCGAACTGTGCATTCTCCGTTCCGGCAAATCCTTCGATCCGCCACGGCACGCTCAGTGAACTCCAATTTTCCGGCAGGCCGGACATCAGCTCCGGAGTCATGTGGGACCACGCGATGCAGGCAATGATTATGCTGCCCAGCGTCAGAATGATTGTCTGGACAACATCAGTGACCACTACGCTGTAAAGTCCGCCAAGAACAACATAGAGGGTCGTTATGCCGATAATC
>Ga0315294_10004746_pt1 | contig 14880 bp, 11 predicted proteins | sample YL17G13_40_MG_FD_203626 | JGI IMG/M metagenome (GOLD analysis project Ga0315294, IMG submission 203626) | Sediment microbial communities from Yellowstone Lake, YNP, Wyoming, USA - YL17G13_40 | ecosystem: Environmental > Aquatic > Freshwater > Lake > Sediment | place: USA: Wyoming | collected... | reverse complement strand
GCGGCAATTTTCTGAGTATCGACCGGGTTTCGTCAATTTCTACTTATGGAACAACTTACGTCATCCCAACCGAAGATGAATGGTACAAGGCTGCTTATTTCAAACCCAACGCCAGCGGTTATTCGCTCTATGCCAACGGCACAGATACAGCCCCTGTTGCCGGTGTGAACTCGAATTATAACAAGGTTATCGGTGCTCCTTGGAATATAAATAGTGGTACGCAAGAGCAGAACGGTACTTTTGATATGATGGGCAATGTCTGGGAATGGAACGAAACTCTTTTTGTTTTCTCTGATAGTTCCACTCGCGGCATCCGTGGTGGGTCGTACGACCGCGAAGTCTTCACCCTCGCGTCGTCCGGTCGGGGCATCGGCCCGTACAGCGAGTACAACGAGGTAGGGTTCCGTGTCGCCGAAGTCCCCGAACCCGCCTCCGCTGCGATAATGACTCTGGCTGGTCTATTCATTGCCTTGAAACGGAGAAAACGATAGGTTGATAAATATAGCGAAGCTTCGGCGGGCAAGCCCGCCACGCTTTTACTGCTGGGCTTAGGCGCGATCATTTTGAGAAGAAAGGGTGGAAAATAATTGCTACTTTTTCCCCTTGCTCTGGGGCAGAATAGCCGTATGTATAATAATGTCCGCTTTGCCATGTAAGGTGTTTAATATTGCAAGCTCGGAGAAAAAGTTGTGAGTTATATGGATATTTAGGAGGCGAAAAAATGCCGGTAAACTATAAGATAATTCAAGCCAAAGATTTCATAAAGGCCAAGCCCACAGGCGGGATAGACCTTGAAGAGAGTAAAAAAGTGCTCGGTCTACTCGCGGAGATGGCGAAGCTGGTCGAAGATTGCGAGATACTGCTGGACGTGCGGGAGGCCTACGGCGACCTGGATATGGCCGACTTGAATGAGCTGGTTCTTGAATTTGGGCGGCACAGGGAGGCATTCCGAAGCAAGATCGCTGTCCTTGCAAGAAATGATGAACAATTCAACAAGGCGGTTTTTGTGGAGATGTTCGCGGGTATCGACGGATTTAAGGTTATGGCGTTCACCGAGTTTGAAGATGCGATAAACTGGCTCCAGTCCGATGACGGCATAGGGGACCTGTGGATAGGCTTGGGGACTGCCGTTCAGTGATAATAATAATATAGATGAAAAACTACATAGAAAAGGAGTAATAAATTAAACCGGGGACAGGCACCAATTAATTCTCCACAGCAAAATTAATTTTTATTTACCCCGTGAGATGTTTACCCTGTGGGATGTGAAACTATCCCATCGGGGCCGTTTCGGCTATCTCATCAGGGGCTATCTCATCGGGGTTCAATCTTCATCCCGTTAGAAACAAGGCATCTGTGATACCTGACGGCTGCCACAGGCAAGAGAAATAGCAGTCTGGGGTATCAAGAACCTTAAAGTCTTGCCATAAAGGCTGGATTTGTGTAAAATAACGGCAATAAACAGTTTATCGGGAAAGCGGGCAAGCTATGAGATAGGCTCATATCTATGAAAAGGTCAGAAACCGACCATATTGAGCGGCGGCTGGCTAATAAAATAAATAGAACAAGGAAGAAATGGCAAAGAGCAATAAAAACACTTGGATTCTTTGGTCAGAAGATGAGGTTAAGTTGATCAAGAAACTTTACCCCAAAAGAAAGATAAGGCAAATAGCTGACCAAACAGGGAGGACAATAGCGGCAGTAAGGCAGAAAGCCTACGGCATGGGACTCGAAACAAGGGAATGCCGTCTGTGGTCAGCCGATGAAATCAAACTACTCTATAAACTACACCAAAATCAGACGGTACAAAGCATAGCAGATATACTTGGGCGGTCTTTGACTACAGTATGTCAAAAGGCTTCGAGACTCGGTCTGAGAAAAGGCATAATTCACCCCACCTGGTCAATACAGGAAAAATCACTGCTAAAGGAATTGTATCCAACAAATACTGCGTCGGATATAGCGAAAAGAATTGGGCGGTCTGTTCCGGCGGTAGAGGGCAAAGCGTTCAAATTAGGACTTTCCAAAAGTCGTGTTTGGTCGGAAAAAGAATTGAACCTGTTAAGGAAGCTTTATCCAGGTAAAACAGCACGGGAAGTAGCCAATAAAATTGGAAGAACTGTGGGGGCAGTACGGATAAAAGTAGTCGTATTGGGTCTGGGGAAAAGGAAATACAGGCAAAGAAAAAAGGCTATAACAGCCGAAAATCAATAAAAAACAGTTTTTTAATATACGGGTTTTTAATTTAACCGGGGACAGGCACCGATTAATTCTCCACAGCAAAATTAATTTTTATTTACCCCGTGAGATGCCGTTTCGGCTATCTCATCAGGGGCTATCTCATCGGGGTTCAATCTTAAATCTTCAATCCGCCATTCCGCCATAGGCGGATAAAAGGCGGACAAGTCTCAAATCTAAAAGTTTCAAATTATTTAAAGGAGAAATTTTATGAACGTTAAAACAATTTTATCTATCGTTATTATCACTGCGGCTGTATTTATAACAGGTTGTCAGTTTCTTTATGATTTGTGGCCTGCAGACATATCGCCTCTGGCGGTTAAATACGCAGGTCGGGACCCCAACAGCATCAATTTGCTTAACAGTAACATTCATACAGCTCTGAATTTGCGTAATGAGATAATAGACACCTATACCGGCGAGCAGTTGCGGCTCGATTATTTAGCCAATCTCAATAAAGAAAAATATCAGCAGGTCCTCGGCCTTTTGGATTTGTCGATAAAGCAGGCTCAAGCCGACAGGATGGCGGCGATAGGCACGCTCCAGCAGCCCGGTTGGTTATTGGCCGGTCTGCTTACGCTTTTACCTGTGGGGACATATATTGCCGGCTGGCGAACTTTATGGCCTTCGCATTACACAGAAGAGGAAGTTCAAACGGCAATCGCAAAGGCAAAGGCCGAGAGAGCGGGCAATTCGGTCTAAAAACCCATTTTCTTATCGGGCCTTCAGAGGAAAGAAAACGTTTTTTTGCCTTAAATTTAGTCTCCATCTCAATGCGCAGGATAGATAAGTCGATAACTTTGATAAGGGATTAACCGTAAAAGGTTTGTGCAGAAATGAAGACCAGAAAACAGCGGAAAATTCTCGTTGTCGACGACAGCCAGGCGAATCTTATCCTCCTGAAAGCTCATCTTGGCAGTATGGGACTTACCGCGATTCTTGCTGAAAAGGCTGCTGACGGCATAAAAACGGCAATTGAGCAGAAGCCTGATATTGTTTTGCTTGATGTGATGATGCCGGAGATTGACGGTTTTGAGGTATGCAGACGGCTCAAGGCCGATGTTCGCACATCTTCAATTCCGGTCATTTTCGTTTCTGCAAAGGACGCCAGTGAGGACAAGATTAGCGGCCTGAAACTTGGTGCGATTGACTATGTAACCAAGCCTTTCAACAAAGGCGAGCTTCAGGCGCGAATCGACATAGTGCTTCAGATGATTGAGCTTCAGGAAAGACTCCTGCTTCTTGTGAATACCGACGAGCTTACAGGTCTTGCCAGCAGGCGGCATTTTTTTGAAGTTCTCGAACGCGAAATACTGCAGGCCAAGATACGCGGCGGTTCAATTGCCGTGATGATGTTTGATATCGACCATTTTAAAAATTTTAATGATACTTTCGGACACCTGACAGGCGATAAGGTTTTGCAACAGCTCGGCAAGATTCTGAATGAAAATATTTATCCGCTCGATATAGCCGCCCGTTATGGCGGAGAAGAATTTATTGTTCTTATGCCGGGTATGCCTGTGGAAATCGCAACACAAAGGGCAGACAAACTCCGTCAGATAATCGACAAATACCACTGGGAAATAGCCGGTCGGCCTATATCGGTTACATGCAGTGTAGGTATTACTGTTTTTGACGGGACCGATGCAGCAGACCCGTATGACCTGATAAGAAGGGCTGATGATGCCCTTTATGCAGCCAAACATCGCGGCAGAAACTGTGTCGTTTCGTATGACAGGGTCAATCCTGACGAACAGTTGCAGAAACGCCAAAATGAAGACTTCTATGAACTGCAGATGAAGATTTCAGCGATGGCCAATCAGATAAAAACACAAACGCTCGGCACGATTACGGCATTTGCAAAAGCAATCGCGGCCAGAGACCCTTATCTTGCCAGCCATTCCGAAAACGTTAGGGTCTATGTAACCGAAATTGCAGGGCAGATGGATGTATCGCAGGCTTTGATGGAACAGCTTCAGACAGCGGCGATACTACATGATCTCGGCAAAATCGTAATTCCCAACGACATCCTCTGCAAACAAACGCCTCTTACCGACCAGGAACGTAGAATTATTGAGCGTCATCCGATTGCGAGCGCCGAAATTCTTGCACCAGTCGGCTTGTTCAATCAGGAGGTGGTAATTATAAGGCATCATCATGAAAACTTTGACGGCACCGGTTACCCAAACGGCCTTGTCGGCAAAAACATTCCCATCGGCTCGAGAATTCTTGCTGTTGCCAATTGTTTTGATGCCATGACCTCGAACCATTTCAATAGTCCCGCCCGCTCGGCTGAAGATGCATTAAGCGAAATTGTCAGCCTGTCCGGCATTCAATTCGACCCGGAAGTTGTGGAGGCCTTCAGAGCCGCATATGCTGCAAATCACAACAACTGGTCTTTGGCGCAAAAGCAGGAAGTGGAAAGTTGTGCCTGATTACGAGCCCCTCCAACTGCCGCAGTAGGATTAATTCAGTAACAAACCGCTAAAATACTAAAGCAGTTTTTTCTGATTGCCGGTATATGATATCAACTAATCTGCCGAGAAGTTCTGACATATTATAAGTTTTGGTTAAGAGGTCTTTTGAGTTTTGGGCCCAGCCGATTGCTGCCGGCAGCATTATTGTTTCGGTTATATTTTCATCAAGCTCGCCGCAAAGACAAATTACAGATTCAAGCATACTTACAGGCAGCTGCAATGGCCGGCCGTTCTGATTATCTGATGCATAGCAAAACTTCGAGCCGGTAACTATATGCTCTCTGCACGCAAGAGGTCTTGAATAGTAAATCGTACAGGTATTGTCAGACAGAAAAGGGCATACAGAAATTTGTTTTCTACAAGCCAGTTTAATGGACCGTTGCAGTACTTTTCGTTCGCTGTTCGGCATTAGATTAATTTCTCTGCACAACCATAATGCTTCAGGTATCGACATCGGTACAGGATTCCGGCAGCAGTTGCAGCCTTTTCTGCAGTGAGTATTCTGGCCTGATTTTTGTGCCTGGCTGACAGCGGCCTTTACAATTATATCGCAAATTGCCTGTGCTGGCGGAACTATATCGCAGATTTGCACTGGCACATCCGCAAAGCCTATTATTAGGTTTAGCTCTTTGCCGAAGATATCAATATTAAGACTGGTCCTGTTTAACTCATTACAGAGATTATTGTCGAGCCTGTCTAACTCGTCTATTACGAAAGCAGCACAGTGTTTTTGTGTTTTTGGCTTGTTTACATCGTCAGTGCACATATTCGATTATAATATCGGAGTTGAATGATAGTCTCTTGAGTGCAATAGATGCTGCGAAGTATATGCAGCGTTGATTTTTTCAGTTAGTCCTATAATGATTGGCGGATCTATTTTGTGATGCGTTTTGCAAGCTCTGTCAGCTGCGACTGGATTTTATCGTTGGTTTGTTGCAGTTCACCGATTTTGCTGCAGGCATGCATTACGGTGGTATGGTCTCTTCCGCCGAGGTGTCCGCCGATTTCCTCAAGGCTGTGGCTGGTTAGGCTCCGGGCCAAATACATACAAATCTGTCTTGGCATAGTGATGCTCTGACTGCGTTTCTTACTCTGTAAATCTGCCGGGCGGACATCGTAGTAAGCGGTTACGACTTTTATTATGTCGGTAATGGTAATATTTTTGTCGGTTGTTTCTCTGTCGCCCAGCGATTTCCTGGCAGTGTCAAGATTGATTTCTTCGCCGCTCGCCCCGGCCATAGCGTAAAGCATCGTCAATGCTCCTTCGAGTTCGCGGATATTTGTTTTAACTATTCCCGCGATGTGTTCTGCGACCTCATCTGAGATTTTCATGCCTCGAAGTCTTGCCTTTTTCTGCACGATGGCCACTCTGGTTTCATAAGTTGGCTCATCAATCCTTGCCACCAGTCCGCATTTGAACCTGCTTGTAAGCCTTTCAGGCAGTGAAGATATTTCTCCCGGCGAAGAATCAGCGCTTAAGACAATCTGTCTGCGGTTGTCGTAAAGAGCGTTAAAGGTGTGAAAAAATTCTTCCTGACTCTGTTCACGTTCTCTTAAAAACTGCACGTCGTCAATTATGAGCAAATCAACGGTTCGATACAGATTTTTGAATTCGGCAAGCGAACCGGCCTCGATTGCGCTGATGAAACGGTTAACAAACTCTTCGCAGCTTAAGAATTGTATCTTTGCCTTTGGAAAGTTGCTCCGTGTTTCCCGGCAGATTCCATGAAGCAGATGGGTCTTGCCCATTCCCGCGTTGCCGTGGATGAACAGCGGATTATATGTTGTACCGAGCGATTTGCTTACGGCAATGCAGCTTGCGTGTGCGAGCCGGTTGCAGGGCCCTACGACAAAATTGTCGAATGTATAATCAGGATGCAGGCGAGGGTCTGTCTGATTTGTTGAGGAAAGTTTGCCTTTTTCGGTTTTGCCGTCGACGCTGAACTTTATGCTTACCAGATACCCCGTAATCTGCTGAGCGGCGAGGGTAAAGCTTTTTGTGCAGTTATCCTGCAGAAAGCCTGCCGCTTCGGCATCCGAGCAGGTTATTTCGAGCAGTCCGCCGCTGAAATTTTTTATCGCAAGGTCGTCAAACCATTTGCGGCTGTTTGCAGGGTCAAGCACCTTGGCCCGTTCCATAATCGCTTCGAATATTTCTCTTGCATCCCGTGCCAATTTCTTCCTTTGCCTCGCTGCTCTGTCAAAACAGACGACACATCCGTGTAATTTATTACAAAAATTTGCCCGGACCGCTGGGCATGTTTGAATTACCAGACGTGCCCTCCTTGACAATAAAAATCTATAGCCTGATGGTGGCTTTGTCAAAAGAAAAATAATTTTTCCTGAACATTCAGCATTCAATATTCAATATTCCTGAATCTTACACCCTTTACGTCTGATTATTTATCTGATAAAATGGAGAATCTTTAAGCAATTATATATGGAGCTTTTATGGGAATTTTTACCAAAACTCTCGATTATATTAAAAGCCATCTCGGCAGAACCCGCGATAAGATTAAGTCTTCCCTGGCGGCCGTTTTGGTCTTTGGCAGGGATATTGACGACCAGTTGCTTGATAAGCTTGCCGAAACGCTGATAAGTGATGATATTGGGGTCGAAATGACAGATAGGTTGATTTCAGACCTCAGGGCAGCTTTCCGCGAAAGAAAAATAGCAAAGACTGAGGATATTATTCCGTTTCTAAAAGAGCATATAAAGAGCTACTGGCCGGTTCAGAGCCATCAATTGAACAACTCTCCGGCAGGACCTACCGTTATTCTTATTGCCGGCGTCAACGGCTCCGGCAAAACTACGAGCATCGCCAAGCTCGCTTATACGTTAAGCCGCAATGGCGAAAAGGTCATTGTTGCTGCCTGCGATACGTTTCGCGCAGCGGCGGTTGAGCAGCTTACAATCTGGGCGCAGCGCATCGGCGTTGATATTATCAAACAGCCGTCAGGCTCAGACCCTGCTGCCGTTGCCTTTGATGCCTGTTCGGCAGCGCTTGCGAGAAATGCAAAATTCCTGATTCTCGATACCGCAGGCAGACTTCACACGCAGAAGAACCTTATGAAAGAGCTTACGAAGATTCGCGATGTCGTGGCAAAGCAGATTGCCTCGGCGCCGCATGAGGTTTTGCTGGTTCTCGATGCCACTACAGGCCAGAACGCCATCGCACAGGCGAAAATGTTTACCGAGGCCATTAAGGTTACCGGCATATTTCTCGCAAAGCTTGACGGCACTGCCCGCGGCGGTATAGTAATCGCGATAAAAGACCAGCTCGACATACCGGTCAAATTTGTGGGTCTTGGCGAAAAACCCCAGGATATTGCCGAATTTGACCCTGATACCTTTGTCGAGGCATTATTTAACTAAATTATCATTAAAGGTTGTTAATAATGCAGCAAAATTCAAACAGTGATTTATCAAGCCAAAACTGCATACCTTGTCAGGGCGGTATTCTGCCGTTAAAGGGCGATGACCTTGCCGCTCTTGCTGCTCAGCTTCCTGCCGGCTGGCAGGTGGTTGACGAGCATCACCTCGAGAAAACCTTTAAATTTAAGAATTTCAAGCTGGCCCTCGATTTTGTCAATAAAATCGGCGCTCTGGCGGAGGAAATCGGCCATCATCCGGATATAGATTTCGGCTGGGCGAGGGCAAAAATCACGGTCTGGACGCATAAAATCAACGGCCTGCACAAAAATGATTTTATCTTTGCCGCAAAGGCAGATAAGCTTTACCCCGTTAGAGAAAATTGCTGATTTTAATGGTGGTCATTGTTGCTTAAAGCCGCTGTCATTGCGAATCGTTAGAGAACGAGGTTTTTAAATTCTCTAACGGGGGTTACAGCGGCTAAACGGATAAAATTGGATTTATTTAAGTTCTTTATTGGCAAGAACTTATAATTAAAATACCACAGGGCATTTGCTTTTTGCTGATTTATTTGTTATAATGCGCTTAATAAATTAAGGAAGGTATTTTAAAGTGGCGAAGATAAGAAAATTTTATTACAGAATTTGGCTTCCGTTTACTTTTAACAAGAAAAGGATTCTGATTCTTGCGATAGCAAGTTATATTGCTTTATGCTAATTACGCGCAGTTGCGCTCGGTGGTGTTTAACATATTTGTTCTCCGTGGCCGGCTTTAAAACCGGCCATATTTTTTGCGCAGGGTTTTATTTGACAACTAAGGGGTTTTGATTTACCCTTCTTGAAAAATAAGTGTATATCTCTGTGTTCTCTGTGTCCTCTGTGGCTAAAATAATATCTTAAAATCTCTGTGGCAGGATTTTTATTATGATTATCGTTACAGGCGGAGCCGGTTTTATAGGTTCGGCAGTTGTTGCAGGCCTTAACGCGAAAGGCATTAAGGATATTCTGGTTGTCGATATCCTCGGCAAAGATGAGAAATGGAAAAACTTGCGCCAATTAACATTTGCCGATTATCTGGAAGCCGATGATTTTCTCGAAATAATCACCGCGGGCAGATTTGGTTTGCCTGTCGAGGCGGTGTTCCATCTGGGCGCCTGTTCTTCAACGACCGAAACGGACGCCTCATTTCTTATTAAAAACAATTTTGAATATTCAAAGGCCATCGCCGACTTTGCCATTGATAAAAAAGCTCGTTTGATTTACGCCTCAAGCGCAGCCACCTACGGCGACGGCTCAAAAGGTTTCAGCGATGATGAATCGAAATTGCACGTTCTTGAGCCGCTCAATATGTATGGCTTCAGCAAGCAGATGTTTGATTTATGGGCGCAGAATAATGGAATGTTAAAGAAGATAGTGGGTTTAAAGTATTTTAATGTCTTTGGCCCTAATGAATATCACAAGGCCGATATGCGCAGTTTTGTTTTAAAAGGTTTCCAGCAGATAAAGCAGACAGGCAAGGTCAGGCTTTTCAAATCGCACAATCCCGATTACGCCGATGGCAGGCAGATGAGGGATTTTCTTTATATAAAGGATGCCGTCGATATGACATTGTTTTTCCTTGAGAACAAAAAGCCTTGCGGCATTTTTAATATCGGCTCTGGCCTTGCCCGCACCTGGCTTGATTTGGCTAATGCCCTTTTTGCAGCGATGAATTTGCCGCCGAACATTGAGTTTATTGACACTCCGCCTGCTATTCGCGATAAGTATCAGTATTTCACCCAGGCCGACATAATAAAGCTGCGCAAAGCAGGCTACGACAAGCAGCCGACCGCCCTCGAACTCGCCGTAAAGGATTATGTGCAAAATTATTTAAAGGCGGATAATTATTTATCCGCCGACAATATTTAATCCCGCACCTGTTAGTTATTCAATTGTTTCTATTCTATTTGTTTTTATATTTACTGTCGCAATGTAAACTTGTCCTCGCGCAGGCGGGGATAGGTGCGGCGGTAACTCCCGGCCGGTATCTTTCGGCTGGCGGGATTAGTACATAATCAGTTATTTGCCTCGTTTTTCTAAAACAGCCTTTAGTCTTTCACCGGCCTTTGTGTAATCGGGATTGAGTTTCAATGCCTGACGGTATTGTTCTGCCGCCTCGTCGGTCTTCCCTTGTTTTTCCAGAAGAATACCTAAATTGCAGTGCATTTCGAAATCATCCGGCGACTTTGACAAAAAAATTTGCAATTCCCTGACCGCTTCATCTGTTTTGCCCTCACCTGCCAGGGCCAGTCCCAGATGGCCGTGTGCTGTTATAAAATCCGGGTCAAGTTTCAAAGCCTTCCTGCAGTTCTCAACAGCTTCATCATATTTTCCAAGACAGGCCAGCGCCCACCCTAAACCATCGTAGGCATCTGCCTGGTTGGGGTCGAGTCGGACAGACTCGGCATAATGTTTGGCCGCTTCATCGAATTTTCCCAGTCTCATCAAAGCATTAGCCATATTGTAATGTATGGCGGTTTCTACACCCGGCCTGAGAGTCAATGCCTTATTATAATACGAAATTGCCTCATCGTATTTTCCCTGTCTAAACAGTTCAATACCCAAACTATTGTAAACTATAGGTTCATACGGAGCTGATTCCACCATTTGCCTGCGATGAGTTTCCGTATCCTTCCAGTAAGCTGAATAGTTGCGAGTCAATGCCATTTCCGTGATAATTATCACGCAGAGAATTATTACTGCAAGAAACCGCAATATTTTGCTGCGCATAAGGCCGCCCTGCGCCTTGTCCCAAATTCGCGACAGCAGTTCACAGATGAATATCAATATGCCTGTAAACGGCAGATAAACGTGCCTGTCTGCCATAATCATATCGTGGACCCAGGTGATACCCAGCACCGGGAAAATCGCGATAAAAAAGAACAGCCATCCTGTCAATAGTGCTTTTGTCCAGCGGAGAGAAATCAAAAGCACGACCGCCAGTCCAATGGTGCCTGCTGTTATCAGAGGCGCCGGTATCCACATAGGAAATGCATAAAACAATGCCAGATTGTCAGGCCATAATATATTATATAGATACGCTATGTTATTATGACAAATCAGCAGAACGGTAGTTATAAAATTATATGTGCCGGGTCCTCTAATCCCGAAGGTGCTCTGCGAAATCATTGCCAGGACTGTAAAAATGCCGCAAATTGCAAAAAGCGGTATTTTTTCTAAAATCGCCTTTCTGCTTAACCGCTCCAGCGGCCAGTAATCTAACAAAAGCATTAAAAACGGCAAAGGCAGCGCGCTTGGCTTTGACATCAGCGCAAGTAAGTATGCTATAAAACAGGCGATAAAAAGCTTCAGCTTTTTTCGCTGCGCGTACCGGACATAAAATATCAGCGACAGCAGCGCAAAAAAAGCCGCCAGTAATGTTTTTCGTTCAGCTATCCAGGCAATCGGCTCAATAGTTACCGGATGAACGCCGAATATCAGGCCGGCTATCGCTGCAGGCCAGATTCTTCCAAACAGCATATACAAAAATATTATAATCAGCGAAGTATTGAATAAATGTAAGACAAGACTTGTAATATGAAAAGGCGTTAAATTATCTGCCCGCCCGCCTAATGCATAATCAGCCATTAGAGAGGTCATCGTTAAAGGCTGGTAGTAGCCTTTAACAGTCGATGGCGCAAGTATTTCACAAAAGAATCTCTTAACTGAGCTTAAGCCCGGCGTTTGGACAAGCTTATTATTGACCAGGTAATACTCATCATCGAATGTCAGCGTTTTGCAGGACAGCACAGGCCAATAAACAGCGGCGGCTATAAAACAAACGATTAGGATTAAGCCTGCCGGCAAAAATAATGATTGCCCGGCCGATTGTGTCGGTATAATCGTATTTTCTTTGGCCTTTTGCGTTCTCTTGCTCATTTGCTATATGTTATCCCAAAAGCGGTCTTGATAAAAGATTTGTTTTTACCCGCCTTTGGCGGATTTACTTCATAATTCAATATTCAATTGTTTTTCTCTCTTTTTCTTTTCAACCTCAATGACAAAATTCACGTTTTATGATATAATGATAATGTATGCTGAGCGTGCAAAAAACAATTAAGAAGGGCAATGGACTTTTTCTGCCTGCAACAGCCCAGGAAATACAGGATATGGGCTGGTCTCAGCCCGACATCATCCTCGTAACCGGCGATGCGTACGTCGATCACCCGTCTTTCGGGGTGGCCCTGATAGGAAGATGGCTCCAGAAGCACGGATACCGCGTGGCGATACTTGCCCAGCCGGATTGGCGAAGTGTAGATGCGTTCAGAAGTCTTGGTCCGCCGCGCCTGTTTTGGGGCATATCTTCCGGTTCAATCGATTCAAGGCTAAATATCTACACCGCACTTGGCCACAAACGCAAAGAAGACCTCTATAGCCCGGCCGGCACAGCAGGACTTCGCCCTGATAAACCGCTGCTTGTTTACGCCGCAAGAGCAAGGCAGGCTTACAACACTGTCCCGATAGTCCTCGGCGGCCTTGAGGCAAGCCTTAAACGATTGGTCCATTTCGATTATATTGAAGACCAGTTTAAACGCTCGGTCCTCATCGATGCCAAGGCCGATTTGCTTGTGCACGGTATGGGCGAACGTGCTATCCTCCAAATCGCTGGTAAACTCGATTCAGGCCGGTCCATAAGAGAGCTTACGGATATCCCCGGAACAGCCTATCCTGTCTTTGGAACTGTCAAACCTCCTGCCGGTGCTGTCCAGCTTCCCTCACTTGAGCAGCAAAAACAAAACCCCGACCTCGCGATGGAGGCGCAGATAAAATATCAGCAGCAAATGTCCGCAGGCACCAAACCGGTTGTTCAGCAGCAGGACCCCGGCCTGATAGTTGTTATGCCGCCTGCAGAAAAACTTGACGAAAAAACAATAGATGAAATTTATGCTCTCCCTTTTACCAGGCGTTGGCACTCCAGGTACGATAAGCTCGGCGGCGTTCCTGCTTTAGAGCCCGTGCAATTTTCAATAACAACGCATCGCGGCTGCTTCGGCGGATGTTCTTTCTGCTCGTTATATTTTCACCAGGGTAAACAAATATCCAGCCGCTCGATAGGCTCGATACTCGATGAAGCTCAAAAGCTAAGCAAAGATAAACAATTTCGCGGGACAATCACCGATATTGGCGGCCCCACAGCCAATATGTATGGTATGAATTGCACAAGAGCGAAAAGTTTATCCGCCGAAGCCTTGGCGAAGGCGGACTGCCTAAGAACCAGCTGCCTGTTCCCTTCGCCGTGCAAATTTCTAAAGGCCGATTTTACGCAGATTTTAAAGATGATGGGTTCGATTTTAAAATTCAGCAGGGCAGATACAAGAAAAATAAATGTTTACGTCGCATCAGGCGTAAGGCACGATTTGGCGCTGCTTAATATGGATTATATTAATCTGCTGACAAGGTATTTCGTAGGGGGGCATCTGAAAGTCGCGCCCGAGCATTCCTGCCCGCACGTTTGCCAGCTTATGGGCAAACCCCCGATTGAGGTATTCGAGGAATTTGAGAATAAATTCCAGCAGGCTTCTCGAAAAGCCGGCAAAGAGCAGTATCTCGTCCCATATTTTATAAGTTCTCACCCCGGCTGCACAGCCGATGACGCGACCAGACTGATGGAGTATCTTTTAAAGAGAAACTGGCGCCTGCTGCAGGTTCAGGATTTTACGCCGGTGCCGCTTACGCTTTCAACGGCAATGTTCGTTTCGGGAAAAGATTCAAAAGGAAAAAAGCTCTTTATCCCCAAAGGCCATAGCGAGAAAAAGCTGCAGATTGCCCTTTTACAGTATCACCAGCCGCAAAACCGCAAAATGCTTATAAATTATCTCACCTCTAAAGGTCGGAAAGACTTAATTTCAAAATTGAAACAGAGCCCCAAGCGTTAGCGCGGGGAGATAATCTCAACGTATTCCCCTTGCAATCCTGCCATTTTCAGGGATTGTCGGGTATTATTTGCAAACTTTCAGTTTGTATTGTATTGTTTAATTGAGCGGACAAGTCCTGTAATGTGCCTCGGGCGCCGGCTTTCAAAAGGAGCCAAGGCCAGAGGGGAAAGGGCATTGCAGGGGCCCGCTTTTTTTATGCGCTCATGAGTCCTGCAAATTTCCAATCCCTGCCCCGTGAGAAGTTTACCCCGTGGGATGTGAAACTATCCCATCGGGGCTTCGGCTATCTCACCGGTGTTAGAAGTTAAATCTTAAATTACTTTTCACTATATTAAATCGCACGCTTCAGGCGGCATCCAATGCTGGTCTTTGCCTTCCCATTTTACATTACAGCCTATCGGGTTAGTTACAGGCGTGGTTATCTCTTTGCCGCCAAGCAATTCCTCAAGAGCGTTTTCAAGGTCATTTACGGTCATCTTGCTGGTATCGCGCGGATTATCGACGCCCCTGCCGGTATAAACAAGTTCTCTCTTTTCATTGAAGACAAAAAAGTGTGGCGTCCTCAGTGCCCCGTATGCTCGCGCAACCTCCTGCGTATCGTCATAAAGATACACCCAGGGGAATTTGTACTGTTCCATCCGTTTGACCATATTTTCAAATGAATCTTCCTCGTATGTATGTTGGCTGTTTGAATTTATGCCGACAAACTTCACGCCTTGCGCCGCGAATTTATTTGCCGTCTTGCGGGTTACCTCATCTGACCCGGTTACGTATGGACAGTGATTACAGGTAAAAAAGATGACCAGAACTTTCGCGTCTGCAAAATCCTTCAGCGAATAAACCTTACCATCGGTCCCCTTAAGCGAAAACCCCTTGGCC
>Ga0315294_10004743_pt1 | contig 14885 bp, 12 predicted proteins | sample YL17G13_40_MG_FD_203626 | JGI IMG/M metagenome (GOLD analysis project Ga0315294, IMG submission 203626) | Sediment microbial communities from Yellowstone Lake, YNP, Wyoming, USA - YL17G13_40 | ecosystem: Environmental > Aquatic > Freshwater > Lake > Sediment | place: USA: Wyoming | collected... | reverse complement strand
CTACCAGAATCCCGAAAGGAATCGACAGGTATAAGACCTTCATAGAGAGAGCCATGCGTTGGACGGCATACGCTCCCTCGAACATCAAAGGCCCCCACATGAGAAAGACGAACAATTCCCCCATGGCACGGTACTTGTATTTGACCGGCCCGGCCGTGTAGAATACGCTGGCCAGAAAGCCGATGAATCCGATCCAGAAGACCAGGAAAGAACGCTGGAAAGAAAGGGTCAGGCCGATGGCTATGGTAATGGCATTGAGAACCATCCCTTCGACTAAAAGCTGCCTCGGGGTGAACATGCCGGTCAGGATAGGCTGGGGACGGTAGCGGGCAGTGGGAGAATCGAGTTGATCCACCTGGTAGCGGGTGTCGAAAAAGTCGTTGTAAACATTGGCCGTGGCGTGGAAGCAGACAATCCCGACGCAAACGAGGGCGTACCATCCCCACAGGATGGGCCCTTCTTCCGCGGCGATCAGGGTTCCTACGGATACGGAAATCAGGGACATGGTGAATGACCAGGGGCGGGTGGCGATGAAGTATTCTTTGAGCCTCTGGGAAAAGGTTTTTTTCGATTCATGCATGGCTTCAGTATAGAGGAAAGGGAAATGACTGGCAAGGATAGAATCGAATGCCGAAGGCGCCCTGAACCATATCATCCGGGAATTCGAAGGGAAAGCGGGAGAAGGTAAAAAATGGAGAAACAACGTAGAAAGATAATCCTGAGCTGGTGCCTGTATGACTGGGCCAATTCGGCTTTTGCCTCGACCATCATGGCCGCTGTGCTTCCGGTGTTCTACAGCTCGGTTGCCGGGGCCAATCTGAACAAGACGACGGCCAGCAGCTACTGGGGGTACACCAACACCCTCGCCATGCTCGTTGTAGCCTTCTCCGCCCCCCTTCTGGGCGCCCTGGCAGATCACCGCGGGATCAAAAAGCGATTCCTGGCCCTCTTTGCCGGAATGGGGATCGTATCCACGTCCCTGCTCGTTTTAGTGGGGAAAGGGGACTGGTTTCTGGCCTCCCTTCTTTACATCATCGGCATGGTCGGGTTCTCCGGAGGGAATAACTTTTATGACTCTCTTCTTCCCCACGTGGCGGGGGAGAAGGACATCGACCGCATTTCTTCCTTGGGGTATGCCCTGGGATACCTGGGGGGGGGAATCCTGCTGGCCTTCAACGTGGCCATGATATTGAAGCCCCATTGGTTCGGGATCGCGGATGCGGAATGGGGAACCCGTTATTCCTTTCTCACCGTGGGGGTCTGGTGGGCGGCATTTTCCATCCCCCTTCTGAAATACGTTCCCGAGCCCCCGGTTGTTCCCATTCCGGGGGAGAGTTCCAACCCCCTCCGGGCCAGTCTCCAGCGCCTCTCCCTGACCTTTCACAACATCCGTCAATACCGGGAAGCTTTCAAATTCCTGATCGCCTTCTGGCTCTTCAACGACGGGATCGGAACGATCATCAGCATGGCGGTCATCTTCGGGGCGGAGATCAACATTCCCCAGGCCCATCTGATCGGGTCGATCCTGGCAGTTCAGTTTATCGGCATTCCTTTTTCGATACTCTTCGGACGCCTGGCCGGCCGGGTGGGAACGAAACGATCCATTTTTCTGGGATTGGCCGTCTATACAGGGATTTCGATCGGAGGGTATTTCATCCAGACGGCCCTCCATTTCTGGATCCTGGCGGTGCTGGTGGGTTTTGTCCAAGGTGGAACCCAGGCCCTGAGCCGGTCGCTCTTCGGCACCATGGTTCCCAAGAGCCGGAGCGCGGAGTTCTTCTCCTTTTACGACGTGAGCTCCAAGTTTGCCGGGATCATCGGCCCCTTTGTCTTTGGGATCGTGGGGCAGATGACCGGCTCCAGCCGCCTGAGCGTGGTGGCCCTGGTGATCTTCTTCATCGGTGGAGCGATTATCCTCTCTACGGTAAACGAGAAGGAGGGCAGGGCCAAGGCTCTTGCCCAGCCTACTTCTCGTCGGATTTGAGTTTGTCCCCCTCGGTGAAAAAGCGGTGGATGAAATCGCAGTCCTTGGGGGACAGGTTGAAGCGAATGCAGGCTTGGTCGATCAGCACGGGAAGGGATTCCTTCCCTTCCTCCCGCGCCTTGGATATCCAATGAATCGCCTTTCGCAGTGCCGTTCCCTCCGGCAGGATGGCTGTCATGTTTTTTTCTCCTTCTGGATTTTTCCCAGGTTTCAACCTTTCAGTATGATTTTCCCAGGATCGCCCGATAAAAAGTAAAAAAACTTCAAACCAGCGGGTCGTAACTGAACACCTGGCCGGAAGTCTCCAGGGGGACGAGATGCATGCCCAAACTGCCCTTGAACATTTCGGACAGGCGGTCCGGGGTCCAGCCCTCGGAATGATGGATGGAGCGGACCGGCCTGGGCTGAGAGAAGATGAAAATCTCTTTGCCGCGCACGCCAAAGATCTGGCCGGAAACATACTGGGCTTCATCGCTGGCCAGATAGGCCACCAGGGGGGCGATGTCCGCCGGGCTCATCTTCTTCAATTTTTCCACCCTTTTTTTCTGGGCCTCGGTCTCGGTGGGAATGGTGCCGATGAGCCGGGTCCAGGCAAAGGGGGATATGCAGTTGGCGGTCACGTTGTATTTGGCCATGTCCAGGGCTACGACCCGGGTGAAACCCACGATGCCCAGCTTCGCCGCGGCGTAGTTGGCCTGTCCCACATTTCCGATCAGCCCGGAAGTGGAGGTGAAATTGATGATCCGCCCGCTTTTCTGCTCCCTCAAGAGGGGCACGGCGGCCCGGGTGCAGGCGAATGTCCCCTTGAGATGAACCTTGATCACCCCGTCCCATTCTTCTTCAGCCATGTTGAAGATCATGCGGTCGCGCAGAATCCCGGCATTGTTGACCAGAATGTCGAGCTTGCCAAAGCTGTCCAGGGCGGTCTGGATGATCTTCTTCCCGGATTCCATGGTGCCCACGGCATCGTAGTTGCCCACGGCCGTTCCCCCGGCGGCTTTAATATCCTTGACCACATCATCGGCTACCTTGGCTTCCCCGCCGGTACCGTCTTCCCGGCCCCCGAAGTCATTCACCACGACCTTGGCTCCCTCTTTCGCGAGAAGGACGGCAATTTCCCGCCCGATTCCTCTTCCGGCCCCCGTAACCACTGCCACTTTGCCATCCAGCCTCATCGGTAGATCCTCCCTGTGATTTAAAATAACGGATAGAGCCTCCCGGCATATAAATTTCCGGGACATGGACTTTATAGCAGAAAAATGGGAGGGATACAAGGCTAGTGAAATGCGCCCTGAACCATGTAAGGTTCAGGGCTGCCCTGCACTCAACGTAGTGCAGGGCGGAATGCGGAATGGAAAAAATGGGAGGATATGAAAACAAAATAGACGGCAAGATTGGAGAGCGAGAACCCGAAACCCGAAACTCGAAACTTGAAACCCGATTGACAGGGAGAAATCGGAGGGACTATAAAACAATATGAGCGACGAACGTCTCTTCCTGGCTTTCCGCAAGCACCCGGGAAACCGATTCACTCTGCCCGTTCTCCTCGGTTGCCTGGAGGAAAAAGGATTATCGCAGAATTTCCGCGTGGGGATTGCGCAGTCAAGGGAAGAAATAGCTCGGAAAGTCAGGGGAAAAGATAGCCTGATCGGGTATTCCTTCATGACCCCGGATTTCGGACAGGTTCGGGAGGAGATAGAATGGCTTAGAGCGCATCTTTCGGGCAACCCCGTTTTCCTCGCCGGGGGTTCTCATCCGACCGGGGACCCGGAAGGAACCCTCCGGATGGGCTTCGACTTTGTTTTTGTCGGAGAATCCGAAGAAACTTTTCCCCAATTCCTCCGTCTCTTCCTGGGGGGAACCCCCCCCTCTCCCAACCTGATTCAGGCCGAGAAAAACCCCAGCCGTGTTCTTGGTCATCCTCCCCATTCCCTGGAGCATCGCTTATTTGCCCCCATCGAAATTACCCGCGGCTGCCTTTATCAATGTGCCTTTTGCCAGAACCCCCGGATCTTCGGCCACACACTCCGCCATCGAAGCCCGGAGAACGTGGTCAAATACCTGAAAAGATCCATTCCCGCTGGTTACCGCCAAAGCAAGTTTATCTCTCCCAATGCTTTTTGCTATGGATCGATGAACGCCCGGGGGCCTGACCTGGGAAAGCTGGAAGAATTCCTAACCGCCTGTCAGGAGGCTGGACTCGAAGGGATTCATTTCGGTTGCTATCCCTCCGAGGTCCGGCCCGATTGGGTGACGCCTGAAGTCCTGGCGTTGGTAAAAAAATATTGTCGGAACCGAACGGTCGTCCTGGGGGCGCAATCGGGAAGCGATTCCCTCCTGGAAAAGCTCAGGCGGGGACACACGGCGGAACAGGCCCTGAATGCCGCCCGCTGGATCCGTCAGGCGGGATTTATGCCTCACGTGGATTTCGTTTTCGGTTTCCCCGGGGAGACCCTGGAGGACCGGAAGCTCAGCCTCGGGCTGATCGAAAAAATGATCAAAGAGCTGGGGGCCAAGATTCACGCCCACACCTACATGCCCCTTCCGGGGACTCCGCTTTTCCCCCAGGACCCTTCGCCCCTGGACGCCGCAACCAAGAACTTCCTTACGGATTGGGAAAAAAGGAAAAGGCTGGATGGCTGGTGGAAGGAACAGGAGGCCGTCGCCTGGAAAATCGTGAAATGGAGGGATACGGGCCTGATCCGGGGGAGAGACTCAACACGCTTTCCCCTTGAATCCTGAAGAATGATTTTCTACAATAAAACAGATTTTATGATAGGAGGAAAGGATGAAAAAAATTATCCTGGTTTTACTGATTCTGTGGGCGGTTCCTGCTGCGGCTTCGGACGTTTCCTTTGCCCCGACAACCACCCAGGGAGATTTTCGGAATTTCAGCGAAGACATCGGGTCCGTCCTTCTCTACCGGTCGATCGGTCCGGCCGTTTCCCTCGGGATCACGGGGTTCAACCTGGGAGCGGAAGTGATGGCTTCCGACATCGACGAAAATAAGGGGTACTGGAAAAAAGCGGTGAGCGACCGGAACCCTCCTTCCTATCTCACCAACGCCCGGGTCACCTTCACCAAAGGGCTTCCCCTGGATTTTGACGCGGGAATCGTGCTGGGAAAAGTGGTGGACCCGGATATCCCCTACTTCGGGGCCGAAGTGAGGTATGCCATCCTGAAAGATCAGGCCCTCGTCCCCGGCCTCCACATCCGGGGCAGCTATTCCCAGACTTTCAACGTGGATCAGCTGGACCTGCGGACCTATGCACTTGACCTGTCGGTGAGCAAGGGCTTCGGGGTGGGGATTAAAATTACCCCCTATGCCGGCGTGGGCGCGGCCTGGGTTTCAAGCAAGGCCAGCCACCTTGCCCCCGGCCTCAGCCTGGGGAAGGAGGAGTTTTCTCAAGCCCATGGATTCCTCGGGGCGAGGCTGAACTTGGGAATCCTGGCGGTCACCGCGGAAGTGGATTACGGGACCATCCCTTCTTATAGCCTGCAGCTCGGGTTTGCTTTTTAATTAAAAACTTAACCACAGATGTCGCCGAGCATGACCAAAAGGATGTTTTTCCTTTGAAAGAAGATCGGCAAAAGTTTCCTGTCCGCCCCGGCCGGAAAAATTTTCCGATGGACCGGGAGGATCGGTTGATCCTTAACGCGATCCAGAGAAATTTTCCGGTCACCCACCGTCCCTTTCTGGCCCTGGGACGGAAGCTGGGGATGAAAGAGAAAGAGGTCCTTGAACGGGTGCAGAAACTGAAAGCGGCGGGGATCATCCGCCGCATCGGGGCCAGTTTCAGCGCCGGCGCAGTGGGGTTCAGATCCACTCTGTGCGCAGCCAAAGTCCCCCGGCAAAAGATCGAAGGTTTCGTGGCCGCGGTCAATTCCTATCCCGGGGTGACGCATAATTATGAAAGGGAAGGGGATTACAACGTCTGGTTCACCCTGATTGCCTCTTCCCGGAAACGGATTGAGGAAATCCTGACCGAAATTTCCCGCCGGACAGGGGTGAAGAAGATCCTGAACCTCCCCGCCACCAAAACCATCAAGATCGCCGTGGATTTCAATTTCGACTGAATTCGCAAGTCGCAAGGCGCAAGTCGTTAAAAACATTTTTCCCTTCACGCCTCACGCCTCACGCCTTTCGGTTTCTATCCCCCTCGCGCCTTACGCCTTGCGCCTTGCCATTCTTAATGGCATACTGGCCCTATGACGGAGAAAAATCCCAAAGTTTTCCTGATTGACGGAAGCTCCTACATCTACCGGGCCTTCTTTGCCATCGCTCACCTCTCTAATTCCAAGGGCTTTCCGACCAATGCCATCTATGGCTTCACCAACATGCTCCTGAAGATCCTGCGGGAGAAGGGGGCGGAGTACGCGGCCATTGCCTTTGACGCCCCCGGTCCCACTTTCCGCCATGAAGTCTTCGGGGAGTACAAAGCCAACCGGCCCTCTATGCCCGAGGACCTGCGGGTCCAGGTTCCCCACATCAAGGAGGTTGTTTCTGCCCTCCGCGTGCCGGTCCTGGAAAAAGAAGGGTACGAGGCCGACGACCTGATCGCCACCCTGGCCAGGAGGCTTGAGCGGGAAGGGATTGAAACGGTGGTTGTGTCGGGGGACAAGGACCTCATGCAGCTCATCAGCTCCCGCATCACCCTGTATGACCCCATGAAAGACAAGACTTTTCAGGTACCGGACGTGAAAGAGCGTTTCGGAGTGCCCCCGGACAAGTTGGTCGAAGTCATGGGACTCATGGGGGATACCACGGACAACATCCCCGGCGTTCCGGGGATCGGCCCCAAGACCGCTTCCCAGCTCATTGATGAATTTGGGTCCATCGAGAACCTGCTGAAGAACGTGGAGAAGGTCAAGAGCGGGAAAGTCCGGTCCAGCCTGGATCGGTACGCCGAACAGGCCCGGCTGAGCCGGGAACTGGCCACCCTGGATTCGGAAGCCCCCCTGGATTGGGGACTGGAAGCGCTCAAACTGGGAGAGCCGGACCGGAAGAATCTGCAGGCGATCTTCAAGGAAATGGAGTTCGCCAAGCTGTTAAAAGACTTCTCCCTGCAGACCGACCACCGGGATGACGACTACCGGCTAATCACCGGCCGGGGGGAATTCGATGATCTGGTCCAGAACCTGAAAAAGGCCGGGACTTTTGCCCTGGACCTGGAATCCACCTCCATCGAACCCATGAGGGCGGAGATCGTGGGGCTTTCATTCTCGTTTGAACCCCATCGGGCCTTTTACCTCCCGGTAGGCCATGCTTACCCCGGGGCCCCTGAGCAGCTTTCCCGCGAGGGGGTACTCCGGACTCTCCGGCCCCTGCTGGAAGACCCGGGGATGAAGAAGTACGGGCAGAATATCAAGTACGATTACATCCTCCTGGCCAATTCGGGGATCCGCCTTCAGGGGATTGCCGGCGACAGCATGATCGCCTCCTACCTCCTGAATCCGTCCAAACACCGCCACAGCCTGGAGGAGCTGTCCCGGGAATACCTGGACCGGCAGATTATCACTTACTCCGACGTGGCCGGCAGTGGCGCCAAGGCGATTCCCTTCAGCCAGGTGGAAGTGGGGAAGGCCTGCCGTTATTCCGGCGAGGATGCGGACCTGACCCTGCAGCTGGCCCAACTCCTCATGCCCAAGATCGAGGCCGACGGGTTTGCCGAGCTCTTTCACGAGGTGGAGCTTCCGTTGATCGAGGTCCTGGCGGCCATGGAGATGAACGGGGTCAGGCTGGACGTTCCCCTCCTGGAGGTCATGTCCCGAGAGTTTGAAATAAAGATGGACAAGATCTCGGAGGAGATCTTTGACCTGGCCGGGGAGTCCTTCAACATCAACTCTCCCCAGCAACTGGGGAAGATCCTTTTCGAAAGGCTCAAGCTGCCGGGAGGGAAGCGGACCAAGACCGGATACTCCACCGACGTGGAAGTTCTGAATGAGCTTTCCAAGGATTTTCCTCTCCCGGCCAAGGTCCTGGAGTACCGGAGCCTGTCCAAGCTGAAATCCACCTATGTGGACGCTCTGCCCCAGCTGGTAAACCCGAAGACGGGCCGGATTCACACTTCTTTCAATCAAACGGTAACCGCCACGGGCCGCCTGTCCAGCAGCGATCCCAACCTGCAGAACATCCCCATCCGTTCCCCCGAAGGAAGGAGAATCCGGGAGGCCTTCATGCCGGAGGAGGGGAGCCGGATTCTGTCTGCGGATTATTCCCAGGTCGAACTCCGGATTCTGGCCCACTTGTCCCGGGATCCATTCCTGGTCGATACCTTTCAGAAGGACCAGGACGTTCATGCGGCCACGGCAGGGGAGATCTTTCATGTTTCCCCGGACCGGGTGAATCCGGAGATGCGCCGGCTGGCCAAAGTCATCAACTTCGGGATCATCTACGGGATGAGCGCCTTCGGGCTGGCCAAAGAGCTGGGGATCCAGCCGGCCGTGGCCCAGGCTTACATCGCCAATTATTTTCAGAAGTACCATGGAGTCCGGGATTACATCGATTCATCCCTGGAGGCCGCGCGGGAGAAAGGATATGTGACCACGCTCATGAACCGGCGTCGCTACCTTCCCGACATCAAGAGCCCAAACCGGAGCGTCCGCCAGTTCGCCGAACGGATCGGCATCAACGCGCCGATCCAGGGAACCGCGGCAGACCTGATCAAAGTGGCCATGATCCGAATCCACCGGCGGCTGATCCAGGAGAAGCGGGAGACCAAACTCATCCTCCAGATCCATGACGAGCTGGTCTTCGAAGTTCCGGAAGGAGAGCTGGAAGGGGTCAGGGCCATGGTCAAGGAGGAGATGGAAGGGGTCACGAAGCTCGTGATCCCCTTGAAAGTTGAAGTCGGAACGGGGAAGAACTGGGCGGAAGCCCACTAAATACAGCGTGGAGCATGAAGCAGGGAGCGAGGAGAAGACAATAAAAAGCGAGGAGCAAGTTGCAGATAGCCAAAAGCTAATACAAACGAAGTGAATTTAGTTACAGGCATTGCGAGCCCGGAGGGCGCGGCAATCTCGTTTTTGTTTGAGATTGCTTCGTCGCTGCGCTCCTCGCAATGACAACTTACTTAATTCGTTTGTATTAATAGTCGCTGAGTCTTTTACTCCATGCTCCTTGCTCCATGCTCTACGCTTTCATGCTCCACGCTCCATGCTTCATTTGAATTGCTTATGAAAATCGACCTGGCATTTACACCGCATGAATTGGATAAGAAAGACCTGGCAGGGAAGTCCGTGGTGGTTATCGATGCTCTCCGGGCCACCACCACGATGACCGTAGCCTTCGAAAATGGAGCGCGGGCTTTCATCCCCGTGGGCACCGTGGAGGAGGCCAGGGAGCTGGTGGCCAAGAATCCCGATTACCTCCTGGCCGGGGAAAGAAGGGCCAAGCCGCTGGAAGGGTTTCATCTGGGGAACTCTCCCCGGGACTACCGGCCGGATAAAATTAGGGGAAAGACCATCGTGATGACCACCACGAACGGCACCCGCGCACTGGTCTCTGCCCGGGGGGGTGCGGAGGTGTTCATCGGTTCCTTCCTTAACCTGGGCGCTCTCTGCGAACGCCTAATGGAAGCGGGGCGGGACGCCCTGATCGCCTGCTCGGGGGAAAAAGACCTTTTCTGCCTGGAAGACACGGTCTGCGGGGGGGCCATCGTGGAACGCCTGGAAAGGACCGGGCACTCCATAATCAAAACAGATGCGGCCTATGCGGCCAAAATCCTGTACGAACATTGCGAGGGAAACGTGTACGAGATGCTCTGCTCCTGCGAATGGGGAACCTATCTGGAAGGACTCGGCCTGGGGAAGGACGTGCGGATCTGCGCCCAGGTCGATTCCTCCAAAGTCGTCCCGGTATACCGGGAGGGGAAAATTTTCCTTGATCGCTGAGAGACTCCCCGCGTTCAAAATCGGTTCCCTCCTTCTTTCCAACCCGCTCGTCCTTGCTCCTCTTGCGGGGATCTCCGACCTTCCCTTCAGGTTTCTGGCCAAAGAGCAGGGATGCGGCCTGGTCTATACGGAAATGATCAGCGCCGAAGGGCTGGTGCGGAACCGGAAAGCCGTCGGGGGGCTCATGAAAAGCTGCCCGGAGGAGCGCCCGCTGGGCGTGCAGATCTTCGGCTCCAACCCTCAATCCATGGCCGCTGCTGCGAAGATCGTGGAAGAATGCGGCGCGGAAGTCGTGGACCTCAACATGGGATGTCCCGTGCGGAAAGTGGTCAGCGGGGGATCGGGTGCGGCGCTGCTGAAAGAGCCCAAAAAGGCGGGGGAGATCATGGAAGAAGTCCGCAAGGCCGTCTCCATTCCCCTTACGGTCAAAATTCGCACCGGGTGGGATGAAAAGAACCTCAATTTCCTGGAGGTCGGCAGGATCGCCCAGGAGTGCGGGGTGGACGCTCTTACCCTCCATGGCCGCACCCGCAGGCAGGGATATGCGTGCAAGGCCGACTGGGAGGCCATTGCCCAAGTCAAGCGACATCTGCGTATACCGGTGATCGGTAACGGGGACCTGACCTCGCCGGAGGCGGTCAGCCATTTTTTCGTCCTCACGGGAGCGGACGGAGCCATGATCGGCCGGGGGGCCCTGGGGAACCCCTGGATTTTTAGGCAAATCCTGCAGCTATATCGGGGGGGTCTCCCCGAACCGCCTTCGCTGGAGGAAAAAGAAAAAACCATCTTCCGCCATCTGCAGATGGTCATCGATACCCGGGGTGAGAAACATGGGGTCAGGGAGTTCCGCAAGCACCTCCTCTGGTACACCCGGGGGCTCCGGGGGGGGTCCGAATTCCGTTCTCAGGCGGCCAACTGGGTGGTTTACTCCGAAGTTGTGGAGCATATCCAAAAATTTTTCGAAAAAATTCGGAAATGGGATCTTTCCGCTTGACTTTCTTTTTTTTTCTCCTTAAATTCTTTCCCCAAGAAGCGACAAAATTGGGAATTACTAATGAGGCCATAATTATCTGGACAGGAATTCCGTCTTTTAATCATCCTGGATTCCGGCTTCCGCCGGAATGACAACAAAGAACCATGCCTTTCTAATGTTCGTCACTCCGGCGAAAGCCGGAGTCCAGTTCGTGGTTTTTAAGAGGCAACGTCCTCCAATTAATGTTTAGACTATAATGGACTCCTTAATAACTATCGGGCCGGCAGCGCAAAAAAATGATCCCGGGGCTTGCTCTGCGCCCGAATCAAAAGGGAAAGGAAGGACCTTATGAGCAGCGAGTTCAGAACGGTTTGGGTGGAGCCATTGACCCAGTTCTGCCAGAGGGTCTTTGAAAAAATGGGAGTCCCCCCCCAGGATGCCTTCACGACTACCGAAGTCCTGGTACTCGCCGATCTGCGGGGGATCGATTCCCACGGGGTGGCCCGGCTGAGGCGGTATTACACCGGCCTGAGGAACGGCGTCATGGTCCCCAAACCCAATATCAAGGCGGTCCACGAGACCCCCATCACCGCCTTGCTGGATGGAGGGGCGGCGCTGGGCCAGGTGGCCGGGAAGCAGGGCATGAACCTGGCCATCGAAAAGGCCAAGAAAAACGGCATGGGCTTCGTTGCCGTGAGGAACAGCAATCATTACGGCATCGCCGGGTACTATTCGTTGATGGCTCTGAAGAATGACCTGATCGGACTCGCTCTTACCAATTCGGACTGCTATGTGGTTCCTACCTTTGGCCGGGATGTTCTCCTGGGAACCAACCCCATCAGTGTAACCGTCCCGGCCCTGAAGGAAAGACCCTATGTCCTGGATATGTCCACCGCCGTGGCCACCCTGGGGAAGCTGGAGGTTTACAACCGCATGGGGAAGAAACTTCCCCACGGGTGGGCTACAGACGAGAAAGGCCTTTCCTGCGACGACCCCGGCCGCGTCCTGAACAATATCCGGAGCAAGGCCGGGGGCGGCATCCTGCCCCTGGGCGGGGAGGGAGAAGAATTCGGCGGACACAAGGGCTACGGCCTCGACCTCCTGGTCGATATTTTCTGCGGCGTCCTCCCCGGAATGGCTTACTTGAACCTGTTGTACCCCAAAACGCAGGACGGGAAACCCCTGCCTTCCCTGGTGGGGCATTTCTTCGGGGCCATGCGGATCGACTATTTTCGGCCGGCGGAGGATTTCAAGAAGGATATGGACGATATGATCCGCCGCCTGAAAAACTCGCACAAAGCCGAAGGGCAGGACCGGATCTACGTCCATGGCGAAAAGGAGTTCGAACTCGAGGAGAAATACCGGAAAGAAGGGATTCCCCTTTATTTCAAGGTCTATGATGACCTCAAGGCCATCGGGGATGAAGTGGGAGTCCCCTTTAGTCTATAACCAAGCTCATGGCTCATAGCTAAATAAATCTTCTAGCTAGTGTAGTGTCCATCCGGAAACCCTATTTTCCCCTCCCCCTCGACGGGGGAGGGTGAGGGTGGGGGTGATTGGGGAGAGGGAGTTTCCGGATGAAAACTAGCTAGGAGCTATGAGCCTCCAAGAAATGGCCTTTTTTCAATACGCTTCCCCGATTTGAACCTTCCGAAGCAACTCCAGCTGGGAATCGGTTCCTTCAACCGCTTCCAGGCCGGCCCATCGCAGGAGATCTGGCACAACCAGCTCAGGGTCTTCCCGGGCATAGGGTCCGGCGGATAAATGATGAATGAACTTCATGGTTTTTAGGCCGTCGAACCAGTCGTGGAAGCCCTTCAATAAGTTCCGGGAATCTCGGAAATTCCGCTGCAGTTTTTGCCATACGATTTCGAATCTGTTTTCTATTAAAAAATCATATAGATAGGAAGAAATACTTAAAGTTTTTTCTAGAAGTTTTTTTCCTTCTCTGTCCGGGCTTTGACCTGCCAAAGCCAGCCAGTCCGCCAGAATTTGAAAGCATTCCACCCGGTAGAATAAGACCGCACCTTCTTTTCGGGAAAGCAGGTCGGTCATACTGCGGCCCGTGCCGAAAGGAACCCGATGCGAGGTTCTCGCCGATGGGTAAACAACCGTTCCTTTTAAACGGGAGACCCCCCCAGTTTTAGCCAGGTGCTGGAGAAAATAGAAGTCTTCGCCCGCTCCCCGTTGATTCATTCCTCCCATCCGGGCATATCCCTCTGCCGTGCAGGCCATGGCGCTTCCGACGGTCTGAAAGGCGTAGGGGGAGGCTGCCCGCTCCAGCCCAAGGACATAAGTCCGCAAGAAAAGCTCATAACGGTGGATGGCCCGGTCTTCCTCGGGATTGGCCCCGGGCTGGTGGCAGAAGGGAATCACCGCCCCCGGGGTTTGATCCTTTCGGAAGTGGGCGACAATGGCCGGCAGATAGTCCGGGCGAACGATCGTGTCGGCATCAAGAGAGATGAGGAGGGGAGATCCCTTGTCATAATCCAACCGGTTTAGGGCCAGGTCAAACCCGACTTTCCTGGCTAATCCCACTCCACCGCCTTTGCCCGGGAGCTCCAGGCCTGGAGAGGCCGCATCCACCCAGGCAATCTGGAGAGCCGCGAGATCAGCCCCGCCGGCCGACAACCTCTTGAGGGTCTCCCGGTTGTCCGCCTTTTCGGAGGAAGAGGCGTCTTCCCGGTGGTTGACCACGGCCAGGACCAGAAAGCGGGATAACAGTTCTTTGGGATTTTGGGCAAGGGAATGAAGGGTAGAAAAGAGGAGACCCCTTTCCGCCAGGGAAGGAATGACGACGGCTCCATCAAAGTCTTTTCTTGCCGTTCCGGCGATGGCCCAGGGGCCGGTGAAGGCGCGGGAGGCCAGGTATTTTTCAATTCTTGAAGGAATCATGGCCGAGAGCTGTTTCATCCCCGGGTCGGGTGCGGCGAGGGTCAAGAATCCACCGGGGAACGTTGGTTTTCTAACATATCCAGGATCGTACCCGCAGGGTTTTGGTCTCCGTCAACCCACTGGATCCGGACGCCGTGCCGCTCCATCCGGCGGAACCAGGTTTCCTGCCGTTTGGCAAACTGATGGATTGCGGAGTTGAGTTTCTGAGACATGTCGTTCATATTCGTTTGACCCTGGAGGTACATGGCCACATACCTGTATTCCAGTCCGTAATCGTCCAGCTTTTCGAAGGAAATCCCTGCTTGGCGGAGATTCTTGACCTCTTCGATCATCCCCTGATTTATCCGTTGGTGAAGACGCTCGGTGATTCTCCTGCGCAGAACCTCCCTCGGCCACCGGATTCCGAAGACGGCGGCTTCCAATTGAGGGAGAGAGGAGGAGCTCGAATCTTCTCCATGGAATTCGGCGATTTCAATGGCCCGAATCACCCGATCCCGGTCCAGGAGGTCGGTGGTGTTATGCAAGCGCGGATTGGCGTTTTTCAGGCGGGCGGCCAATTTGGAGAGGGAGAGGGGGCCAAGCTCTTTCCGGAGGTCCTCGTTCCGGGGCACCCTGTCCATCCGGTATCCCTTCATAACTGCATCGAGGTATAAACCGGTTCCTCCGACCAGAATGGGAAGCTTCTTCCGGCCCAGGATATTTTGGAAGGTTTCTGCGAATCGCTCCAGAAATTCGAACACGCTGAATTCCCGGCCGGGATCAAGGATGTCGATGAGGTGGTGAGAGATCTCTCCGTATTCCTTTAAATCTTTCCCCGTGCCCAGGTCCATTCCCCGGTAAACCTGTCGGGAGTCAGCGGATATGATTTCTCCCCCCAGGGCACGGGCGATCTGCACCCCGACCCGGGTCTTTCCAGATGCCGTGGGGCCTAAAATGACGAGGAGGTTGAAGTCTGAAATAGGGCCTCCCGGGGGGAAGAGCAAGAATTTCAATGGCACGATTCTTGAATACAGAATAAGACGAAGGGGATGAATAACCGACTTAACTTTAGACGCGTCCTAAACAATAATTTTAATTAGTGTTTCCGTATGGTTAGGATCTCGGCCCGAAGAAGCGAGAAAGGCGGGCAATCAGGCGCGA
>Ga0315294_10004741_pt1 | contig 14887 bp, 9 predicted proteins | sample YL17G13_40_MG_FD_203626 | JGI IMG/M metagenome (GOLD analysis project Ga0315294, IMG submission 203626) | Sediment microbial communities from Yellowstone Lake, YNP, Wyoming, USA - YL17G13_40 | ecosystem: Environmental > Aquatic > Freshwater > Lake > Sediment | place: USA: Wyoming | collected... | reverse complement strand
TTCGATTCCCTATCGATGTCTCTATTCCCGCAACATCGGCAATCTGATGATGGCCGGCCGCTGCATCAGCGTGACACACGTGGCGCTCGGGACCGTTCGCGTAATGCGCACCGGCGGGATGATGGGTGAGCTGATCGGAATGGCGGCGTCACTTTGTAAGAAGCACAATACTACTCCTCGCGGCGTCTATGAGAAGCACCTGGCCGAGTTGAAACGCTTGGCACGAAACGGTATCGGAAAGCCTGCCGAGATTGACGAAGATATATTTAGACAGGCTGTAGAGAACGGACGTCTGGCCAATGAAGGTTTTATTCACTGCCGAGACTTTGTCAAAGGCTGGCTTCGACATGCCGATAGGAAGACCGGACTGATTCCCAGAAATCTTAGCCGGGACAAAGATATCTGGAATGCCGAGGACAGTGCCGCGGACAATTATCCGTTTATGGTGCTTACCGCGGCAATTATCGATCGGCCGCTTTTCGATGGCGGGATGCGAAATATGCTGCGCACCGAAACCAGGCTCACATCCCGCATCGGAAGCCTGCCCGATACGTACTCTTTTACCAAGCAGAACTTCCAGGATTCGAGAGAAGATTTGGGCCGAATAATCTTCGGCTCATCGGAATACGTCAAAGACGGGCTGCTGCCGCTTACCGAATGGCTCGGGCCGAGCCCATGGTCCGAACGCATGATAAACATCCTTGACGATTTGTGGCAGCGGGCGCCTGTTAAAACAAAATATGGACAAATCGTTTCGGAAAACCAGGAGATCAACGGCGAAATGCTCCAGACATTGTCACGTGTTTACTGGATGACCGGCGACAGGAAATATTTGGATTGTGCCGTTCGTCTCGGCGATTATTATCTGCTCGACGGGCATCACCCCACACGCGACGAAGAATCGCTCAGGCTTCGCGACCACGGCTGCGAAATCGTCTCGGGCCTGTGCGAGTTGTACGCGACGGTTAATTTCGCTATGCCGGCTAAAAAGGGTGCTTATCGAACACCCATTCACGAAATGCTCGATCGCGTTCTCGAATTCGGTCGCAACGAGCATGGTCTTTTTTACAACGGCATCTATAACAGAACGGGCCGGCACGACAGGGATCTGGCCGACACATGGGGCTATAATCTCAACGGTTTCTACACCGTGTATCTGATAGACAAGACCGAAGCCTATCGTCAGGCCGTTCAAAAAGTGCTCGGCAACCTGAACGACTACTACAAAAACTATCAGTGGGAAGGCAGCAGTGCCGATGGTTACGCCGATTCAATCGAAGGCGCGATCAATCTCTACAATCGAGAGCCCGTTGATTCTGCTGCGAAGTGGATGGACAGCGAAATCAAGGTGATGTGGGATATGCAAAAACCGGATGGTATCATCGAAGGATGGCACGGCGACGGAAACTTCGCACGTACCACAATCATGTATTGCCTCTGGAAGACAAAAGGCCTGACAATCCGTCCATGGCGGGATGATGTGGTTTTTGGAGCCGTCCAGGAAGGTGACATTATCAAAATCAGCATAAGCGCCGACAGAGGGTGGGATGGCAAACTGCTCTTCGACACGCCGCGTCACCAGACGATTATGAAAATGCCGCTCGACTGGCCGCGTATCAACCAGTTCCCCGAATGGTTCACTGTCGAGCAGAATAAACGCTACATGGTCCATGACCTAACGTCAAATACGAGGAAATCATATACGGCTCAACAGTTGGCCGACGGCATAACTATCAGTATCCAGGCCGGCGTTCCGCAGTATTTGATAGTGCAGTGATTAAGTCACCACTGCAGGAAATTTCTCAAACCGAAGGCGAGATTCTTCGTCTTCGACTCAGAATGACATTCAAATCAGGGGGTAGTATGATGACAGAATCAACCATTTCAACGATTTCCGATAGCATTGAAAGAGCGTCTGGCGTTTACGCCGAGCTTAGGCGGACTCGGCCGAGTACAAGGCGGGACCTGAGGAATTATGTGAAGGTCTTTCTCGGAATCGGAATGCCTGATAAGAGAATCTGTCCGGAACATCAAAGCCCGATGGATTACCTCTGGCATACTTTTCGTGAATCGAAGCACGAACCAAAGGCTGCAAATCACGATTCGATCGTTTGGGCGAATCGTGCCGGTGGCAAGACCGAGCTTGCGGCCGTCGCGACGCTTTTGGATTGTCTTTTTAAGCCGAATTGCCAGGTCCGGATCCTGGGCGGCTCGGGCGAGCAGGCTGGGCGAATGTACGAATATCTGACCGGCTTTCTGCATCACGGTTACGAGCAATTTCTCGCCGGGCCCGTCCGCAAGACCAAATGTCACTTTACCAACGGTTCAGCGGTCGAGGTCCTGACGCAGTCTGCAACCAGCGTCCGGGGCCAGCACGTCCAGAAGCTTCGCTGTGATGAGCTGGAGCTGTTCGACGAGGACGTATTTGCCGCAGCAAAGTTCACTACGCAGAGCACGGCTGAAATTACTGCAGGCATGGAGTTGATCAGTACCATGCACCGGCCTTATGGTCTGATGCACGAGGTCGTGACATCGGCTCCGAAGTTCGGCACGCCGATTTTCAAATGGTGCGTGTGGGAAGTGATCGAAAAGTGCGTCGGCAGAAGCTGTTCGCAATGTCCCTTGTCGGGAGACTGCAGGGGCAAGGCGAAAGCAGCAAACGGCTATCTGAAAATAGACGACTGCATTACCCAGATGCGCCGGGCCAGCAGGGCGGGCTGGGAGGCCGAGATGCTCTGCACGCGGCCGTCACGGCAGAACGTCGTCTTCGATGAGTTCGACCCGGCCGTGCACGTTGGAGCCGTCGACTATGATCCGAATCTTCCGCTGTACCGGGCGCTTGATTTCGGATTCGTCAATCCCTTTGTGTGCCTGTGGATTCAGGTTGACGATGCCGGCGTCGTGCGTGTGATCGATGAGTACGTTCGCAGCAGGGCGACTATTGATGTGCACGCGTTTGAAATCAAGAACCGCACGCCGGTTGCGGAAGAAAAAGTGAAGGCAACTTTTTGCGACCCGTCGGGTAAAAGTGTCAACGATGTTACCGGCACAAGCGCCGTCCGGGAACTGCGGGCGTTGGGAATCGCGGTGCGATTCAAACGAAGCGGCATCCTGGAAGGAATCGAGCTGATACGCCGGGCAATCCGCTGCGGCGACGGGAAAAGCAGCCTGATAGTCTCGCCGAGATGCCCCCGACTTATCGAGGCAATGGAATGCTACCATTACCCAGAATCCGCCAACACCCCCCGCGAGCTCCCGCAAAAAGACGGCCTATACGACCACCCCATCGACGCTCTGCGGTACTTTTTTATCAACCATAATCGCGGTGATGGCAAGATGGTTACACGCCGTTATTGAGGGCGTATTCATCAAATCGGACGCTAAGTAATTTATAGCTTAAGCATTGTATTGTGGGAATTTGCCGGAAATATGTAAAGGCAACGGGATTTTTGCTCGATATTGCTGATAATCGCAGGAGGAAACTGGGAAGGGAAAACCTCGGCCGAATTAAGCACATAAAAAAGGAAACAGGGCTGAGGTGCGGAGGGAGAGGAAAAAGCGAGATATCCTCAGCCCTGTGAATGTGCTCATTCAATCTAACTATTAATATATCATAAAGCTCTACGTAAAGCAATACTATTTTTGAAAAAATTTGTTCATTTCAAGAAAAAAAAACTTCGCTACAAAACATTCTAAATCGCCTATTATCAAAAGTTTACAAAAACACTATAGCTTTGGGCTTGTGTTTTGTCAATGAGATTATTAAAATTTTTTCCACGGAAGCAGTAATATTTTAGCACAAACGAAAATTTGAGGACGACTATGCTCACAGATAACATTCTTGAACTGATAGGAAATACGCCGCTTTTGCAATTGAAGGGCGAAAGGATTTTTGCCAAGGCGGAATTTCTCAATCCCGGCGGGAGTATTAAGGACCGTGTTGCCCTGGCGATGCTCGAGGCCGCCGAGCGCGACGGCAAACTTAAAAAAGACTCCATTATTGTCGAACCCAGCAGCGGCAATACAGGTATCGGTCTGGCATTGGTCGGACATCTGATGGGCTATCGCGTCCGAATCGTTATGCCTGAGGGCATGAGTGAAGAGCGGAAAAAGCTCATTAAAGCCCTTGGCGGAGAGCTTGTTCTTATCCCCGATGAAGAGGGCCTGGCCGGTGCGGTTCGAAGAGTCGAGCAGATGGCCGCCGAAGATCCGCGCGTCTATGTGCCACAGCAATTCGAAAATCCGGAAAATCCCCGCGTCCATTATGAGCAGACCGCACGTGAGCTTTGGCGGCAGATGGGCGGCAACATCGATTGCTTTGTCGCCGGCGTCGGTAGTGGTGGAACGCTGCAGGGCGTGGGAAAATTCCTCAAAGAGCACAAAAAGGATGTGAAAGTCATCGCTGTTGAGCCGGAGAACCGCTCGGCACTCTTGGGGCACGAGCCGGGCCTGCACCAGATTCAGGGCATAGGCGACGGCTTCATCCCCGCCATACTCGATGTTTCGATGGTAGATGAGGTGGTGGAAGTTTCCGACGATAATGCGATTCAAACTACCCGAAAATTGGGCACGGATTTCGGGCTGCTGGTCGGTATCAGCTCGGGCGCCAATGTCTGGGCGGCGCGCCGGCTGGCTGAGAAAATCGAGGGCAATATCGCAACCGTCCTGCCGGACAGAGCGGAACGCTATTTCAGCACTGCCTTGTTATGATTTTTGGGGAAGTGTATCAGAATTGTTAATTTTTGCCTTTGCCATTCTGAGCGGAGCGAAGCGTTTGCGTCAAAGAAGCAAAATCAAGAATCTTAACTTCGCTGCGCCCCGTTCAGGATGCCAAAAACCCTATTAATGGACTCTTTTAAAAAAAAGAAAAGGGCTGAGGCAAGGAGGAAAGGAGGGTTTAAAAACCTCAGCCCGTAATCTATTACCTGCTAATACGCCTCGCTCCGATAAAAAGTTCGCTCGATTTGCTGCTCGGAAAAATATTTCGCCTAAATATGGAAATTCTTGCTGTTAACGCGATATTTCGGGCGATTTTTTTTGCCATCACGGCCTGTAAAGTCTTTTAAAATCCATCAAAAAAGATTTTTTGTGCTTTATGGAAAATTTCCGCACAGATCCCGGGCTCTTGAAGATATCTTTGGCGCAAATTCCTAAAAGTAAGAATAAAAAAAGGGGCTGAGGTCAGGAGGAGGGGAGTGAAGTTTAATACCTCAGCCCGTGGCTTTGTGTTATTTCATACGAGCCCATTTTACCGAAGTTCGTTTTCTGTGGAAAAACATTTATCTATTTTTTAAAAAATCTCCATAGGATCGGTTTTTATTTCAAAATGAGCCCAAAACCAGTAATAATAATGCAGAAAAATGCATTCCGGCGATAAGTTTAGCCCAAACAGAAACGGGCAATTGAATCATGGTAGTTTGGGCAGTGCGATAACGCGAGTATGTAAATTTTCGTTAGATAAGGAATTTTAATGAAGTCGATAAGACTGGTTTATGTGGTTCTGCTTTTAATGGTTGCGGTTTTTGGGTGCCAGAGGAAAGAATCTAACTCGGAGAGCATCAGAATCATGCCGTCCAAGGACCGAGGTGAAGCGCTCGGTCGGACGCTTTTGCACTTGGCGCCCAACGGGAAAGTGGCCCAGCGACTTATAAATGAAGGTGCCGACGTTAACGCGAAAGACAGTTTCGGCATGACGCCATTGCATACGGCCGTCATAGCGAACCGCAAAGATGTCGTAGAAGTTCTTGTTGCCCGCCGAGCGGATATCAATGCAAAGAGCCACCGCGGCCAGACGCCGCTCTTCTGGGCTGTAACCAAGGGCCGCAAAGATATGGCCGAACGGCTTATCGCACACGGCGCCGACGTTAACGCACAGGACAAATACGGCATCACACCCCTGCACGGTGCAGCCCACGCAGGCAGTGCGGATCTGGTAGAGCTTCTTATCGCCCACGGCGCCGACGTGAATACAAAAGACAACGAAGGTCGAATCCCATTGAAATGTGCACAGGATTCAGGCCACACCGAAATCGTCGAACTGCTCCGCAAGCATGGGGCGAAGGAATGACAGAGAATTGGGAACTTTGATACAAGGAGAGATAGCAAATGTCAGGGAGTGTTTTTGAGGATAAGGATACCAAGCCGGATGATAAGATGCTGGTCGGGGCGTTGGGTAAATCAAATCGGTTATGGCAAGACATCAAGAAGCATCTCAAGGCTGAGTATGGCGAATTGATTGAAGAGTGGAAATTCTATGGGCAGAAGTCTGGCTGGATACTCAAAACGCTGCGAAAGAAACGCAACTTGTTTTTCTTTGTTCCTCTTGACGGCTCCTTCAGAGTGTCCTTCGTATTCGGCGATAAGGCCGTTGCCGCAGTAGAAAAAAGCGGCATGCCGGAGGAGCTTATTACAGAGCTGAAGAACGCCAGAAAATACGCCGAAGGAAGGTGTTTGCGAATCGACGTCAAAAACTCCGCCGATGTCGAACATATCAAGAAACTGGTGGAGATAAAGGTCAATAACTGATATTGAAAACCATATCACTTGGGAGCATTGCGGAAAATATCGGGTGGCTTAGCGGACATATAATCGATTCGATTATTTCATATTGCGACGTCTTCGTCTTTTTCCTCTGCGAGAGTTTTCTGGCGAAGGAATAAAGACATGCCGAAAGTCAGCGGCCCGAGCCTGCCGACGAACATGAGAAATGTAATTGCGATTTTTCCCATGCTGCTGAGCTGGGCGGTAATTCCCGTACTGAGGCCTACTGTTCCGAGGGCGGATGCGGATTCGAATAAAATCGCCTCGAAATCCATCTGCTCGGTGAACGTCAGAAGATAGACGCCCAGCAGAAGAAATGCCACATAGAAGCAGAATGTCGCTACTGCCAGCCGGACGCGTTCATTGGGAACTCGCTTGCCCCAGAAATAAATATGCCTTTTGCCCTGCAGGGTGCTTCTCATAATCCCAATCAGAGCGGTGAATGTAGTGGATTTCAAGCCGCCGCCGGTCCCCGATGGCGAGGCCCCGATTATCATCAGCGTGGTCAACAGCAGCAGCGATGCCCGCGAAATCTTTGAGATGCTGATTGTATTGAAGCCGACCGTAGTCATGGATGCCATCGCCTGAAAGAACGATGCGATCAGCCGTTTCTCGACGGCAAGCTGCTGGATGGAAGGTTCCGAGAGAAAGAGAATGGCCGTGCCGATGAGGCTGACCCAGAACGTGCAGTGCAGGATAATCTTGGTGGTCAAAGTGACATGTTGGATTTTGTTTGTAATTCTTCGCCACACGTCCACGCAAACGATGAATCCGACGGCTCCGGTATAGCTCAGGGCTGCGACCGTCAAATTAAGCCAGAAGTTATCTGTGAATGATTCGAAGCTGTTGTTGTACAAACTGAAGCCCGCCGTGCAGAACGATGAGATACTGTGAAAGATGGCGCTCCATACGGCGTGGGGTTGTCCGGCCTGTCTGAAAATAAAATAAAGGCATACGGCTCCCGTTGTTTCTATCGCGGCGGTAAACATAATTACGCTGCGGAGAAATTTGTCTATCCGAAAAGACTGCGGCAGGGAAAATACGACGTTTGCGATTTCTGTCCGTTTGTCGGAAAGTGTCCTTTTCCGAGAAAGGATCACGAATGAGCTGAAGGTCATATAGCCGATGCCGCCGAGCTGGATCAGCAGCAGAATGACGAGTTGCCCGAATATGTTATAGCTGTCTGAGACGCTCACGGTTACAAGTCCTGTTGTTGAAATCGCGGAGGTGGTTGTGAACAGGTTGTCAAGTGCCGTAGCCCCTGGCCCGTGTTGTGCGAAAGGCAGAGACAAAAGAATCCACCCAAGCACGATATAGGAGATGTAGCCTAAGATCACGAGCCGAAGCGGATGCAGGCCAATAAGAAAATTGCCAACGCCGTTTATAGTTTTTCTCATTGAACGTCCTTTGAGCAGGATTCCCGGGCGAACGCGATTCGTATCTGAGCTTCTGCCATTGCGAAATACTACAGTTGCTTTACTGAAAACACAATATTTTTCCGGCCCCAAAAGTTCCCTGTGCAGTTAATTGTTGCAGGGGCTTGAACAACTTCTAGAAGGCCTTTAGAATCTATATCGAGAAATTCTTAAAAATAGTACACGTGGAATATTGCGGTATATAATATGGCCGAGACTAATTTTTTGCTGCTTAGGAATTTCATGCGGACACAGGAGTATATTCGGACAATACAGCGAGTAAATTTTGGAGAAAGGAATTTGCCATGTTTTTCTATAATTATCGAGATGTTCGGCGTTTGTTTGTTTTTATTATGGTGGTCTGTATGTTTTGTTCTCTGGCGCATGCGGAGTTTCCGGCATTCGAGTATCATCTGATCGACCGGATCGGCAACAGGATGGGGCAGAGTTCTCTGGTGGATGTTGACAAGGACGGCGACCTGGATTGGATTACTGGTTGCAACGATGGGACGATATGGTGGTTCGAGTACAAAGCGCCGGATGACTGGGTCCGGCATACGCTCGGACAAGACGTCCTGACGGATGTCGGCGGCACGGCGTTCGATGTGGATGGCGATGGATGGATTGACCAGGTTTCCGGTGGGACTTGGTATCGCAATACCGGCAAACCTCGCGAGCGGGAATTTGTAAGGTACTTGAATGGGGTGATCGAAAAATCGCACGACACCGTCGCCGCGGATATGGACGGGGACGGCAGGCTCGACGTCGTCGCGATGAGCGACCGCAGCGCCTTGTACTGGTACAAAATTACTGACGACCCGACGAGGCAATGGCAAGGGCACAAGATCGGCCCGGCGGTTCACGGCGCGATCGACCCGGCGGGCGTCGGCGATATCGACGGGGATGGTGACAACGACGTTGTCCGCACGAATATCTGGTTCGAGAATGCCGACGGCAAAGGCGCCAAATGGATCGAGCATGCAAATATCGATTTTGGCCAGCCCGATGCGAGGTATCCTCTGATGACAAAATCTTGGATCGTCGATCTCGACAAGGACGGCGACAATGATGTCGTCGAGGCCGAAGGAGATTGTCTGAGCGGGCGCGTTGCCTGGCATGAAAACGCCGACGGCAAAGGCGGCCTCTGGATCAGGCACATGATTGCGGACAAGGCCGGCCATGATTATCATTCGCTCGCCGTGGCGGATTTCGATAACGACGGCGACCTCGACGTTTTCTCCGGTGGCGGTCCTTTGACAGAAAGCCTGCCGCATAAGTGGTTTATCTGGGAGAACAGGGACGACAAAGCGGCAACGTGGGTCCAGCACGAGATCCTGATCGACAAGCGATGTCATGAAGCCAAGGCGGCGGACGTCGACGGCGATGGTGACATTGACATCTGCTCCAAGCCCTGGAACGGCGACGAGCATGTTTACCTTCGCAATATGCTCAGAGAAAATTCCTCGAAATAAAATCGTGCAATAAGAAGCAAATCTGATAGCATTAAAAGTTTAATTGAAACTTTGTAGGAGACGATCGGATGTCGCTGAAAGTTTTCCGGCTGTCAGTCAGGCCGTTCTGTTTTGTGCTAATAGGTGTCACTCTGCTTGCAGTAGGTCTTCCGCTTGCCCGCGGCGCCGAGTACTACGACAACAAATCCCTGGGCAGGCGTCTAACATCGCTTGCCGAACGGAATTCCGCTCTTGTGCGCGTCGACAGCATCGCCATGTCGATCGGCAAACGCAAGGTCTGGCTTATCGAGCTTGGCAAAGGAACCAAACAGGATCGCCAGATGCGTCCGGCGATGCTCGTCGTCGCGGGGATCGAAGGCAACGACCTTATCGGATGCACGGCGGCGGTCACCTGGATCGAGCAATTGGTTGAGCAATACCAGGACGAGACCGAAATCGCCAAACTGCTTCAGGCAACGACGATATACGTTGTGCCGCGACTTAATCCCGATGCCGCTGAGCATTTTTTCGCCGACCTGAAACTTGAGACTTCCACAAACCATAAGCCAGTCGATGACGACCATGACGGCCTGTTCGATGAGGACGGACCCGAGGACCTTAACGAAGATGGACTTATTACATGGATGCGAATTGAGGATCCCGAGGGCGAATATATTCTCGATCCGAAAGACGGCCGGCTGCTCTTGAAGGCCGATCATCTTAAAAGCGAAGTCGGCGCCTGGCGCTATCTTCGTGAGGGCGTCGATAACGACCACGATGAGCGATGGAACGAGGACGGCCCCGGCGGGGTCAACTTCAATCGTAACTTTCCATATAATTATAAATTCTTCGCCGAAGACGCAGGCGTCCATCAGGTCAGCGAGGCGGAGACTCGGGCTTTGGCGGATTTTGTAATCGAGCATCCGAATATCGCCATGGTAGTGACCTACGGCTCGGCGGACAATCTCTCGAAGGCTCCCAAAGGCGCTGCCCCATCCGGCCGCCGAGAGCCAATGACCGAGATTCATCAGGACGATGCGGGTTACTATCGCGTGATGGGCGAGTTGTATCGCGAATCATTTGGCCTGAAGAAAGAGCTTGATGGCGCTTCGGTGCCCGGCTCGTTCAGCGACTGGATGTATTACCACCGGGGCAGGTTCTCGCTGGCAGCAAAGGCCTGGAGCCCTGCAGTCGCCGTCGAGCTTTCAAAACCCGCCGACAAAGAGGACAAAGAACCGCAGGAACAAGCAGAAGACCAGGAGCAGCAGGATTCCGGATCGGAATCTGAGAAAAGTAACAAGAGTTCAGACAAGGATGCTAAGAAAGATGAAGATAAGCGTAACCAGCAGGAGCGTAAAGAGATCAAATGGTTCGACGAACACGCGCCGGAAGCCTTCGTCGAATGGCGGCCGATCGAGCATCCCGATTTTCCCGGCCGGCGTGCCGAGGTCGGCGGTTATCGTCCCTTCGCCCTGACGAATCCTCCTGCGGGGTTGGTTGGCGAGATTGCCGCCAAACAAGCCGATTTCCTGACCAAAGCGGCGCAGCGACTGCCTCGCATCGGCGTGCGAAAGATCGAGTGCCGCCATCTGGGCCGGTCGGTTTACGAGGTGGAGATTCAGGTGGAAAATACCGGATTTTTGCCGACCGTTCTGGAGCACGGGCGAACGACGCGCGAGGTAAATCCGACCCGGCTGGTGATCGAACTGGACGATGAATCGTTTCTATCAGGAAGCAGGATTACGAATCTGCCGGCAATCCGCGGAAGCGGCGGGATGGTCGAGTTGCGATACATCGTCAGGGTACCGGAGCGAGAGAAAATCGATTTCGAGGTCGTCTCGATGTTAGCCGGGAAGGTTAAAGGCTCGGTCGAGCTGCCGAGCGCCGAATGAATCGGCATATAAAAATATTTCAGGATATCAGAGGTCTTTTTTATGAAGCACCGAATCGAACTTAAACGCTGCATAGCCGTTTTGATTTTTTCATGCATAATTTCAATGTTTGCCGGAATTGCCCTTGCCTCAGATGGTCCCAGCAGGCCAAGAGTCGGTAATCCCGCCAGGCATTCGTATCCTGCGCTGGGGGCAGGGAGCGAGCGTAAAGTTAGAGTAGCATGGAACCGGTACTACGATCACGCCGGGCTTACGGCTATTCTGGCCCGTCTGAACAAAGCCTTTCCCGAACTGACCCGGCTATATTCGATCGGCAAGTCAACACAGGACAGGGATATATGGTGCCTTGAGGTGACGGCACGGAACGTCGGCGATCCGGACCGTAAGCCGGGAATGTATATCGACGGCAATATTCACGGCAACGAGGTCCAGGCCGGCGAGACAGTGGCCTACACAGCCTGGTATCTTTGCCATCAATACGGCCGGCTCGAAAAGGTAACGGAGCTGCTCGACGAGCGGGTTTTCTATCTCGTGCCGAGCATTAATCCCGATGGGCGTGATTTATGGCTTGATCTCGGCGGCCGTGCGCGGTCCGGACTTGAGCCTACGGACGACGACCGCGACGGCCTGGCCGACGAGGATGATTGTGAGGATCTCAACGGTGACGGCGAAATCACTATGATGCGTATCAAAGATCCCCACGGACGTTTCAAGCGGCACCCGGATTATCCCGAGCAACTGATGGTCAGGACCAAGCCGGACGAGGTCGGAGAATATAGCCTGCTTGGCTGGGAGGGGATCGATAATGATGGTGACGGCGAGATCAACGAAGACGGCAGGGGAGGTTATGATCTCAATCGCAACTGGGCGTACGATTGGCAGCCGGTCTATGTCCAATACGGGGCCAAGGATTATCCATTCAGCCAGCCGGAGCCGCGTGCGGTTGCCGAGTTTGTGCTGGCCCATCCCAATATCGCAGGGGCCCAGTCGTATCACAATTCCGGCGGAATGATCCTGCGAAGTCCCGGCCGGGAGGGCGGCGAAATACAAGGCGGGGACGAACGGGTTCTAAGCCTGATCGCCGAGCGCGGAGAAAAAATACTGCCCTATTACCGTTCGATGATTATCTGGAAGGACCTCTACACGACTTGGGGAAACGAGGTCGATTGGTTCTACGGCGGACGTGGGATTCTTACCTTCACGAACGAGCTGTGGACCTCCAGGAACCTGTACAAGTCTTCCGATGAGCCTTCGGATGAGCAGGAGGCTGAGTTTATAAAATATGTTCTCATGGGTGACGGTTTTGTGCCCTGGCAGCCATACGAGCATCCGACATACGGGAAGATTGAAATTGGTGGCGAAAAAAAGGAATGGGGTAGAGTGCCGCCTTCATTTTTACTGGAAGAAGAGCTTCACCGCAATATGGCCTTTACGCTGTATCACGCTGATATGATGCCGCTACTGGAAATCAGCGAGGTGAAAGTCGAGCCGCTCGGCGAGAGCCTGTTCAAGATTTGGGTCACCATCGAGAACCAGCGTTTGATCCCCAGCAGAACGAGTCAGGACGTCGCTCACCATATCAGTCCGCCGGACGTGGTTTCAATTGAAGGCGATGACCTTCGCGTCCTCTCGGGCGGGCAGGTGACGGACCAATACTTCAAGCGAGTTCAGGCCGTCAAGCGCCGTCCCGAGCGGGTGGAGTTGTCCACAATCGACGGCATGAGCGCCGTCCGCGTTCAGTTCGTAGTCGATGGAAAAGGCGGATTTACCATAACCGTCGATTCCGCCAAAGCCGGCCTGCTAAAGAAAAGTCAACTATTACCCTGAACACTACACGCTTCGAGTTCATAGGGTGGGGCTTGACCCACCATCATTGAATCTACATGCTCGGTGAAACTGGGGCTCTGCCCCAGACCACAGGGATTTACCGCTTTGCGGCCAGCGGCATGATGGATTGTCGGCGCCAAGACAACTGTGCCGGCGGCAATAAAGCGATAAATCCACCCAATATGTGACGGATAAATCCAAGTGTTTGGGCGGCAAAGTCACGAAATATGATTGAAAAATATCTTTGTAAACATGCTACACTATCCGGAAAATCGCTTTTATAGGACTTTTTTTATTAACACCGTCCCAGTCAGTCCGATACAATATGTGACGTTCACGGAGGAGTGGGTGCGAGCCGCTCCGAGACGTTTTTCAAGCTCCCCCACTCAAAGAACGTGTATGAAGAGCGCGAAATGTCATTCTGAACGGAGCGTAGCGCAGTGAAGAATCTGTTTTTCATACTCCGGACATAAAACAAGCAGCAACGGAAAGGAGGGCAGTTGGCATGCTTGAGAAATAAGGGTCTGGAGAAGAAATCGTGTTTTGTTGCGCATGCTATTTGACAATCGAGTGACCTTTTGCAAAATTTTTTAGGAGTAGAAAAGATGAGGCGAGTTACATTTTCAATCATGGTTATTATGGTGTTCGCACCATGCGTAGCGTCCGGCCTGGTCCATAGCTACGGTCCCATGCTGTCACAGAAGCGTTTTGGGCTGGCCGCAACCACTGTGGGAAACAAGGCGATTTTTGCAGGTGGCCGGACGGTCGGGGGTGCGGTCAGCGACGTAGTCGATATATATGATATGAGCTTGGGAGCCCCCACAAATCCTGCGGCGTGGTCCACCGCAAAACTCTCGCAGGCACGTGAGTGGCTTTGTGCGGTGACTGTGGGGGACAAGGCTATTTTTGCAGGTGGACGGCTTAGCGATAGCAGTGGTACCTTTTTCGATCGCGTGGATATCTACGACGCGAGTTCAGGGACATGGACCACTGCATCTCTCTCGCAGGCGCGTTATGCCCTGGCCGCAACGACTGTGAGCAGTAAAGCATTCTTCGCAGGGGGTCGTGGATATTACGTCGACTACGCCATAGTGGACATATACGATTCAACTCTGGGAAGCCCTACAAATCCTGCCGCGTGGTCAACTCACACCCTATCACATGCACAGAGTTGGCTCTCAGGCGTTACGGTGGGAAGCAAGGCTATTTTTGCAGGCGGGTATTACCCTTACAGCAAGGTAGTGGACATATACGATTCAACTCTGGGAAGCCCTACAAATCCTGCCGCGTGGTACACAGCGGAGCTTTCACAGGCACGAAATGGTATAGCTGCAATATCACTCGGTGACATAGCATTATTTGCCTGGGGATCAACGGACACGACGAGTTATGCCGTGGTGGACATCTACGATGCAAGTGTCTGGGGACGTGGTCCACTTCCAATCTCTCTCAGGCGAGATACAATCTATCTGCAACCACGTTGGGCAATATAGGTATCTTTGGGGGGGGCAACGATCTAAGTGGTAACTACTTTGATCGTGTAGACATATACGATGCAAGCTTGGGAGAACCTACAGATCCTGCCGCGTGGTCCACAGACGCACTTTCACAAGCGCGAGCCAATTTGGACGCCATAACAGTCGGTGACTTCGCGATGTTCGCGGGTGGACAAGTTGGCAGCAACTACAGCGATGTTGTTGACATCTACAGTTCGTGGTTGAAAGTTTCTATTGACATCAAGCCGGGCGGTTGTCCGAATCCG
>Ga0315294_10004740_pt1 | contig 14888 bp, 9 predicted proteins | sample YL17G13_40_MG_FD_203626 | JGI IMG/M metagenome (GOLD analysis project Ga0315294, IMG submission 203626) | Sediment microbial communities from Yellowstone Lake, YNP, Wyoming, USA - YL17G13_40 | ecosystem: Environmental > Aquatic > Freshwater > Lake > Sediment | place: USA: Wyoming | collected... | reverse complement strand
CCGTTTTGGGTCCTGAGCTTTCCGTTGAGGCGAAGAACACCCCTCCCCTTCGGAACTACGAACTCAAAACGGAGTTCCCCTGCCGATTTCTGCCATCATAACGATACAGATGCGCGAGAGTCAATCTTCTTACAGGCAATTTCAAAGGTTTTTCCTCTGCGGACTCGTGTCGCAACATCGATCCCCAATACATCAGGGTCTCGGATGGAATTTCTTGTGAATTTGCCGCAGCCGTTCGTGGTCGACATGGGTGTAAATCTGTGTTGTGGCGATATCGACATGGCCCAGCATCTCCTGCACGCTCCGAAGGTCGGCCCCGCCGCTGAGCAGGTGGGTGGCGAAACAGTGACGAAGCGTGTGGACCGTCACATTCCGCGGCATGCCTGCGCGCACGGCGTACTTCTTCACAAGTCTCCAGACCTCAATACGTGACAGCGGCCGGCCGGTTCGTGACAACAGCAGGAACGCCTGGCTTGGCGGCTTGGCCAGCCGGGGACGCAAGTCCCGCAGGTAGTCCCGCGTGGCCGATATCGCTATTTTCCCGACGGGGACAACACGCTCCTTGCTGCCCTTGCCGAAACACCGCAAATAGCCAATGTCCAAGTTCACATCCGTGGTCTTGAGGCCCGCCAATTCGCTGGCCCGCACCCCGGTGGCATAAAGCAGCTCGAGCAGGGCCTTGTCCCGGAGATAGAAAGGCTCCTTCGGAGACGGCGCCTCCAGCAATCGGAGCACCTGCTGCTTGTTGCAGACGGCCGGCAGTCTCTGCCACGTCTTGGGAGTCTCGAGGACCTCGCTGCCGTCGTCTTCGATCAGACGCCGCAGCTTGGCAAATCGCAGGAACATGCGAATGGCCACCAGGGCCCGCTTGGCCGAGGTCTCATTGGCAAATCGCGCGCCTCGCCGGGTGGCAACGCCGGCCGTGTCGCGGCCATCCCGTTCGGCAAGCTCAGGGCAGGCTCGGCCGCGCTTCTCGCGGGCTGGAAGCCCGCGACACGAAACCGTCGCCGAGCCTGTCTCGCCCGCACTCCGAGGACCGAAGTACTTTCGGACCAGCCAGGGCTTCACTTCTTCCATCTTCTCGATCTTGCTGTCCTGGCAGAACCGGAGAAATTCCCGCAGGTCGCGGCCGTAGGCGAGGACCGTATTGTCCGATAGGCCCGCCTCGACCACGAGATAGTCGAGGAAGTCCGTGACTGGCCGGCCCAAGGGAAGCGTGCGAAGGTCTGCGACGATGGTTTGCCTTTGCGTCAAGGACATTGTTTCACCAGCCGTAGGGTGTGCACTGCACACCAGCTTCTATCGCATCGGCCCAGGGTTGGTGTACAGTGCACACCCTACCCTCTGTATCGACAGTGGGAGAATAGCGCCTTTAGCTCATCCTGAGACTCGCCGGCAGATAGGAAAGAAATATGTAAGCACGAAACCCAGAGAAGAGAGCACAGCGCGGCCTTCGGCCGCAACCAAAACCGACTCTCGCCAAGACGCCAAGAACGCTAAGAAGAAAGGACCATAATGCATATTACCCTTGGCGATCTTTGCGTCTTTGCGAGAGAACTAATCCCTTGTGCTTTGGGGCTTTACGTTATCCCGGCGAGGGAATCTGCGCAGGAAAACAAGATTTGAGCAGGTAGTGGTACGAAGCACGAAACTCCCATGACGATTGTATTGTGAAACCGCGGATGAACGCAGATCAACGCTGATATTCCGTAGTTGTTGGCGATCCGCCGGACTTCGAGTTCCGGTTTTCTGAAGTTCATTCTCCGCCAGTTCGTTCTGGTCTAATCGGCGTTCATCAGCGTTCATCCTTCGGCTCTGCTCAGGACGGCGTCTGCGGTTCCGGTTCATTTCTTTGCAGCTTGCCACCACAGACGCGGATAGTCCTTCCCTTCGAGAATCCACCAGATGTCCTCCGTCCCGTTGGCCGTCTCGCCCACGAAGTCCCACCCGGCATCCAGGAACGTCTTGGCTGTCTGCATCTCGGCCGTCGTCTTGCCGATTCCTGTGATACTGGCCGATTGCCCACTCGCTTGGATATCCCAGAAAGACGCTCTGAGCGCTGCGTAAGCGCTGTATCCCGCCAGCAACCCGCCGACATACCGATCTCCCGAGACATTTCCTGTCGAATAGCAGTTGGTTATCGTGCCGTAGTAGCTGGCGCCCACCAGCCCGCCGACAAGCTCGCTTCCCGAAACGCTGCCTGTCGAGTAGCAGTTGGTTATTATTATGCCCGTGTTGTTCCCGACGAGCCCGCCGACGTTCTCACTGCCGCTGACCCAGCCAGTGCTGCAACTGTTCGAGATGCTGCCATACTCGTTGTATCTCGTCGAGTCGCCGACCAAGCCACCCACATGCTGACTCCCGCTGACCACGCCGGTGCTGCAGCATCGGGTCACAGCACCCGAGTTCCTCCCTACCAGCCCGCCGACACCGTGGTTGCCGGTAACCAGACCGCTGGCGTAGCAGTTGGTGATTGTCCCCCCACCGTCCCCATAGCCATTCGACCCCACCAGCCCACCTACGTAGTCGCCCGAACCAGTTATGTTGACATCCACCACACCCAGGTCCTTGACCTCGGCCCCCGATGCCAAGCAGCCAATCAACCCCACATAGTCCTTGCCCTTGATCGTCAGATGGGAGATCGTCAGGCCGTTACCGTCGAACGTGCCTGTGAACAGCGGGATGACTGCTGTACTCCAACGAACGTCCGAGAGGTCAATCGAGTCAACCAGTCGATAGTGGGCAGAAGGGCCGTAGTGGATCATCGCGCCCAGTTCCATCGCATCGGATACTAGATAGGGGTCTTCAGGCGTACCAAGGCCCTGTAATTGGGGCGGTGTGTAGCCGTTGAATACCGCCAGAACCGGGTAGCCGCCGGTTTGTGGCATCTGCCAGAACTCATAAAGGCCGTCTTGGGGTTCGCCGACAAAATCCCACCCTGCGTCCTGATAGGTATGGATGTCTTGCATCTCGGCCGTGGTCTTACCGGTGCCGCCGGCACTTTTTTGCCACCCGGAGGTATTCATATCCCAAAAGCTGATCAAGACAGTGCCGCTCCCCTCGCCATTGTTGTTCCCCACGAGCCCGCCGACGCAGTCCCCGGTGGCGTTGACTGCACCCGTGCTGTAACTGTTCGATATGCGGCCGGGGCCCCAGACGTTGTAACCGGCGTTGTCCCCAACCATGCCTCCGACGTACCCTCCAGTGCCACTGACCGCACCCGCGCTGTAGCAGTGGGTCACCGTACCGGCGTTTTGTCCCACCAGCCCGCCGACGACCGACCCGCCACCGACCGCCCCGGTACTATAGCACTGGTTCACAGTGCCATAGTTGTTCCCCACCAGCCCGCCGAATAAACCAAGACCACTGACTGACCCGGCGCTGTAGCACCGGCTCACAGCGCCACCGCCCGCTTCAGAGTCACCGTTATTTCCTACCAGTCCGCCGGCAAAAGCACCTGAGCCAGTTATGTTGACATCCACCAGGCCCAGGTTCTTGACCTGAGCCCCCGATCCCAGTTGACCAAACAGGCCCAGATAGTGCTTCCCTGTGATAGTCAGATGCAAGATCCTGTGGCCTTTGCCGTCAAAGACACCAGTGAAAGGAGTTCCCTGGAACGCACAGTAGTAGTCATTTGGGTCAGTATCCGGCGCGATGAGGGCCTTGTCGAAGACCTTGCGGCCGGGGAGATTCGGGTCCAGGTCGATGTCGGCGGTCAGGATGAAGTGCTTGTCATAATCGGCGGGAGTCTCGCCGAGGGCGATCAGATCAGCGGCTGTGGCGATCTGGTACGGGTCCTGGGCGGTGCCGCTGCCCCCGCTGTATTTGGCCGTTGCGGTGGAAACGATGGCCAGAAGAAAAGCGGCTGTCGCCACACACACGCGGAATCTGATTGCCACGCTCCGCTCGCAATGACATGTTGCGATCAGGAAAGGGATTGTCCGCAGGATTTGGGAATGCTTCGGAGCCATCATCGTTCGTCCTCCACCCGGGAGTCTGGGTTGCCCGATGACCGTCAGGTGTTTCGGCGGTCTCACTGTGCCGACAGGTCTGATTCGCCAGGCTGTCGGCTCTTCATTTCTCGATACATAAGTCTATCAGATGGGAATCGTCACGTCAAATCGCAAAATCCCTGAAACCGCAGATGAACGCTGATGAACGCTGCTAAAACGGATCATTGCGTCTCGCCAAGAGCGCCAAGGTAGTGCTCATAAAGAACTTGCATATCTCATTTCTCTTTCATTCTTTGCGTGCTTTGCGGCTTTGCGAGAGAAAAAGGCGGTCCGTTCTCGATGTCAGGATTTCGCTTGACGGCCAAGGCATGCGTCTGTATGATAACCTGGTAACTAAATATTGAGTCGTAAATCGTCAATCAGAAGGCGTCTGGTCATGGCCGGTGAATTCACCACGGAGGCACGGAGATCACAGAGACGACCTTCCCTTCGCCAAGGAGGGTGGTTCTGGTCTCATTCTCCGTGCTCTCTGTGTCTCCGTGGTGAGGATTTATGCGAAACAAAGCCAATTTCCGCAGGGTTGAAATGGATGCTAAAACCTTCACAGGAAAAGGGTTATGAGAATCCTGCTCGATTTCTCGGTCATGCAAAACAAAGCCAATTTGCCGGGCGAGAGCTCTTGCCCCGCTTGTCCCCCTGCCGGCAGGGAGCGGGAAATCTCAGGGGACTGGGGACAGCCGCTCGTCGTGACGCCGGGAGGCGTTTCAGTAGCATGGGCGTGGGTTCCCAAACGCGATCCTTCGCGTTTGGGGTCCCCGTCCCGCCCATGATTCAGGACCACGGGCCAGATGCCCGTGCTACACGATGCCCTTACGGGCACTCTACAAACGAGGGCTCGGGTGTTTTCAAGGGCCAGCTCTTTCGGTATGATGGCCTGCCCGGACGACAACGCGTCAGCATTTGTCTTCTGAAGGGTTACGTGTAGTGGGGCTTGCCCCACCGAATCACGATTATGAAGGGCAGTCGTACCAGTATGGGTGAACAGGGCAAAGTGCAGGTGCCGATGCCGGCCGAGCGGATCCGGTTCGGCGAGCCGCGACGGCACCTGGTCAATATCGATTCGATCTCCACGAGCCAGCTTTTCGCCGATTGCGTGATCGTGGGTGCGGGGATCGCCGGTCTGCGAGCCGCCCTCGAGGCCGCCGACCACCGCAATGTCATCGTCGTCTGCAAGGCGAGCCTGGAAGACAGTAATACGTGGAGGGCCCAGGGCGGCATCGCCTCGGTGCTCCGCCAGGACGATTCGTTCGAATCGCACATCGCCGACACCCTGCGGACGGGCTGCGGGCTTTGCGAGCCGGACACGGTGGAGCAGGTCGTGCGCCAGGGGCCGGAGCTGGTCCGGCAATTGCAGGAATGGGGCGCCCCGTTCGATCTCAAGGATGGACGCATCGACACGACCCTGGAAGGCGGCCACTCCCACGCCCGCGTGATCCATGGCCATGGCGACGAAACCGGGCGAGCCATCACCGAGGCCCTGATCGGCAAGGTCAAGGGCAAGTCGAAGATCAAGGTCATCGAGAACTTCTTCACGATCGACCTGCTCACGGACCCGGAGAACTGCTGCGTCGGCATCATCGGGCGCTGCAAGAATCGCGGGCTGCAAATCATCTGGGCGGCCAGCACGATCCTCGCCACGGGCGGCGACGGCCAACTGTACCGCGAGACCACGAACCCGCCCATCGCCACCGCCGACGGGCTGGCCATGGCCTACCGGGCCGGCGCGGTCCTGCGGGACCTGGAATTCGTGCAATTCCACCCGACGACGCTCTACGTGGCCGGCGCCTCTCGTGCGCTCATCACGGAGACCCTGCGCGGCGAAGGCGCCTATCTGCTCGACACCAAGGGCCGGCGCTTCATGAAGGAGTATCACGAGTCCGGCGAGCTGGCGCCGCGCGACGTGGTCAGCCGAGCCATCCTCGCCCAGATGCGAAAGACGGAATCGACGCACGTCTACCTCGACGTGCGCCATCTCGACAAGGAGTACTTCGCCAAGCGATTCCCGCTGATCAGCGACCTGTGCGAGAGCTTCGATATCGACGTCAGTCACGACCTGATCCCGGTCCGGCCCAGCGCCCACTACATGATCGGCGGCGTCAAGACCGACGCCTCCGCCCGGACCAGTATCGAGAACCTGTACGCGTGCGGCGAAGTCGCCTCGACCGGTCTGCACGGCGCGAACCGGCTCGGGAGCAACTCCCTGCTGGAGGGTTTGGTGTTCGGCAAAATCGCCGGCCAAGCCGTGGTCATGCGCGAGGCGATGGACGTCACATCGCTCAAGCATCCGGCGCTCCAGTACGAAATCCCCCACTCGGATCGCAGCCGGTTGGACACGGCGGATGTCCGCAACTCGCTGCGGTCGCTGATGTGGCGCAACGTCGGGATTACGCGAAGGGCCAGGCCGCTGGCCGAGGCCCAGGAGATCATCCGGTTCTGGCATCGCTACGTGATGGACAAAGTCTTCGACGCCCCGGAAGGCTGGGAGTGCCAGAACATGCTCACGGTCTCGCTGCTGATCGCCCATTCGGCGGGCCTGCGCAAGGAAAGCCGCGGCGTCCACTACCGCATGGACCATACCCAGACCGACGACAAGCACTATAAAAAGCACATCGAAGTCGTCCGGGCCGAGTGACGCGCAGGACAAGTAGCACGGGCATCCTGCCCGTGTGTACCACGGGCGTCTCGCCCGTGGAGAACCGATGCCCCTACAGGGCCAAGATGGCCCTGCGACACATGGGCAAGATGCCCATGCTACGACGAGTAGGACCTATCAACTGCTTTGCAGCAGGGCCATCAACCACATCGTATAAGAGACCATCGGCGTCCAGTACTCGGAGACATTATAGATGCCGTCGCCCATGAAAGGCTGGTCGTCCACCGTGCCGCCGAGGCCGTTCATGACCGCGCCAGGGAGGCGCGGGGTCGCGGGATGAAATTCGTTGCCGTTGACGAACTGCGGGGGATGGTTGTGACCGATGCCCTCCACCGTGCTGGCATAGAATGGATTGCAGCCGACAATCCAGTCGAGCTGGCTCTGCGCCACGGAGCGCAGGGAAGGATCGCCAAGGGCCTTCGACGCTCTGATCAATCCGACCCCCGCCGAGGCGAGGTTCGCGTTGACGCCCACCCACCAACTGCTGCCCGGCGGCATGAAATAGCGATACCAGTAGTTGCCAATCTTACGGTTACCGCCCGGATCGGCCTGCGTGAAGAAGCCGTAAGGGACGATGCCGAAGCTGTTGCGCTTCGACATGGCGGCCAGATAATCCACGGTGTACAGCCGAATGGCCTTGCGCCAGTTGGCGGCCTCGGCGTGGTCGGGGAACAACTCCACGAGACCGCACAGCCCAAACAGATGCCAGCAGCCGTGGGAGATGTCGCGATACGGCTCGGGACTGGCAGCCGTTCGGCGATAGAAGCCGCGCACGGAATCCTTCGGGTCCAGCGGCTCCGTCACCTGAAGCTGCGCCAGCCGGGAGGCGGCGGCAATGGCCTCGCCCTTATACTTCTCCTGCCCCGTGCTCTTGTACAGCTCGATGGCGGCCGCCAGCGCGCCGCCAAGATTCTCCGCACTGTTCTCCGGCCACCTCTGGGCGCACCACTCGTAGCAACGTTTTGCCGCTTCCAGGCATTTGTCGGAATACGGCCGGTCGCTCGGTTTCGTCAGCCGGGCCATCATGGCCTCGGCGATGACGAACTTGTACTGGCCCAAACGGTCGAGAGGCTTGGTCTGGATGACGCGGTCGTCCTTGCGGCCCACGATGGTGATCTTGCTCCGGGTCCCGCCCGGCGCCGGATCGATCGTATTGGGCTCTCCCCCTTCCGGCCCGATGACGTTATCCGTCCAGCGATTGCCGTCGCCATGCCGCAGGGCGTCGCCGCCGACGTGATTCATCACGTAGCCAACCGGCTCCTGCATGTTGAGAAAGTACCGGTTCCCCCAGCGAAGCTCCTCCATGATCCGCCGGCGCATCGGTTCGCCAGCGGTCAGGTCATACACCTGCGCCAGGCCGATCATGCCGTGAATGGTAGCGCCGACCCACTTGCGCAGGTCGGAGGCGTCATGCCAGCCGCCGGTCGTGTCCTGGTGCTTGCCGTTGTCGAGCCTGACGGCGTCATCGCAATGGCACGGCGTCAGATACCCGGTCTCGCTCGGCCCGCACCGCTGCAAGCCGAAGTACCCGACGACGGTTTGGATCGCATTGCCATAGACCTCCGAGGAGATTCGGAAAGGCCAGGACCGCGATGGGCCCGCCTTGATGCAGTAGGTGCCGGCTTCTTTGACGGAGCTGAAATCGCCGACAAGGAAGCGGCCGAAGTCGCCGTCGGACGCAGCCAGCGGCCCTGAGAACACGACCTTCTGGTCATTCGTCCGAATCACCTCGAAGCGTTCCGGCCCCGGCGCCTTGAGCGCGCACTTCTTCGAGGCCCCCGGAGCAAAGCCGATCTGGTTGACGGTCACATCCACCCGCCAGTCGCGGGAAAATGTCTCGCCAAGGACCGGGCCGGTCGCACACAGAAGGATCAGAAGCAGGCAGCAATTCAGTTTGTGCATAGCCGTCATCCTCCAAACAGCCGGTCGGCAGGCCCGACCGGAACATCGAACCCCGCCGCACCGCATAAAAAGGCGTTGCTTTACGTACCGCCGGTGCAGTGTAGAAGCCGTGTTGCGGCACGTCAAGTCGAATCGGTACGCTGCTCGTGGGGTGTGACCAGATTCTCTGGCGAGTCTGTCGGAGAAGGCATTCCCATCCCGGATAGACGAGAAAACGGCCCCTCTGTCACCGGCCTAGCGCCTGGCGGTCCTTCCCGCGCAGAGCCTGCCCCCGACCTTGAGCGGGGGCGGGAATCCAGGAACCGACCGTGGCGTCCTGGACCCCTGCCCATTCGGCTGTCGCTCAGGGCGGGCTCTGCGCAGGGGTGACAGAGTCCGTACCATCCACGGACACAAAAGCACTTACGGTGTGCCAGAAGAATTAGGAACACCCCTCCCGTGCCAAATCTGGCAGAGAAGCTATTCCGCGTGGCACGGACAAGCTTGTTTGTCCGTGGGCTTTCAAAGAATCCGTCCTGTCCGAAGCAACACCGACAAACGAGTTTGTCGGTGCCACCCAAATTCAGACCCATGATAGCAGGTGGAGGACCGAATGTGGTAGAATAGCGGATAGCTCACGACCAATCGTCAATCGTAAATCGTAAATCGTAAATCCCAAGGGCGGTTTGGGCGGTCGCCTTGCGTGGCTTCGTGCGACGCAGGGAGGAAAGTCCGAGCAGGACAGGGCGCGGTGGTGGCTAACGGCCACCGGGAACCGGCTCCTGTTTGCGAGCGATCGCAGGCAGGTCCCGGCGATCCCAGGGAAAGTGCCACAGAAAACACACGGCCGATGGCCCTCCCGACGCGCAGCGGCGCTGCGGGGGGGCACAGGCAAAGGTGAAATGGTGCGGTAAGAGCGCACCGCGGCGGCGGTGACGTCGCCGGCAGGGAAAACCCCACCGCCTGCAAGACCAAGCAGCCGGTCGGCGAAAGCCGAACTTGGCCCGAGTGCGAGCGGCTACGGCCGCTCGACCGGCGGGTAGGTCGCTTCCCGCTTCCGCGGGAGAGCCAGTCGGCAACGGCTGGTCCAGAGAAATGATCGCCGCCCGCCGCAAGGCGGGAACAGAACTCGGCTTACAGAGCCGACCCTTGGGATTTATGATTTACGATTGAGAATGGATGATTCCGCCGGTGGCTGCAAAGCGCAAAACTCCCAGCCGACGGACCGTCGGCTGGTTCTTGGAGGTGGCAGAAAAACCCTGCGTCTGGGAGACATTGTAGGCTTGATAAGAAGAACTCAAGGACTTGGGACGTTCCCAACGGGTTCGGGAGGACATGCAATACGGCCCGCCCATCCGACGTCTTTGCATTGTCGACGAAGCTCTTGAGACGGCGGACCTTCGGGTTACAATGAGCCGCTTGGCGTTACGATAGATGGATACGACAACAGATTGCTGCACAAGGAGAACAGGTATGGTGACAGTTGGACGGTCGATGATCTCAACGATTCTGCCCGGTTTGATGGCGTTCGCAATGGCCGGCCAATCCGCGTTTGGGGCCGACTGGCCCTGTTATCGCGGGCCGAGCCATAACGGCATCAGCCTTGAGACCGACTGGAACTCCAATTGGGGAGCTTCGGGGCCGAAGGTGCTTTGGCAGAAATCGATCGGCGTCGGCTTCTCCACGACCGCTGTCGCCGACGGGCGAGCCTACAACATGGGCAACGGCGACAAGAAGACCGAAACAGTCTACTGCTTCGACGCCAAGACGGGCAAGGAGCTCTGGAAGCACTCCTATCCCTGCCCGCTCCTGCCGAACTCCTACGAGGGCGGCTCGCTCTCGACGCCCACCGTAGACGCGGGAAAGGTCTACACCCTCAGCAAGATCGGCGACTTGTTCTGCCTCGATGCCGCCACCGGCAAGGTGCTCTGGCACAAGCAGTTGAACAAGGAGCTGGGCTTCGCGCTGCCGACGTGGCATTTCTCCAGTTCCGCACTGATCGCGGGCGACATGCTGCTGCTCAACATGGGCACAGCCGGCGCGGCCCTGAACAAGAACACCGGCGACATCCTCTGGCAGAACGGCAAGGGCAAGTGCGGCTATGCCACGCCCGTACCGTTCGAGATGGATGGGCAGCCGTGCCTGGCGATCATGAGCGAGGTCACGCTCTTTGTCGTCAGGCAGACCGACGGCAAGCCGTTGTGGCAGTACCCCTGGAAGACCCAGTACGAGGTCAACGCCGCAGACCCGGTCGTCATCGGCAACCAGATGCTCATCACCTCGGGATACAAGCACGGCTGTGCCCTGCTGAAATTCACGGCCGCCGGCGCCAAGAGCCTGTGGGAAAACAAAGCAATGGCGATGCAGATCAATTGCCCCATCGTCCGCGACGGATTCGTCTACGGCTTCGACGAGAACATCTTCAAGTGCCTCAAGCTCGAGGATGGCAGCGAGCAGTGGGTGGATAGGAGCCTGGGCAAAGGTTCCCTCATGATGAGCGCCGACGGCCGGCTGATCATCACGAGCGAGAAGGGCGAGCTGGTCATCGCCAAGGCCGATCCGCAGAAGTTTGATGTTGTGGCCCGCGCCCAGATCCTGCCCAAGACCAAGTGCTGGACCTCGCCGGTGCTGGCGAACAGCAACATTTACGCCCGCAACGCGGCCGGGGATTTCGTGTGTGTGGATGTCAGCGGCCCCGGCAGGTAGATTCACCTGCTACGATGCGTGAGTGGTGGGATTGCATGGATATAACGCCGGAATTGACTTGGATATGTCACCCCCGCGAAGGCGGGGGTCCATTACCATGCGATGGGTTCCTGGATTCCCGCCTTCGCGGGAATGACAAGACACAAGACAGTCCCTGTTCCAGAAGCGTGGCCGGGAAGATCGATTCGCACAACAGGGTAGAACATGAAGACCTATGAGCAGATCAATGACCGGATCGAGTCGGGCAAGGCCGTCGTGCTGACCGCCGACGAGATCATGGACTACGTCGATAAGAAGGGCGTTGCGGCGGCGGCCAAGGAGGTGGACGTGGTCACCACCGCCACCTTCGGGCCGATGTGCTCGTCGGGATGCTTCCTGAACTTCGGGCACTCCAAGCCGAGGATTCGCATGTCCGAGGCGTGGATCGAGGACGTCCTCGTCTACGCGGGCGTCGCGGCGGTGGACGTCTATCTCGGGGCGACGCAACTGCGCCACGCGGACCCGGCGAACATGTACTATCCCGGCGAGTTCCGCTATGGGGGCGGCCACGTGATCGAGGACCTCGTCGCAGGCAAGACGCTCCAGCTCTTCGCCCTGTCCTACGGGACGGATGAGTACCCGCGCCGGGAGATTCGCACGTACTTCACGATCCACGACCTGAACCAGGCCATCATGGTCAACCCGCGTAACTGCTATCAGAACTACAACGTGGCCATCAACGATTCGGATCGGACGATCTACACGTACTTAGGCGTCCTGGAGCCCGGCCGCAAGAACGCGACGTACTGCTCCGCGGGTCAGTTGTCGCCGCTGCTGAACGATCCGTACTACGAGACGATCGGCGTGGGGACGCGCGTCTGGCTGGCGGGCGCCCACGGGCACGTCTACGCGGAGGGCACGCAACACGCCGGCGGCGGCGAGCGAACCCCCAACGGTGTGCCGAAGGAAGGCGCGGGGACGTTGGCTCTGACCGGGGATATGAAACAGATGCGGCCGGAGTTCGTGCGGGGCGTGAGCCTTCGGGGCTACGGCGTGTCGCTGGCGCTGGGGGTCGGGGTGCCCATCCCCATCCTGAACGAGGAGATTCTCAAGCGAACCTGCGTCCGGGACCGGGATATCCTGGCCCCTGTGGTCGATTACAGCGTCGATTATCCGGAAAAGACCGGCCGCGTGATCCGCTACGTCAATTACGAGCAGTTGCGCAGCGGCCAGATCGAGGTGGAGGGCAAAAACGTCGCCGTCGGCTCGATCTCATCCTATTACAAGGCATTGGAGATCGCCAACCTGCTGGCCGACGAGATTCGCCGGGGCGAGTTCTTGGTGAGCCGGCCGATTGCCCCGCTGCCCCGGGACACCAAGATGAAACCCCTTGTGATAAGGGAGAAACCTGCATGAGTCCGATGGTGACGCAGAAACTGATGCTGTTCTTCCCGCGCTGCGAGTGCGAGAAGCCGATCATTTACCACTTGGTGAAGGACCACAACCTCATCGTGAACGTCTACCGGGCGAAAGTGACGCCCGAGGAGGAGGGCTACTTGGTCCTGGACGTAACGGGGACGGAGCAGGACATCGAGGGGGCGATGAATTTCCTGCGAACGTTCAATGTCACGATCAACGCAAGCGGCAAGGGCCTGACCTGGGACGAGCACCGCTGCACACACTGCGGCCAGTGCATCCCGCACTGCCCCACCGAGGCCCTGCACCTCGCGGACAAAGCCACGCGTCAGGTGGCATTTGACGAAGCGGAATGCATCGAGTGCATGGCTTGCATTCGCGTCTGCCCCTTCAACGCCTGCGCCTCGGCCTTTTGATTTACTATTTAAGATTGACAATTTGCGATTTGTGGCTTCGATGCGCGGCCTGTGAGAACGAAAATAGTAAATCTGAAATAGTCGATAGTAAATGGTAAAGCGGGCCTACCGGACCTTCACGCACCACGAGGCGGTCCTCCGCATCTGCTGTGATAAGTTCGATGTCATCACGACGGAGATCGTACGCCAGCGCCGGATTCTCGAAGAGTACATCGCCCGCCACCCCCAGTTCCAATCCACGCTTGAACCCATCGATCTGCGAGCCGATGCGCCGGAGGTGGCGCGACGAATGGCTTGGGCGGCCCGGCGGGCGGGTGTCGGACCGATGGCAGCCGTTGCGGGCGCCATGGCGCAAATGGCGGCCGAGGCGGCGCTGGCCGCCGGAGCCGAGGAGGCCATTGTAGACAATGGAGGCGATATCTATCTAAAAGCGGTGGAGCCCGTTCTCATCGCCCTGGGCACGGGCACCGCCAAGCTGGCCGACCGGCTTGCCCTCTCCGTGGAGCCGCACGAGACGCCGATCTCGGTCTGCTCTTCCTCGGGCAAGATGGGCCACTCGATGAGCTTCGGTCTGTGCGATCTCGCCACCATCGTAGCGAAAGACGCCGCGTTGGCCGATGCCGCCGCCACGCAGGCCGGGAACCTCGTCAAGACCGTCAACGACGTGGACGCGGCCCTCGAACGCATCCTCCGCATTGAGGGCATCGACGGCGTGATACTCGTGAAAGATGACCGAATCGGCCTGGCCGGCCATCTGCCCCGGCTGGTCAGAACAGACCGCTGAACTGCCGAGCCGGCGTTTTCCTCAATCATCAATCATCAATTCAAAGCGTCCAGCCTTTGCGGTACTCGCGACGGAGGAAGGCGTCGGCCTCGGGGCAGCCGGCGGCCTTGAGGCCCTTCGGGTCCCAGGTGAGCTTCTGGCCCGTGCGCAGCGCGACGTTGCACAACAGCGCCGCTTCCGTCAGGGCGCCCGAGTAATCGAAATTGCAGGTGGTCGGCCCACCGGTCTTGCAGGCCTTGATCCACTCCTGGTGGTGACCGATGGAGTCCGGGATGAAGGGATCGGGCCGCTGGAAGTCCACGAACTTCTCCTCGGGCAGCAGTTGGTGCTTGTCGTAGTTGGCAATCAGCATCCCCTTGGACCCGAGGAACAAGACCGCGCTGCCCCACGGGGGAATGTTCTTCTCCTTCACGAAGGCCGGATAGCCGCCGCCGTTGTACCAGGTGAGCGTCACGGAGGGCAGCTCGCCGCGAGCGGGGTACTCCTGCCGGGCAATCGTCCACCGGGCCGCACTTTCCGGATGGACCGGCCCCTCGGCTTCCACCGTGGTCGGATACCGCAGCTTCAACGCCCAGAACGCCAGATCGCAATAGTGGCAGAAGAAATCGCCGAGCTGGCCGTTGGCGAAGTTCCACCAATAGCGCCACTGGAACGGCGCGTAGGCCGGGCTGTAGGGCCGATAGGCGGCCGGCCCCAGCCATAGGTCCCAGTCCATCGTTGACAGCACGGGCGGCTGATCCTTCGGAGCATCGGGTTGCGACATGCCGGTCGGCTTGGCCGGGCCCTTGAAGTTGGCGCTGAGCCACACGTGAACCTCGCCGATGGAACCGATGGCCCCGGTCTGCACGAGCTCCACGACGCGACGATAATTCGGCTCCGCATGGATCTGCGTGCCCATCTGCGTGACGAGCTTTTTGTCCCGGGCGACCTCGGCCATGACCCGGGCCTCGTAGACCGTGTGGGCGAGCGGCTTCTCGCAGTAGCAGTGCTTGCCGAGCTTCATAGCCATGACCGCCGCCGGGGCGTGGGTGTGGTCCGGC
>Ga0315294_10004736_pt1 | contig 14889 bp, 10 predicted proteins | sample YL17G13_40_MG_FD_203626 | JGI IMG/M metagenome (GOLD analysis project Ga0315294, IMG submission 203626) | Sediment microbial communities from Yellowstone Lake, YNP, Wyoming, USA - YL17G13_40 | ecosystem: Environmental > Aquatic > Freshwater > Lake > Sediment | place: USA: Wyoming | collected... | reverse complement strand
TGGGGGAGGAGCCACCCAACTGTATTCCGAGACTTTCATGAAGAATCTTGACATAGTTGAGAGATGGCTGATGTGGGGGCCCTGACATGCATCAGATAGATTATTGAGTCCATAGGTTGGTGTGTTGTCCATGAGCGAAGAGCGGATTGACTTAGGGCATTCGGCTGGACTGGACGCTCGATGGAGACGGGTGGCGGTTCCGGAGGAAGCGTTTGTTCGAGCCAGAATCCTGGAGGTCTCCGATGAGACTCACTACAGATTGGCTACTGAGCACGGACTCGAAATCTGGGCGCAAGCTCCGGAATTTTCTGAATTTGAGGTCGGCAAGGAGACAAGGATCTTCCTCACAATGCATTCAGAGGAGTTCAGGTTGATACCTTCTCTTCCTGGCACAAGCGGCATCGGAATCAAGCGTGCATCTCTCTCTGTGCGAGATTCGGGGAGACATTACAAATATCTGGCGAGAATGGGCGGTCTGTATGATTGGTTTGTTGATCGAGGGTATAGGACCAATTCAGCCGCTCTCAACATGATCGTGCTGCTGGACGTGGGATTCCCTGTGGCGACTTTGATGCGAATCGATGCCGACAGTGGTGTCAAGGCCTACTTCGGCTTCGACGACTATGTCGATGGCGTGGGCAATTTTACTATCACGCCGTCAACACCCTCGGTAGACAGTATGTATACGCTCAAGGCCGCTCCCTGGTCGATGCGCGCAGTAGAGGTGTGCTACGCCGAAACAGGGAACGGTCTATCTAAGCAGCGCATTCCTTCCAAGTCAGAGCGCAGGGAGGTGCGCAAGACTTGCAGAGATTCAAAACCTCGGAATGATTATGTTTAGGCCTCGCCCGACACTAGTAGAGCATGACCGAGGTCTTGGCGATCTGGTCCGTCCACTTCTGCCTCGGGTCCTTCGTGTCAACAGCCATGCCGACGATCCAGTCCAGGAGCAGGAGTACCACGAAGACCTTGGATACGTTCCTCAGAATCGCCTTGGCGAAATCCAGCTTTCCCGTCGTGGACACTGTCTTCAGATGGAGCAGCATCTTGCCAACCGTTCCCCCGATTGTGGCGTCGAAGAGCGCGCAGTACAGGAAGAACAGGCCGCCTGCGAAGAACCAGGGGAAGAACAGAGGGGTCCCCAGAACCCGGAAAAGGATCGAAATTGGCGCATAGATGATCAGCGCGTCGATGATGATGGCCGCGAACCTGCGGACCCAGTGTTCCTGGAGCGCCTTGTCCTGGCTTAGGTAGTCGAATCCAGTTACCATGCTGAAGCAACCTCTTTGTCCTCGGATGTATCGCTCAGGTATATGTCTTTCCGTCAAGTGCGGACAGTGCCACTCGGATCGCCCGTCTTTCATCACTTGTCAGCATGAAAGTTCTCGTCATCGTGGCGATTGCATAATCGCATCCCATCCCTTAAGAACCATCGGACAGGTTCATCCAGTCGGCGCACATTCCTTTATACTGGCCTTGGCACTACTGGTCAAAGCAATGGCAGAGATACGGCTCTTCGCTCTTATGGAGCGGGAGGACGACCCTAAGAAGTGCACCGCTGCGAAGCTTGTCAGGCTGGGAGATGTCCGAGAGGTAGTGCATGCCGGGCGGATCCCAAGGGGTGCACTGGTCCTCGACCCCGAGGCGGAGAAGGCGCTTTCCCGGGAGGACCTCCCTTCGGCGAAGAAGCTGGGCATACTGGTGCTCGACTGCTCATGGAACAAGCTATCAAAGTTCCCAAATGTGAGGAAGGGTCTGAAGCACAGAGGCCTTCCATTCCTCCTTGCTGCGAACCCGACCAACTTCGGCAAGGGACAGAAGCTATCCACCGCTGAAGCCCTCTCAGCATCGCTGTACATCTTGGGAGAGGAGGAACAGGCCAAGCACCTCATGAGCAGGTTCAAGTGGGGAGAGACTTTCATCTCGATCAACAAGGACAGGCTAGAAGCATACGCGGCCGCGAACACGAGCGCGGAGGTCGTCGAGGCACAGACAAGAATGCTTCAGGTAATCGAAAGGCACAAAGATGGACAGGCAGAGTAGCCTTATGTATCACATGTCGATTCCCTGTACCCTTTTGCCAAGAGCATCGGGAACGGCAAGGGCATCGACCATGATTCGAGGGGGGAACTGAACGCCTAAAGAATACACTCCTGAAGACCTAGTCTCCATCTGGGAAGAGTTCCTGGGAGGGCAGGAGCGGAGGCACCTTGTGTCGACTATCGCCGACCTGTACCCCGATGTGAGAAGCATATACGTGGACTTCTCGAGCATTGAGAAGTTCGACCCCGACCTCGCCAACTACACACTCGTGAATCCGACCCTGTCGCTGCGCTCGGCGGAGGAGGCCATAAAGCGTATGGTCTCACATGCTCTCACGAACCCATTCGTCCATTTCCGCATCAACGGGCTTCCGCGCGATTCGCGCATAGAGGTCAGAAAGCTGAGGGCAAAGCATCTAGGAAGTTTCGTGTCCATCGAGGGCCTGGTCAGGAAGGCAACGGAAGTCAGGCCCAGGGTGACCATTGCGGAGTTCGAGTGCGCCAGGTGCGGGCACAAGATCACCCTAGAGCAGGAAGGCATGCTCTTTCATGAGCCGCTCGAGTGCTCCAAGGAAGAGGGCGGTTGCGGCCGAGGCACCGGTTCGACCAAGTTCAGGCTCCTCACTGATCCGTCCAAGTTCGTGGACACCCAGAAGATAGAGGCCCAGGAGCCACCGGAGGGACTGAGGGGAGGAGCTCAGCCCGAGAGGCTAGTGGGCTACATCGAGGACGACCTCTCGGGCCGTATTTCTCCCGGAGACAGGGTCATCCTCAACGGGATCCTGAGGAGCCAGCAGAAGGGCACGCAGGTCAAATCGACGCTGTTCGAGATACACATGGATGTCAACTCGGTGGAGTACGAGGAGCACGAGTACGAGGAGATCCTTATCACTCCCGAGGACGAGCTGAAGATACGCGAGTTCGCGAAGTCCCCGGACATCTTCGAGAAGGTCATAGCGTCCATATCGCCCACAATCTTCGGCTACGATCAGGAGAAGGAGGGCCTAGCCCTGCAGTTGTTCGGGGGCGTTCAAAAGACGATGGATGACGGCACCAGAATCAGAGGGGACATACACATCGCACTCATCGGTGACCCAGGCACTGCCAAGTCGCAGATCCTGAGATACATGGCGCAGCTTGCCCCCAGAGGCATCTACACGTCCGGGAAATCGTCATCCGCAGCGGGCCTCACTGCCGCTGCAGTCAAGGACGAATTCGGAGAGGGCAGGTGGACCCTCGAGGCGGGCGCTCTTGTCATCGCGGACAAAGGCCTCGCATGCATCGACGAGCTCGACAAGATGAACGACCAGGACAGGTCCGCCATTCACGAGAGCCTCGAGCAGGGCACGATCTCAGTGGCCAAGGCCGGGATCACGGCGACTCTTCAGTCCAGGTGCGCAGTCCTAGGAGCTGCGAACCCAAAGTACGGCAGGTTCGACGCGAACAGGAACATGGCCGAGCAGATCGACCTCCCGCCCGCGCTTCTGTCCAGATTCGATGCCATCTTCACAATGACCGACCGGCCGGACTCCGATCAGGACAAGAAAGTGGCCGCGCACATCCTCAAGGCGCACAGGAGGGGCGAGGTCATGCTGCACGAGTCGCCCGAGAGCATCACACATGTCGACGTCGCTGAGATACTCAGAGACAGCGCAGGACTCGTTCCAGCCATGGATCGTGACTTCCTTAGGAAGTACGTCGCGTACAGCAAGCGCATCACCCCCGTCATGAGCGACGAGTCAATCCGTACGCTCCAGGGGTACTACGTCTCCATCAGGAAGCTGGGCGAGGGCGCGGAGGCCTCCGTGCCCATCACCGCGAGGCAGCTGGAGGCGCTGATACGTATGTCCGAGGCCAGCGCGAGGGCAAGGCTCAGTACGATTGTCGAGACGGACGATGCGAATCGCGCGATCAAGATAGTCGAGTACTACCTCGCCAAGGTTGCGAGCGAGGGCGGTAGGAGGGACATAGACCTCATCGCGACAGGCACGAGCAGGGTACAGAGGGATCAGATCTATGTGCTGAGGAACCTCGTGCAGCAGCTCGCCGATGCCAAGAGGGGCGTGAGCGAGGCCGAGCTGATCCAGAAGGCCGGGTCGGAGAACATATCCGAGGACAGAGTGAGGGCGCTGCTGAAGAAGCTGAGCGATGCAGGCGAAGTCTATTCGCCTCAGCCAGGATACTTCAAGCTGGCGAGCGAGGAGCGCATCGGATGATATGCATCAAGGTCCACAGGCGGGGCACTGAGACGGTCGTTGCCGCCTGCGACTCAGACATAGTTGGAAAGACCTTCAGGTCCAAGGATCTCAAGATACAGGTCTCCGAAGGGTTCTACAAGGGCGACACTGGCGACGAGGACCTGCTCGTCAGCAGGCTCGAGATGGCGACCATTGCCAACCTCGTCGGTGAGAAGACTCTCGAGATCGCGATCAAGCACGGGTACGTCGACCCTGCCAGCGTGCTGGTCATCGGGGGAGTTCCACACGCGCAAATGGCGAGGATGATGTAGTTGTTCTGCGTCGAATGCGGCCGCGAAGGCGAACTCATTGGCTCCCTATGCGAGGATTGCTATTCCAAACGGCATGTCCAGCCTTCTCTGCCGGACCATGTCGATGTGATCCTCTGCGCCCACTGCTCCTCAATGGAGACGGATAAGGGCTGGGAGGATGTCGGCTCTGTCAAGGAGGCATCCGAGCTCGCTCTCAGGCAGGCGCTGGTCCTGCCGAAGGACTCGAAGCTCTCGGACTTGCGCGTGCAGCTCAACGAGAAGGACGAGAGGAACCTGGATGCCAAGGTGAGCGTTCTGCTGACCGTTATGGGTCATGAGTTCGAGCGGGAGCTCGGCACTATCGTCAGGTTGAAGCGCGGTTCCTGCACCGAGTGCTCGAAACAGCAGGGGAACTACTACGAGGCGATACTCCAGGTCAGGGGCCCGGGCCGCGATCTCGATGATAACGCTCAGAAAGACATCGAGAGCCTTGTCCAGAAAAGGGTCGCCACGATGAGGAAGGCAAGCAGGGGAGCGTTCGTCAGCAAGATCGAGCGTGTCAAGGGCGGTCTTGATTTCTACTTCAGCACGGCCCCGGCCGCCAGGGGCCTGGCGAAGGAGATACGGGAGTCCTTCTGCGCGGAGTACAAGGAATCATCGAAGCTCTGGGGCAGGCGCCTGGGCAAGGAGATATACAGGATGACCTTCCTCGTGCGGCTGCCAGGGTTCTCCCGAGGCGACATCGTAGAGCACCAGTCACGGGAATACCTCGTGCGCGGAATGTCAAGAGGGATGATACGCGGCTTCGATCTCAAGACGGGCGAGGAACGCTCCCTCAAGATGAAGGAGGCAGACGATTGCACGCTGATTCACACCGGCGCTCAGGTGCTGAATGCGGTCGTGCTGTCGGAGAAGGAGAGCGAGCTCCAGATCCTTGACCCGGAGACCAACACACCTGTCGACTTGCGCAAGCCAATCGGCTTCTCTCGAAAAGGCGAACACGTGAGGATCGTGAAGACGAAGCTCGGGACGTTCGCCATCAGCGACAGCTGGTAATCGTCCCGATTCCGACTTGTTCCATCAAAAGGCATTAATTCTCTAGCCTCATACACCGGCCGAGAGGTCCGACAAGTTATGGTCACTGAAGCAGATGTTACGAATGCCACCGTCGAGCTGCTCCGGAAGACAGTCGTCAAGCTCCCTGCGGATGTGGAGAAGGCCATCAGGAAGGCCTACGCCGCTGAGACCGACGAGGTACCGAGAATGCAGCTCAAGGCGATCGTGGAGAACATGGACATGGCGATCAAGGGGAACACTCCGATGTGTCAGGACACTGGTGTGACGATCTTCTACGCCACGCTGCCCAAAGACTGCAAGATCGATGTCGCGAAGGGCATCGTAGAGGGCGTCAGGAAGGCCACGAAGGAGGTTCCGCTGAGGCCGAACGCAGTGCATCCGATCACTAGGAAGAATCCTGGCGACAACGTTGGCGAGAGACACCCGTACATCAACTGGAAGCTCCATGACAAGGACTACATCGAGATCACGGTGATGACGAAGGGCGCAGGTTCAGAGAACATGAGCCAACTCGCCATGCTGACGCCGACCCAGGGTCTCAAAGGGATCAAGGAGTTCATCCTCAACTCAGTCCTGAGGGCCGGCAGCAACCCGTGCCCGCCTACGATACTGGGCGTGGGAATAGGCGGCTCGTCCGATATCGCGATGAAGCTCGCCAAGGAAGCGCTCCTGAGGCCGATCGACGAGAGGCACAAGGACCCGGAGATCGCGAAGCTCGAGACCGAACTGCTCGAGGCCATCAACATGTTGGGCATCGGCCCGATGGGCCTTGGCGGAAAGACCACGTGCCTCGGCCTGAACATCGAATATGCGTATTGCCACACGGCGAGCCTGCCCGTTGGCTTGAACGTCCAGTGCTGGGCCGGCAGACGCGGCACCGTCAGGATACATCCGGACGGCAAAGTCGCCTACCCGACCCATGAGAGGTGATCAAGATGCCAAAGAGGTTGAAGACCCCATTGACAGAGAGTGATGTCCGAGCGCTGAAGCTGGGAGAGACCATCTATCTTGACGGCATCATCTACACAGGAAGGGACGAGGTCCACATACATGCCCTCGAGGGTCTGGAGAAGGGAAAGAAGCCCCCGGTCGAGTTCAAAGGGTCCGCGCTGTTCCACTGTGGTCCGATCATGAGGAAGGTCGGGGACAAGTGGCAAGCAGTCGCCGCAGGTCCTACGACATCGTCAAGGATGAACTCCCTGGAACCTCAGTTCATAGAGAAGTTCAGGCCCGGGGCGATCATAGGCAAGGGCGGCATGTCACAGCCGACAGTCGATGCCATGAAGAAGTTCGGGGCCGTGTATCTCGCGATCACCGGCGGGGCGGCCGTTCTGGCCGCGAAGGGTATCAAGAGCGTGGAGGGCGTCGAGTGGTTCGAGCTGGGGATGCCAGAGGCGATCTGGATCCTGAACGCAGAGAACTTCGGACCACTGACCGTTGCGATCGATGCGAGCGGCAACAGCCTGTTCGCAGATGTCAACGTGAAGGTCAAAGAGAACGAGAAGAAGGCCCGCGCGAAGCTCGGCCTCGCCTGAAGATGCAGACAGACGAGCGGGCCTATTCCCCGCTCTTTTTGATTTTTCTCACTTTCTGTTCCTGCGAGTCAGGGGCTTCTGAGGACTTTTCGGACGTCTCAGCGTCCTCGGTCCGTTCGCCTTCCTTCTCCGCTTCCTCTTCAGCCTCATCGTAGACTGCGGGAGCGGACTCAGGCGCTTGGAAGGTGCGTATCCTGAGGTATACCGCTACTGCGAGTATCACTATCGTCAGGAACAGTGCCAGGATCATCATGGAGTGCGCCATGTCGAACCCGAAGATGAACCCCTCTCCCACCCCCCTCCTGAGGGGATTCATGAGGAACCTGTGGTTCGTGGTGTCGTTCTCTCTCACATCCAGATGACCGATCTCGAGAGGTCTGTAACCTTCCTTCTCGAACTGGATTGTGTAGTTCCCCTCCGTGAGGCCGGGGAACACGAACTCGCCATTGATGTTCGTGTATGTCGAAAGCGTGTCCTTGTTCTCGCCGATGATTGTAATCAACACGCCTGAGAGCGGTGAATTGGAGTCTCCCGCAATCACGGTGCCTTGGAGGAGGGAGCCGGGCATGACGGTCAGATTCACTTCTAGCTGTGTCTCCCCTCCAGCCGGGATCACGACATTCTCGATAGTCTTGGTGTAGTAGCCAGTCCTTGAGGCGAGGACCGTGTATGTTCCAGCCGTGAGATTCCCTATTTCGAAGTTGCCATCGATACCCGATATGCTGTAGAACTCGGTTCCGACGACAGATATGTTCACTCCTACCAAGAGAAATGAGCCCGATTTGACGATCCCGTAGAGTCTCGTCGGTTTCTCGGTGAGGTTGAAGTCTACGCCCGCGGTCATATTACCTCTTGTCACAAGGATGTCGACGCTTGAATTGGAGAAGAATCCGTCCTTGGACGCGGTCACGGTGTAGATGCCCTCAGGTATGTTGGTGATGTTGTAGCTGCCGTCGGATCCGCTGCTGACAGTCAGGGTGACCGACCCTACCTGCACTGACACATTCGTGTTGTTGAGTGGGGACAGCTGCTGGTTAGCGCGGTAGACATAGACATGGCCAGAAATCGACCCGTTCTGGGATATCAGGATGAAGTCCCTCGTGACGCTGCCTTCCAGGGGGACCACGACGTCCTGAAGAGAGCCCAGGACATAGCCGGACGCGTTCGCGATGACGGAGTAAGTGTTAGCGGGTATTCCCGCAAGTTGATAGTACCCGTCCGCGGGGGTAACATTGGCGGAGTAGCCGAGAGGGGTTATGGTCACGTTCGCTCCCGTCACTGGAATAGGCGACCCGCCCGAGATGGTCTTGACCGTGCCTTGGATGTACCCGCCGTAGACCACGAGGTCGACGTATGCGGTCTCGTTCTCGATCAGGTAGACGGTCTCCTGGTAGCTGTCCCTGTACCCGCCCGCACTGGCGTTAAGCTGGTATGTGACAGGAGACCCAGACTCCCCGGCCGTCAAGTTCGTCAGCACGACAGTCCCGCTATCTGCCGTCTGGTTCTGCCACGATGTGCCGTCTCCCCATGTCTTCACGGTCGCTCCGGTCAATGGCCTCCCGACATTGTCTGTGACATTGACCATGATTGTCCCCGAAGGCCAGGTCTGCATCGCTGCGGCCTTCTTCATTGGCTCCTCGTTTGTTCCTGGGTCGAAGGAGAAGAACAAAGCCGTCGACAGCATCAGAAAGACGAGCGTAAGCGCCAGCGCGCCCAGCCTTGAAACCACATGCCTAGTCATTCGCCATCCACTTTCGTTCTTCATCGGCTAGTTCAGATAAATACGTTTGCCGATGCCCCCACATTTTCCATGGTGCCTGACAACCATTTAATATCAACACTGAATAACGAAGCAAGATTGACGGTCAGGCATTATGATTACCAAGACTACCGATAAGCGGTCAACCGAGGACGTTCTGTCCCTGATGCACCCCATAGTGTCAGAGTGGTTCAGAACGAAGTTCGGCGATGTGACAGAAGCTCAGTCCATGGCCGTTCCATTGATTCACGGACGGAGGAATGTGTTAGTGTCTTCGCCCACGGGTTCGGGCAAGACGCTCACTGCCTTCCTATCCATTCTCAACGAACTCATCCTTCAGGCTGAGAAGGGCGCGCTCGAGGACAGGATATACGCGGTCTACGTCTCTCCTCTCAAGGCACTGGCGAACGACATAAACGAGAACCTGATCAAGCCCTTGGCGGAGATTTCCGAGCTGTTCAGGGCCAAGGGATTGTCCCCACCCGGTGTCAAGGTCGCAGTCAGGACGGGGGACACCCTCCCGAGCGAGAGACAGAAGCAGTCCAGGGCGCCTCCTCACATCTTTATCACAACCCCAGAGTCGCTCTCCCTCGTGCTGTCAACGCCGGTCTTCAGCACGAAGTTCGAGGATGTCGACTACGTGATAGTGGACGAGGTCCATGAGATATGCGACTCGAAGAGAGGCGTCGCGCTCTCGGTGGCGATTGAGCGCCTCCAGAGCTTCTGTCCCAGAGAGTTCGTCAGGATAGGCCTGTCTGCGACGGTGGCCCCTCTCGAGCAGGTGGCCGAGTACCTCGTGGGTCTGAAGGACGGAAGTCCGAGGGATGTCAACATCGTCGAGGTCTTCGCCCAGCGCGACCTCGACCTGCAAGTCATCTGCCCGACGAAGGACATGACGGCCCTGTCGTTCGAGGTCGTGAACTCGAAGATGTACGATTTGCTCAAGGAGATGATCGAACAGCACAGGACGACTCTGGTGTTCACGAACACCCGAAGCGGAACCGAGAGCGTTGTGTACAAACTCAAGGAGAGAGGCCTGGAGAGCATAGGGACGCACCACGGCAGCCTGAGCAGGGAGACCAGGATGGAGGTCGAGGGTAGCCTGCGAAACGGCGAGCTCCAGGCGGTCGTCTCCTCCACTTCTCTTGAACTCGGGATTGACATAGGGTCCATAGACCTCGTTGTGCAGATTGGATCTCCAAAATCCGTCGCCAAAGGTCTTCAGAGGGTCGGCAGGGCAGGCCACCAGTATGGAGGCACGTCGAAGGGCAGGATTGTCGTCTTCGAGAGCGACGACCTAGTCGAGTGCGCTGTTCTGTGCCGTGCGGCCCATAGGAAGGTGATCGACCGCGTCACCATCCCAATGAACTCTCTGGACGTGCTTGCCCAGACACTCATCGGTATGTCGCTCGAGCGCAAGTGGAAGGTAGATGAGGCCTACGCCCTGGTCAAACGAGCATACAACTACAAAGACTTGACAATGGGCCAGATCGAGAGCGTTCTCCGGTTCTTGGGAGGGAAGAACGAGTTTCAGGGCATCTACTCAAAACTCTGGTACGACGAGAAGGAGCGGACTTTCGGGAAGAAGCGCGGCTCGAGGATGATATACTATCTGAACCAGGGGACGATCCCTGAAGAGGCTGACTACAGGGTGTTCTCGGAGCGCGGGTCGCCGGTCGGGTCGCTTTCCGAGAAGTTCGTGGAACGGCTGTCCCAGGGCGACATATTTGTGCTCGGAGGCAGGAGCTACGAGTTCATCAAGTCGAAGGGCACGAAGGCCTTTGTGAAGAGCGCTAGCGGCAGGAAACCGACCGTGCCGTCATGGACGGGCGAGATGTTGCCCAGGAGCTTCGACCTCTCAGTCCTGATCGGCAGATTCCGAGAAGAGATGGAGCAACGGCTGGGCAAGATGCCAGAGTCCGAGATCTCAGCTTGGCTGATGGAGGAGTTCGATGTTGATGAGGGCTCCGCAACGACCATCGTCAACTACTTCAAAGAGCAGAGGGTCGTCGCGAAGATCCCGACAGATTCAAGGCTGATAATCGAAGGCTATGTCGACGCCTCCGGGAACAAGAGCGCAATATTCCACTTCCCTTTCGGCAGACGGGTCAACGACGCGATGAGCAGGGCGTACGCATTCTCTCTATCCGAGAAGCTGAAGTGCAATGTCACGGTCTCCGTCACGGACGATAGCTTCATGCTGACCGCCTCGAAAGGTTTCAGGCTGGAGGAGCTCGGGGACGTGCTCAGGTCCGATGATCTGGAGATGGTCCTCAGGAAGGCGGTCCGGGATTCCGAGCTATTCTCCCAACGTTTCAGGCACACCGCGACCAGGAGCTTCATGGTCCTCAGGAACTACAAGGGTAAGGAACTCTCGGTCGCCCGCCAGCAGTTGCGGTCCAGCAGGCTCCTCGATGCGCTGCACGAGCTCGACGACTTCCCCGTGATGGTTGAGACGTACGAGGAGATACTGACGGAAGTCATGGATCTCGGACATGCGAAGGAGGTTCTCGAGAGCATAGAGAAGGGAGAGCGCAGGGTGGAGTATCTTCCGTTCTCGGGTGTGCCCTCACCGTTCGCCCACAATGTCATCCTGGTGGGAGTCTCGGACATCGTGCTCATGGAGGACAGGAGCATGCTCCTGAGGGAGCTGCACAGGAAGGTCCTCGCCAGGGTCCTGGGTGAGGACTCCATTACCGAGTACCAGTTCGATACAGAGAAGGTCGAGGGGTATTTCGCGGCCAAGTTCCCGAAGATATCCTCCAAGCAGGACATACTCGACACGCTCAAGCTGGTAGGCCCGATGAATCTCTTCCGCGAGAAGGGCGAGAGCATATACTCGCATTCGCAGGAGCCATTTGACGAGCTGAGAACATGGGCCGGAGCTCTTCTACGGGAGGGAAAGGTGCGCTCGGTCTGGATCGGCGAAGACGTTTACATCGTGACTGAGGACTTCCAGCTCTACTCTTGCCTCCATCACAAGGATCTGATCCACGGCCCAGTTGAGAAGAAGGTCATGGCAGCCCTCGGGGAAAGCCACAGAAACCCCCGAGAGCTGGCAGGCGCGCTCGACCTCGACAGAGGAGCGGTCCGCGAATCTCTAAGACGCCTGGAGATGGCCAACCAGATATGCCGCTCTGATGTCAAGGGTGATTCCTATCGTTACTCGAAGGTGGACACAGATTTCGGGCCCCGCAGGGATTGTCTCAGAGAGGCGATCGAGAGACATCTCGCCTATCACGCACCGATTACCGTCGAAGACGTTGCGTACGAGGTCGGCGTATCGGAGCATGAGGCCGAGGAGACCTTGCATGAGCTGGTCTCATATGAGACCGTCGTCTCAGGGAGGTTCATCGTCGGCGAGCAACAGCAGTACATGCTGGCCAAGGACTACCTCCGTCTGAGGTCGGAAGGCCAGCCGGTATTCGACCGCGAGACTGTCAGGGCCTACAGCGAGGCGAAGCAGTTCGCGAAGGTGGGTTCCATCGAGGAGTATTTTGAGAAGTTCGGAGAAGCTGGGATGATCTACGACATCTTTCAGAGGGTCGCGGACTTCGACATGGAGGAGTTCGGAGATTTGAGGAAGAAGGGCACGATTCTCCTGGGCAGGTTTGTTCGCGGGCGGCTCAGATACGTCCTGGCCAGTGATGCTCCACACTATCTCGGCGTCTACAGAAAGGATCGGCTGGACAAGTACGAGCTCGAGATCATGCGCGTCATCAACAAGCTGGGGTCGGGGACCTTCCAGGAGATCGCGTCTGCCTCGGGATTCCCTCCGGACATCATGAGAGAGCACTTCGGCTCTCTCGATCGAAAGGGGTACCTGTTGCGCGAGTACGACGAGGCCGAATCATGGAGCTCAAGGAACGTGTACACTATCTGCGGCATAGAGCCTGAGGCAGATGCACCTTTCGAGAGGGTCCTGAGAAGGTATCTAGGAGGTTTCGGCCCGGTCACACTCATGCAAACGGCCGCATATCTCGATGTCGAGCCAGAGGACGCGCGCGAGCATCTCAGCCGAGTCGGCGCCAAGAGCATCATGGTCGGGCTGGAGAGGACGGAGATGTTCCTGCTCCCTGACGAACTCAAGGCTCTCGATCAGGAGGGTTTCCCTGACGACACTCTCCACATTCTCTCCCTCTATGACTCTTATCTGAGCGACAAATGGACTGAGATCACCTCGAGGTACGGCGAGGGCTGGTTCTTCCCGCTAGTCCGTTCAGGCAGGACCGTCGGCATGATCGAGAAATGGCTCCTGGCGGGATCAGTGGAGATCAGGGAAATTCACCTCGATGAGAAGGAGCTGCTTGGCCAGCTCATAGACGCTTTCGATGGCATGATGGCGTTCTACAACTCCCTCGGTGTGGAGATCCTCCGTGTCAGGAACGTATTCGGTTCTGACGTGGGAGAGCTCGAAGACGATGTGAAGTCAGAATTCCTCAAGCGCGGTTACGCCGAATCCAACGGGATGCTCGTCAAGGGAAGGCTCGTCACCCCTTGCTTCGAGCAGACTGATTTGCTGAAAGTGGTTTTCGTTCTCCAGCATCTGGAAGAGTCGAACAAGATGAAGGACATGAACGAGGCCCTGGCAAGCTTCGGCGGCCTGAGGTCCGACGTCGAGGCGGTCCTCCGCGTGAAGAAGTTCGAGACGATCCAGAGACTGCACAAGCGAGGCGAGGTCTATCGGTGCAGGATCGTACCCGACAGGATGGGCTACTGCACGATGGAGAGCGCCAGCTTGTACAGGGCGGCCAGAGCGGCTGATCTGACCAAGGACGAGAAGCTCGTCATGCGGATCGTCAGGGACCAGCAGCCGGTCAAGCGGCAGCGCCTGCTCGATCTTTCCCCTCTGGGCCATGAGGACACCGCGGAGGCGATCAGATCCCTGTATAGATCCTCCAGGTTGTGCTTGGACTCGACCGTCGCATACGTCGCGACCAAGCGGCAGAACACCTCCAATCGAGCCGCATGGGCGAGGATATTCGCCCGGTTGTTCGACAACTTCGGCGTCATGAGCGCGGAGTCGCTCAGCATGCTCACGGGGCACGAGATGCCGATGCGCGAGCTGAGACGCATCCTCAGGAAGCTGGAGGACGACGGTATCCTCATCAAAGGGTTCATGCTCAAAGGCTCGGGAGTGCTTCATTGGGCCAGCAGGGAGGCCTTCGACATGCTGGGTAAGACGACCTTCACGGGAAATGTCGTGCTGTCCCCGGGAGACTATCTCTCACAGTACCTCCGAGTGTGCTTCAGGGACATCATGCCGGAGACCGGAAGATATGCGGTGTTCCAGGGCATCAAGATGATCGGCTCGTTCGAGGGGAAGAGCAAGGGCGGAAAGCTCGAGGTCGGCGATGTCAAAGGAGGGCCGGAGTGCCATGAGATAGTCTCCGAGTACGCCAGGATCCGCGGGCTCTTGCTTTCAGAAAAGGAGGCCGGCACGATTTCTGACTGGGAGATAATTGACTTCTATCAGAGGACTCACCCTGGCGAGGGCAAGAGTTAGTCCTCTGGCAACAATAAAGTACTCCGCCAGTTCTCCAAGTCCTCATGGTAGACTTAACCCTGTTGGCCGACGAGCCGGTGCCCGCCATCGCCCTGATCGTTGGAGGGCTGTTGTCGATGGCCGTCGCAGTCTACGGTCATAGGGACGATTCTCATTGGGACGAGGTCGGGACGTTCATTGGATTCATGATCGGGGCTGCGATGTTCGTGGTCGCCTTCTTCGCGGGCACCGAGAACACGGTCGGGTGGCTCACGCTGGTGTTGATCATCCTGCTTGCCACGACGTTGTTCCTGAAGCCCATGCGGGAGATTCCTTGGGCGGGCGTGCTCGGGGTGGTCGTCGGCGCAGCTGCTGCCGTCGCGGCTTCGTTCGTGCTGCCTTCGACCGTCTTGGGCGTCGACGAGTGGATCATCCTAGTGATCATCTTCTTCATAGTGGGCGCGATTGTGCATACGCTGCTCCACTTTCTAGAAGACGTCCTG
>Ga0315294_10004735_pt1 | contig 14889 bp, 10 predicted proteins | sample YL17G13_40_MG_FD_203626 | JGI IMG/M metagenome (GOLD analysis project Ga0315294, IMG submission 203626) | Sediment microbial communities from Yellowstone Lake, YNP, Wyoming, USA - YL17G13_40 | ecosystem: Environmental > Aquatic > Freshwater > Lake > Sediment | place: USA: Wyoming | collected... | reverse complement strand
TGAGGTGGAGAGGGGGGAAGGGGGGTGAGGCGCCCTGACCCATTTCCTGCCCGACTCAATGATCTCTTTCGCAGCGGGCCCAGCGACCATGAGCAGGTCCAGCACGCTAAGGTGCGACACGAACGGTCCGTACAACTGCGGATACACCGGATGCTCGTACTCCTGGAAATAAACTTCGATGCCCGCGTCCTCGAACTGTCGCAGGTCAAGATAGTGCCTTGCCGCAGCGCCGGTATAGTACTGGTCCGCACCCAGTTTCCGGCATATATTGAGCAATCTCTCCGATTTGAGTCCCGGCACCCCAAGCTCCGACGCCATCCTGAGAGGAGTGCCGATCTCAATCACCCGGTTCAGCCATTCGATTAAGGCCAGGTCCAGCTCCCAAAGATACTCCCAGTCCTTCGAGATGATCTCCTCGAGCTGAGGGAAGAGCTTCTCAAAATACGGGGCCTTCCTGTAGTACGTTGCGACGGCCCCCAGATGCTTCTTCCGCCACGGCCGCGTGTTGTCGATCTTGACGTCCCGGATGATCTGATCGTATTTGCCCTTCTGCTCGACCGGCACAGTGAGCCAGCCCGGCCCGGTGGGGGTTTTGAGACGGTTCCTGTTGCGCCAGCGGCGACGGTCGTACTGCACATCGTCGTACAGCACGAAAAGGTCGACCGAAAGCTCCTGGTCGAAAAAACCGAGCCACGGCAGGTATCCAGGTTGCAGCACCGCGATACGCATGGCAGTCCGAGACAAATCCTATGGACCTATTATACCTGTTTCGGGGGAGTGAAGAGGCGAACTGTGCGAACTCCCTTGCTGTTGCGCCGCTCACCAGTTGCCGTCGGGGGGGAACTTGCTGAGGTAGATGTCAGTGTCACCCGTAGAGGTGTGCCAGTCCTCGCCGGGACCGGGGTCGAAGTCGACAGAGCCATAGAAATAACCCGTGACATAAGTCTCACCGGACAAGCACGCAGCGAGACTCACGCCGGAGCCACACCACGACGAGGGCCCGCCATCCCAAGTCCTCGCCCACGTGAAAACTCCTGAGGAATCGAACTTGCTGAGGAATGCAGAATATCCCTCCGTGGAGTGCCAGTCCTCGCCGGGACCCGGGTCGAAGTCAACTGTCTCACTGAACGCGCCCGTTACAAATGCGTCGCCTGAGCCGTCTGAAGCGACACCCTCGCAGAGGTCCTCCAAATCCCCTCCCCACGTTTTCGCCCAGAGGAGACTGCCCGATGAATCGATCTTGCTAAGAAACCCGTCCGAATAGCCATTCGAGGTGTGCCACTCCTCGCCCGGGCCCGGGTCGAAGTCGACGGCATCATAGAACCAGCCTGCAACATATACGTTGCCTGTCCCATCTGATGCGACACCATCGCACTCGTCCCAGTTCTCTCCACCCCATGTTATCGCCCAGAGGAAACCCCCTGATGAACTGAACTTGCTCAGATAAATATCCCAATCGCCGACGGGAGTATGGATATCCACCCCGCTCCCGGGATCGAAGTCCACGGTGGCATGGAAGTCGCCTGCCACAAACGCGTCACCCGCTCCATCGACGACAACGTCTTTCCCACATTCATCGATATATGACCCCCAGGTCATGGCCCAGATGAAGGCCCCCGAGGAATCGAACTTGCTGAGGAAAGCGTCGTCGCTGCCCCCATTCGATGTATGGTTATCCACGCCGCTCCCGGGGTCAAAGTCAACTGTGTGAGTGTACCCCCCCGCAACGAATGCGTTGCCCGAGATATCTGCAGCCACGCCATAGCCACCGGCGGACCCATCTCCGCCCCAAGTCCTGGCCCACAAGAATGTCCCCGAGGGATCGAACTTGCACACGAAAGCGTCCCCCGTTTCACCCGAGGTGTGCCAGTCCTCACCGGGGCCCGGGTCAAAGTCAACAGTGCCGTCAAAAAAGCCTGTCACATAAACGTCGCCCGAGGCCTCTGTACTGACCGCGCATCCACAAGCAATACCGTCTTCTCCCCAGGTTCTTGCCCATTGGAAAGTGCCAGCGGAATCGAACTTCATAAGGAAGCTTGCTCCCCATATTGAAGAATGCCAATCCTCGCCAGGGCCCGGGTCGAAGTCACCCGTACCTGCAAAATAACCTGTCACATATACGTTCCCTAACCCGTCCACGGCAAGAAGGTGGCCACGAGGTTCAACGTAGCCTGGGCTCCAAGTACGCGCCCAACCGGCCTTGACTGTCGCAAGACCTGCGCTCCATCCAAGGATCGTGCCCAGGTTCTGATCCGACTCTGCGTCGGTGACCTTCACAAGAAGCGGGTAGTTGCCCTGGGTGGCGGCGGTTTCGTTTGTGATCATGCCGCTGAAAAGCCAGCTATCCTCGCCTGTTTGAGTTGAAAGAGCGAGCGGGGTTTCTCCCGAGAAGAGACCGGGCGACTCGACGGTCACCGTTGCCACAGTCTCGAGCCCCTGATGATCGAAGATCTCGACATTGATGGGATTCTGGCTCATCCAGGAAGAATTGAGATCATAGGGGAGATCAACGTTCACCCGATACGCCTCCAGGCAATTCGCGTCCGGGGGGAAATCGGTCAGAGGATCGACCACGTTTTCGACCAACTGCCAGCACGCATCGACGGCATAGCCGAAGTGAATGGGTCCTGACGGGGCGTAGAGCCTGATTGTTCTTGCTTCAGAACCGCCGGCCTCGAACATGCAGCGAGGGGCGTCGCGACGATAGGCAAGGTACGGATTCAGCGTGGCGCTCAAATCGCCGCCGGTTGCGTACTTGCCGGGGATATACCTGAGCGCGGGAGGTCCCGGCTGCGTCTCGGGGAACTCGGTGGGATTGAAAAGGGACGTGTAACCGTCCGGGTTCAGGACAACCGGCACATCGGTTCCCCACGCGATTTTTCTCCCACTCACCGGGAACGTGAAGTTCGCTTCCGAGATGAAAATCCCCCGGACATCGAACCCAGTGAACTTCAGCAGTCCGGGAAAGGGATGTGTCAACGTGAGATCGGCTTCCAGCACGTTCGGCTCGACCATGTGGATATTCCCGATCGCCAGACAGGTTGAACACGGCGTCACTTCGAGCAGACGGACCACGTTGAGATGCATGTCTGCGCTTCGCCAGGGGGTAACTTCGGCGGTCTGACGATCGCTCGAAATCTGCACATCCCACAGTCCCCAGACATAGCGGTTACTCGTGCTGGCGGCTGCCGGAGCGACCGAAGCGGGTGGGGCGATCGGCTCCTGAGCGCCTGAACCCGCGCAACCTATAAGGATCGCCGCTCCGAGAAAAACGAAAAGGTAAATCCGCACAGCACACCTCCTGCAAAGTAAGCGGATGGTCAAAGTATTCTGATTATACATCACAATCGGAGGCGGGGGACGATCCGGCCATCCGAATTATGGGCCGGCGTTGTCACCAGTTGCCGTCGGGGGGGAACTTGCTGAGGAAAACGTCGTCGTCCCCATTCGACGTATGGTTATCCGCGCCGCTCCCGGGGTCAAAGTCAACTGTGCCTTCGAAGTAGCCTGTCACATACACGCTGTCTGATCCGTCAACTGCAACACCGTAGCCGCAGTCATAGTAGCTTCCGCCCCATGTGCGCGCCCATTTGAAGGCCCCCGAGGAATCGAACTTGGTGAGGAAAACTTCCCAGACCCCATTCGATGTATGGTTATCGACGCCGCTCCCGGGGTCAAAGTCGACTGTGCCTTCGAACCGCCCCGTCACATACACGTTGCCTGATCCGTCAACGGCAACACCGTAGCCATAGTTGTAGTGGGTTCCGCCCCATGTGCGCGCCCATTCGAATTCCCCCGAGGAATCGAACTTGCTGAGGAAAACGTCAGTGTGCCCAATCGATGTATGGTTATCCACGCCACTCCCGGGGTCAAAGTCAACTGTGCCTTCGAAGGCACCTGTCACATACACGTTGCCCGATCCGTCAACCGCGACGCCGAGTGACCAGTCAGTGTAGTAGAAGCCGCAGCCGGCCCATGTGCGCGCCCAGATGAAGGCCCCCGACGAATCGAACTTGCTGAGGAAAACGTCCCATCCTGGATACGATGTATGGTTATCCACGCCGCTCCCGGGGTCAAAGTCAACTGTGCCCATGAACCAGCCTGTCACATACACGTTGCCTGATCCGTCAACGGCAACACCGCGACCTTCGTCGTCATAACTTCCGCCCCATGTGCGCGCCCATTTGAAAGCCCCCGAGGAATCGAACTTGCTCAGGAAAACGTCGAAGTACCCATTCGATGTATGGTTATCCACGCCGCTCCCGGGGTCAAAGTCAACTGTGCCCGAGAACCAGCCTGTCACATACACGTTGCCTGATCCGTCAACTGCAACACCCCAGCCTTCGTCCTCATAACTCCCGCCCCACGTGCGCGCCCATTTGAAGGCCCCCAAAGGGTCGAACTTGCTCAGGAAAACGTCGTACTGCCCATTCGATGTATGGTTATCCACGCCGCTCCCGGGGTCAAAGTCAACTGTGCCATGGAAGTAGCCTGTCACATACACGTTTCCTGATCCGTCAACGGCAACACCGTAGCCTTCGTCATTGTCGTCGCTTCCGCCCCATGTGCGCGCCCATATGAAGGCCCCAGAGGAATCGAACTTGCTGAGGAAAACGTCGGCCTCCCCATTCGATGTATGGTTATCCACGCCGCTCCCGGGGTCGAAGTCGACTGTGTCCCGGAAGTAGCCTGTCACATACACGTTTCCTGATCCGTCAACTGCAACACCGTGGCCCCAGTCATCGTCGATTCCGCCCCATGTACGCGCCCAGCCCCTGGGCGGACCCACCGTTACCCGTGACACCTGCCATGCGGCGATCTCCCCGAGATTCGGGTCGGCTTCGGTGTCGGTCGCTGTGACGAGCAGAGGATAATCCCCGTCAGCAGCTCCGAGAGTATTCGGCAGAGTCCCGTCGAACAAAAATGCGTCATTGGGACTGACCACGGAGAAAGCGAGGGCCGATTCACCCGTGAAGAGGTCCGGTGCCTCCATCCTGACCGATGCAATCGTCGCCTGGCCTTGATGATCGTATACCTCAACTTGGATTGGAACACTGCTTCCGGGTTCGTGCGAAAGACCTGCGCCGATCGAGACGTCCAATCTGTAAGATTCGAGGCAATTCGCCTCCGGCGGGAAGTCCGTCAGCGGGTCAATGACATTCTCGACAGGCTCCCAGCATGCGTCGACTGCGTAGCCGAAATGGATCGGGCCGGGAGGCGCGTAGATATGCACCGTTCTAGTCTCGGCACCGCCCGCTTCGAACATGCGTCGGGGCGCGTCGCGACGGTACGCCATGAACGGATTGAGCGTGGCGGAAAGATCGCCACCGGTCGCATATTTGCCGGGAATGTACCCGAGCGCGGCGGGAGATGTCGGCGGATATTCGGTGGGGTTGAAAAGCGATGTGTAACCGTCGGGATTGAGCATCCGAGGGACATCATCGCCCCATGCGATTTTCCTTCCGCTCACGGGGAACGTGAAATCGGTCTGCGCGATGAAAATGCCCCGGACATCGAATCCGGTGAATTTCAGCAGGCCGGGAAACGGGTGCGTCAGGATTACATCCACCTCAAGTTCATTCGGGCCGGACGGGTGAAGGTTGCCGATTGTCAGACACGTATGACATGCAGTGACTTCGAGCAAGCGAACCACATTGAGATGCATGGCCGCTGTCCGGACTGGCACGATCTCCGCGCGCGTCCGGTCCTCCGATACCGTCACGCTCCAGAATCCCCACAACAGTCGATTTGGACCTTCCCTGTCCCGCTCAATCGATTGAGGTGCGCTCCGAAGTCCCCCCTCATCCGACGGGGCCGTCGGGTCGATCCGGGCACTCCTGCCGCAGCCCATAACCATCGCCGCTGCCAGCGCTGCCGCAACCACTGCATTCCAGGTTCTCATTGAATTACCCTCCCGTTCGTGCACAAAGATCAAAGGGCCCTCGGAAACGCCCGGACGAGCCTATCATTATCCTACCATATGAATCTCATTTTGGCATACTTATTCCATCGTCTCGGGTGCATCCGGCGAATGTATTTTTACCTCACCCCCCCTTGCCCCCCTCTCCACAATTGTGGAGAGGGGGGAAGGGGGGTGAGGCATGACCAAGATCCGCCCCTGCACTGGTACCCATAATGTTTACCATAACTGGCTGTTGACGTACGGCGATTATGGTGTATGAATAGTATGGGAACTTGAATTCGCAAGTGTCGGATTGCGTGTCTTTTGTCGTTTGGGCCGACAGATATGTATCGAACCGGTTTGGCAATAGCCTTTATCGCGCTTCTGGCGGTTATGGGGTGCACCAGCGCCTCCGAGTCTCCGCTCACACCGTCGCGCCTCGACTCGTCCTTCACCGCGCCTCCAGCCGGGCGATACTTGTGGGGCGTGTTCGACGTGGCGTTCGATCCATCGTCCGACAATCCCGTGACCATCACTCCCCTGAGGTCGGGGGCATTCCACGCGAACATCCGGAAATTCCTTGAGGAATCCCCCTGCAACCACTGCCTGAGCATCGGCAACGCGCAGTTGACCCCCGGCGGGTTCCGGGTGGACGTCAGCATCACCAATCCCTTCAGCTACTTCTCCGGCCTGTACGGATTCGATGTCCGCGGCATTTTCTTCTTCGACGGAAATATTGGTTTCCCCAAGCTCGGCGTGAACGCGTCCTCACCAGTGAACGGCGGCGCCCATGTTGTGAATGCTGACGGCTACGCGACGATTTTCAACCCGACCGAGTACCCTGGGAACACCTGTTTCAGCTACTCGAAAGGGCGCTTCGTTCCGCCGAGCATGCCCGATCCCACCGCGACATTGGGCTCATTCAAGGCATTCTATTCGGAAGGACAGTCGGAGGAATACGGCGGACGTCGCGCGTTCTACCCGGGAGACACGGTGATGCGGAGATACGAAGTCGCTACGCCGGTGTCGGGGCCATTCCACTACGGCTACGCGATCGATTGCTCGTGGCATTCTCCGACAAAAATGCCTCCCGACGGGGTGCAGGATTTTCCGCCTGCGGCCAACTGCCTCGAGCCTTTCAGGATCGATGTCCTGCAATCCGGCAACACTCTTACTCCCCTTGACGGTTCGGTGACTCTGCAGGTCCTCGCGTACGACCATCAGGGCGCCGACGGGATCGTCGAGTGCCGGGCCGAAGCGCCGGGTCTGACCGATTCCCTCGTTTACGACAAGACCCCGGAAATAGTCGACCCCAAGGTCGCCCGATTCGAGCTTATCATCCCGAACACAACCGGAGCGGCGGACCTTGCCGGCGAAGAAGTCCTGATCCAGGTTGTCCACAAGGACTCCGATCCGAACCTGGGGAAGATACCGGCATGGGCGTTCGCCGTGCTGAATGTCGGCGAGAAACCCCCGTCGCCCGTGGTCTTGTGGATCGTCCCGCATGACGGATATCAGAACGCCATTGTGAGCGCGACAATCACCGGCACGGGCTTCCTCCCCAATCCCGACGTGCAGCTCTACCAGGAGCTTGCCGTGATCCACGGGTCCGACGTGAATGTGGTCGACTCGACCACAATCACGGCCTCGTTCGATCTGACCGCACCGCTCGGCTTCTATACCCTGTACGTGCAGAACGAGGACGGTCAGTGGGGAGAGCTCAAGGACGCTTTCGAGATCATTTTGCCCTGATCTCGATCTCACTCATCTCACAATCGTTTCCCCTCACAGTGCTATACTTCCGAACGACCCTTAGGGGCCCGCGCGTAAGCAAGGACGTGAAGAACGCCCTCCCTTACGGTCAGGCCCCTGAATGTTTCCTTGGTATTGAGATATTCATATATACTCAGGGGCCCGCGCGTAAGGGAGGGCGTTCAGGCATACTCCGGCTTCGGGCTTCCCGCGAGCGCATCCGCGTACATCCCCTTCACTCTCTCGACCAGCCGATCCAGGTCATATCGCTCAAGCACGAATCTCTGCGCGTTTTTCCCGAGCCTGAATCTGAAGTCTCTGTCTGCAAGGAGACGCGTGAGCGCTTCGGACGCTGCCCTGCCGTCTTGCGGCTTCACAAGCAATCCGGTTTCTCCGTCGCTCACCATTTCAGGGATTCCGCCGACATCGGTACACAGGCACGCCTTCCCCAGCGCCATGCATTCGAGGACTCCGAACGGGAGATAGTCGAAATCCGCCAGATGCACCGCGACATCGTACGCGGCGAAGACATCCGCAGTGTCGTCTCTCTCTCCGAGAAATCTGATGTTGCTTAAGACCCCAAGTTCGTCGGCAAGCTCTTCAAGACGTTTCTGCCACGGCTGATCGGCGTCGTAGCGACCCCCCAGGATCGCGCACACGAGTTTCGGGCAGGACGCGAGGACATCCGGAAGCGCTCGTATGAGCGTCTCCTGTCCTTTGTTCGGCGCGATCCTCGTTGTCGTGCCGATCAGAAGATCGTCGGGCCCAAGCTTCAATTCCCCACGAATTCCGGCGGGATCGACCTTCTCCAGCCTGAAAAGGTCGGGCGCGAGGCCCCATCCGTACACAACGCTCTTCGGCGATCTCGGGAAATACTCCTCAGCCCCGTGGATATCGGCCTTGCTCGCGAGAAGAACACCGGTGAGATTCCGGTCCGTGATTCGATTCACGAATCTGCGGAACCGCGCGGGCGTCGGCGCGACTCCCGTAAACGAAAGCAGCCTTGCATCCACCTTCGCCAGTTTCGCGGCTCGCGCGAACGCGAAGGTCGATTGGTATTCGGTAAGGATGATATGGATCAGGTCGGCGTCCATCTCCCTGAGAGACTGGGCCATATCGCCAATCTCGCGAAACGTGGTCATGAGGGCGTTCGGCCAGTTCGCACCCGGCCAGCCGAGCTTGCGACCGTACGAGGGGCTTGCCATTATGCTGAACTCGTGAGCGTTGAGATTCGGAACGCCGAGGGAGTTGACCATGTCGACAAAAGGCTCCCGATCGATCCCCGGCCACCAGTAGCAGAACATCACGTGCACAGCCTTATAGTTCGGCGCCGCTCGCCTGAGGTATTCGCACAGCAGCCTGCGCATGCCCGGATTGATGTATATCCCGAGCGCGTACACAATCGTGCGATCCTTCAGATCGGTCGTGACGATCGAATCGCGTTTTTCATCGGACTCGGTCATGTCGCAGCACGTGCATCCTGTAGCACGTGCATCCTGTGGCACGTGCATCCTGTAGCACGTGCATCCTGTGGCACGTGCATCCTGCACGTGGTTCTTACAATGTCAATGATACACGAAAGAACCATGCGCAAGATGCGCATGTTACACGTGGTTCTTAGACTGTCAATGATACACGAAAGAGCCATGCGCAAGATGCGCATGTTACACGTGGTTCTTAGACTGTCAATGATACACGAAAGAACCATGCGCAAGATGCGCATGTTACACAAGGTCGCGCCAATTCGCCCTGATCTCGCGCGCTGTTTTCAGAATCACCTTCAGCTTGCTCCCGGTCTGCTCTCCGATGATCCTCGGATAATGATGCACGCCCACCTGGACGATTTTCGCCCCCGCCTTCTTGAGCTTGATGAGCACCTCGGCGTCGATCAGCGCCCCGTCGCTTTTCAGTTGTATCTTGTCGAAGAATTTCGCCTTGTACAGCTTGAACGCGCAGTCGACATCGCGCACGTTCAGCCTGAAGAAGATCAGAAGAAACGTGTTGTAGAGCCACGCGTTCAGCTTCCGAATCCAGGGATCTTTCCGATCCACCCGGTACGCCGACACGACATCGGCCCTGTCGATCAGCGGTATCAGGTTCGCGATCTCAGCAGAATCGAACTGCCCGTCGCCGTCCGTGTAGAAGATGTACTCCTTCGAGCATGCGGAGAAACCAGTCCGCAGCGCCGCCCCGTATCCGAGGTTCCGGGGATGATGCTTCGCGACGATCTCGGGGTGTTCCTCTGCAAGCCGGTCAATAATCTCGCCGGTCTTGTCTCTGCTGCCGTCGTTCACGATTATCAGCTCGAGATCGTCGGTGACCATTCTGAGCTTGGTGAGAACATCCTCCGCCACCCATCTGATGTTAGGCTCCTCGTTGTAGGCAGGCATGAATGCCGACAGCGACGGAAGTTTCCTTCCTGCGTACTCCTTCGGAGGCGGTGGAAGCGGACTGCCCTTGATTACGAGCATTTCCTGGAATCCGGCTTCCGGGGGCTGCTCTGCGGGCGCTGTCCGGTCATCTGACAACATGGGGCTGATTCGGGGCGACCCGGCATTCGCCTAGTAGCCCTCAGGAAGCTTGAGAAGCACGACGGTAGACTGGTTCTCGGCGACATAGATCTGGGTCGGCCAGGTGTAGAACGGACCATCGACCTTCGTCCCGATTTGCACCGTGTAGTTCCCGCCCCTGACCGTGATCCCGAACTTGCCGTCAAGATCGCCGATAATCTGCTGATCCGGCATGGTGGGCGTTTTCAGAGTGCGTCCGATAATGATCTGCGGCCTTTGAATCGGCTCGCCGGTGCCCTCGCGCACGACAACTCCGATCAGGTTCCCGTCCGCAAGTCCCGCATTGCACGCGACCGCCCCGAGCACCATCAGGGTCAGAATCAGGACAAATAGCAGTCTCTTGATCATCGCGGTTCCCTTCCTCCCTGCACGCGTTCTCATTGGCCGGATTACGCCGGATCAACGCCTGAAACGATACTTCAAAAGCGTCCAGATAGCCACTATCCCGTCCCACCAGGTAATCTTCTTCCCCTCGAGACTCGTCCTGCCCCTGTAGTTTATCGGCACCTCAACCAGACGGAATTTTCTCTTCAGGACCTTGCTCGTGACCTCCGGGCAGAACTCGAACCGCTGGCACGTGAGCTCGATTGAGCTGATGACATCGCGTCGGAACGCTTTATAGGCGGTCGCCTCATCGGTGATGCGCTTTCCGTACAGGATTGTCGCCAGAAGGGCGAGAATCCGGTTCGCGACCAGATTAGTGAACGCCATTCCCTCCGGCCTCTGCTTCCCCAGGAACCTCGACCCGTACACGACATCCGCCTCGCCCTTCAGTATCGGTTCCAGGATTTTCGGATAGTCCTCCGGATCGTACTCCAGGTCGGCGTCCTGGATGATGACAATGTCGCCCGTCGCGTACTTGAGCCCGATACGTATAGCGAACCCCTTCCCCGAGTTCAGCATCGAGAAGTGCACCTTGATGATATCCGATCCCTTCCGCTTCTCCTTGAGCTCCTCCAGCGCCGCCGTGGTGCCGTCCACCGAGCCGTCATCGACGACTATGATCTCCTTTTCGAGACCGACGTCCACCGACGCGACGCGGTCGATCACGCCGGCGATGTTCTCCACCTCGTTGTAGCAGGGGATGATTACCGAGAGTCTCCTGATTTCTCCTGGTGCGACTGTCATCGGCATCGAGCCATCGTTAATTCTAACAGTACACTCCGGTAGCAGCTACCGGGAAACTACCTTATCCCGACGGCCTTCATCGTGTCGGCCAGAACCACCTTCGCGATCGACCTCGCCTTCTCGGCGCCCTGGCTGAGAATGCGATCCACTTCCTCAGGATGCCGGGCAAGCTCGTTACGCTTCTCGCGAATCGGTCTGAGAGAGTTGTTACAGGCCTGCGCAAGCTCCTTCTTGCACTGACCGCAGCCGCGCTCACCGGACTCGCAAGTAGCCCGAATCTTCTCAAGCCCGGACGCATCCTTGATGTAAATCCTGTTCAGGTAGAACACGGGACACGTGTCCGGATGACCCGGATCGCCCATGTACGGCTTCAGCGGGTCGGTGTACATCGTCTGTATCTTCTTGGCCGTGGTCTTTTCGTCATCCTTGATGTAGATCGCGTTCCCGTACGATTTCGACATCTTCCGATTGTCCGTGCCCGGAACGGTGGCGAACTCGGAGTGAAGGTAGCCCGGTACCGGGAAGATGTCCCCGAACCTGTTCACCATACTCTGCGCGAGGTCGATTGTCAGGTTCAAATGCGCAGCCTGATCCTTCCCGATCGGAACGAGATCGCCTCGATACAGAAGGATGTCCGCCGACTGCAAAACCGGATAGCCGAGAAATCCGTAGTTCGGCGACTCGATCTTGAGCTCCTCGGTCTGCTCCTTGTATGTCGGATTCCTCAGAAGCCACCCGACCGGCGTGAACATCGAAAGCAGCAGATGGAACGCGGGAATCTCGACGATGTCGGACTGCCGGAACAGGGTCGACCTCTTCGGATCAAGGCCGGACGCAAGCCAGTCGAGCGCGAGCTCCTGAACGTTCTCCTTCACGTTCATGCCCTCGTGCCAGGTCGTCAGCGCGTGAAAGTCGACGATGAAGAAAAAGCAGTCGTACTCGTCCTGCATACCGACCCAGGTCTCGAGCACCCCGTGAAGATGGCCGATATGGAGCGGGCCCGTGGGACGCATCCCGCTTGTCACACGCTTTGGGGTCTTGTCCGGCTTGGTCATCTCGATTCTCCGTCCACAAGGGAATTCGCGCCGCGCGAGCTCCCGTTATTAAATTCGATTCGATCCGCCCGTTTGGACCTCACAAACACGCCGGGCTCAAAGGGGCGCAAAAAAACCGGCTGGTCGGCCGGTCACGCATGGCGATAGGTCCGACCGGTCTGGCTCTATCCGCCCGACCACCCCCAGGTCTGAATGCTCGATGAAAATATGCTGTTCGTATCGGGTGTCATGGTCTTTCTGTGTCCGTTACCTAAATATAGCTGGGAAAGAGCGGATGTCAAGCGGCGTTGTCTTGGGAATAATATGAGACTCCCACAAGCTCCGAAGACTCCGCTTGTGGGAGCCACCAGGTCTTAACTACAAAATTCCCCAGCCGTGGAGGGTGGAGTCGATGAAGGGGACCGTATCCTCTCGTTTGATCCTCTGATCCCCTTCGAGAAGCGACTCTCTTATTGCGGTAGCGTTCTGTGCAGGCTCGATCCGGTACATCCTCTGCTCGACATACGTAGAGCCGTCCGCGCGAACGATCTCGTAGTAGTAGACGCCGTTATCGCCCTTGTTCGCAAACCCGACATACACGCCGAACGGGCGACCCTCCCCTATCACTTCCAGTGCGCCGAAGACCTCTTCATTCGGCGTCCACAAGCCCTCATACAGCTTCCCCGCCTTCCTCGGCATGCCGTGATGCTCGCTGAAATAATTCCTGGCGAGCCGCATCGAGATCGCGTACGCCAGGTTCTGTCGGATGTAGCCGACATTGGTCACGTCGAATATCGCTGCTCTCTTGTCCGATAGCACGATCTGTTCATACCTCTTGAGCGCGTCCTTGTCGCTCAGAGTGCTCACCAGATGCGGGTCGCCGGCTCCCTGTGATTTTCGGAGATAGTACGAGAAAGTGAAGCCGGTCCCGTCGAAGCTGAGCTGCACCTTGTCCCGATCCTTTTCCCACACCTCAAGTGGACGATCGACCACCTCGAATCCCGGCGCGTAGGTCGGCGCGACCGGCTCGAACCAAAGCCATTGCGACGATCTCAGCTCATCAAGGGACGACGGCAGCCTCAGGTTCACCCGGTAGAAGGCCTCGGTCGAGATGTCGAGCATATCTTTCAGCGCGGCGGTGTAGTCGAGCCAGTCCTGGTATTCCGACATGGGCGCCTGTTTTTTTCCGCACCCGAGCTGACCCGAGATCGCGATCGCCGCGATCAGGGCACATACCATGAGCCGTCGGGAACTTGAGCGCGCCATATGCATAACCTCTCCGCCTCCGCTGATCCGGACCGTTATTCCGCCGGGTCGGAAACCGGAAATCCCCAACCCGGCAGGCTCGAATCGACCAGCGCGAAGGTGTCCTCGCGTTTCACCTGCCGATCCGCGGGGACCCCCGATTCCGTCACAGTCATCGAGCCGTCGCTCATTTCGAGCTTGTACTCGATCTGCTCCACCGCAGGCATTCCGCCCAGATGAACAAGCTCCATGTACAAAATCGCGCCGCGTCCGGACGGTTTCAGGCCCACGTAGAACCATCCCTCCTCGCCCGCCTTGACCGTGGGTAGCTTCCGAAGCACATCCCCCCGGGGTTCCCACATGCCCCTTACAAGCTGATCCCCGCTCCTCGGACATCTCCGGTATTCAGCAAGGTATCTTCTCACAAACTGGGTCTCAAGCGAAAGCGCGACATGATGGCGAATGCCGTCCTCATCTGTCCCGGCGACCGAATAGCTCTCCTGGGTTTCCGACCGATTCTTCTCGTAGCGCGCGATCGCATCAGGCTCGTCGAGCGTCATGAGGCTCGGCTTACCCCCCATATTTCCAAGTCTCATGTGGAAGGCGAAATCGAAACCGGTTTGCGTGAAAACAAGCTCGATATGGTCCAGATCTTCCTGCCATGTGCTCAGGGGACGCTGGACCATCTCGAAATCGGGCGCATATCCGGGCGCAACCGGATCGAACCACTGCCAGCCGGACGTCTGCAATTCCTGAAGCGAAGCGGGCATGCGTCCGTGCTCCCTCCAGAACGCCTCGGCGGAGGTGTCGTAAAGGTCCCGAACCGAGAGCGCGAAGATGTCCCAGCGTCCCGACTCGCCAAGCGGGCTTCTCCCCCCTCCGCAGCCCGCGGTCCAGAGGAAGGCTGAGGGGAGTGTCAGGAGAACGATGAGCAGCCGGTTTGGAAAGGGAATCGACACTCGGTGCTTCCGTTTCATAGAGTAGCCCTTGTCACAAGATATCACGGACCATCCCGCAGCGCTCGACGAAGACAGGTTCTCTGGATTCGGAATGCATCAATGTCCGGGGCCCGACCGTCAGGGGCTGTTGAAAAAAAGCCAATTTGTAGGGGCACGGCATGCCGTGCCCCTACATGATGCGGGTGCCCTCCACAAGCGGAGTCTTCGGAGCTTGTGGAGGTCTCACAACGAAGAAAAGACACTTGGAGACCTCCACAAACTCGCGGACTCGTTTGTGGAGGGCACCGGCTGTCCGCGAC
>Ga0315294_10004731_pt1 | contig 14890 bp, 20 predicted proteins | sample YL17G13_40_MG_FD_203626 | JGI IMG/M metagenome (GOLD analysis project Ga0315294, IMG submission 203626) | Sediment microbial communities from Yellowstone Lake, YNP, Wyoming, USA - YL17G13_40 | ecosystem: Environmental > Aquatic > Freshwater > Lake > Sediment | place: USA: Wyoming | collected... | reverse complement strand
TCATATGCATACAATCCGAGTGGTAATACTAACAATATAACTCCAATTATCAGTTTAACTAGCGGATGCATTATTTCACCACCTAATTTGATATTAACCAAAATATTTATTTAAATTTAGCGTAGTAACCTAATATAGAATAATTAAACTTAAATTATTTAACTTTAATGGTCTCTTCCTTTCTTTAAAAATTTGGAGGTCGAAGTATGTTGGAAACATACATAGAAAGGGGGAGATTAAAGGGTTGGAGTGCATCGACAGAGAAGCAGTTCCGATACGTCATGAGTGTGTTCTCGAAGATGGTTAAAAAACCCTTTAATGAAGTGACTGAGCAGGACTTCTTTGAATTTGCCACTGCCCTCAAAAAATCGCACACAGAGTATTCCGCACACTCAATAACAGGGAGAGTTCTTTATTTCCTGAGGACAGTGAACCCGAATGAATTCAATAAAATCAAGATGGGAAGGTGCAAGGCATACGAAAATCGAATATTCAACAGCAAGGATATGCTGAATCAGGAAGACATAATTAAATTGACTAAAGCAACCAATCAAGCAAGGGATAAAGCCATAATAAATTTACTGTGGGATTCTGGAATAAGACTGTCTGAAATGCTAAGCCTGCAATGGAAGCACATCGTCTTCAAGCAGGAGAAACTCGGTGACAGGACAGAGTTTTACGCTGAACTGCAAGTCCCTGAAAGCAAGACAAAGACGAGAAGATTCCTGATAACCTCTTCAGTCCCTTATCTGCTGAGATGGAAGGAAGAGCAGAACGGAAACGAAGAGAGTTACATCGTGACCAATATCGGTTTCAAGGCTAACGGTAAGAGGACGACTAAGACAGGAATTGCTCTAATGCTCTATAAACTGAAGGAAAGGGCTAAAAGCGGCAAAAGGCTAAATCCACATTTTTTTAGACATAGTTGCGTCTCGCGGGACGGGGGAATAGGGTTGTTAAGCGAGGCTGACATGAAAATAAAATTCGGATGGTCCAAGAACAGCAAGACTGTGGGTATTTATATGCACCGAGACGAAGATAGCCTGATACAGCACCAGAGATTGTTAGCAGGATTAACGACTTTAGAAGAAAGAAAGAAGTTGGATTTATACAAATTCTGCCCACACTGCAACCATCAGAATACGTTTGATGCTAAGTTCTGCGACAACTGCAAAAGAATAATAGACTTGGAGACATTGAATAAACTGCATGAACAAAACGAGGATAAAGTAGAAAGCCTTGAGAACAAGTTCTACCAGATGGCTGAATTATTCAACAGGACTTTGAAAGTCTTGCAAATCCCTGATGTTGAGAAGGCAGCAATAACTAACCCAGATTTCAGATCACTGCTAAAAGACAGCGAGAATACTGTAAAGGGTCTTTTAAAGGGATTTGAACCCTCTTGAAGTAAAGAATCGTTAAAAAATATAAATATGTAAATGGGGCAAGTATAGATTGCTTACTGGTAAGCGAAAAAGGAAGAGAACGCTTCGGCTGCCGAAGTTTTACTTATCTGCTTTACAAGATATGCTTTATGTTGGTCTCTGGAGACCAAGTTCAAACCAGTTCAAAACCATGCAAAAATCATACAAAATTTTACTTCTCAGTATCGTTTGTCTTCTCACTTTTAGGTCACTTTTAGGACTCAAATGACATAAACTTTATAAACTTTTCCTATGAAATTTTAATACAGATATTAAAATAGAGGTGGAATCTATGGAATTTTATTTCAAGGAATACCCAAGGAAAACAGGGGTAGGTTCAAGCGTAAGAATCATTGATGATTTCAACCATTACTTCGGCACTTGTGAGAATGATGATTTCGTTGTCAAGGGATTAACCATGACAAAAGAAGTTTTGAAAGCACAGATGGACAAGGCTTTCAAGGATGGAAACACAGAACTGGCAAATAAGATAAAAGAGAGGCTTGATTCAGGTGTTATAAAGGTTGAGAACTTGCAAGGAACATTTGGTTTTGAGAACCTCCGAGATTACATCGTGAACAAGTATATAATTCCTGTCAACCCGATACCGTTTTGCACTAATCCAGTCAACAGCCCTGCTGCGGGGGATTTTCTGCTAAAGGCTGACGAGAATACAAGGAAGGAATTGTTAAACAAGAGTGTTGAAAACTTTAAAGAGACTGAACTGGGAAAATTGGTAAAGGCTTATTACATGATTAAAAAGGCGAATTTACCGAATAAAGAAGAGGCATTGAAAGGTATCGAAAAGCATCTCGCTTATTATAATGTAAAGATAAACAAGGATGTTCCAGATGCGAGTCTGGACCACAATCAACTTCCTGAAAGTAAGCCTTCTACAGACGAGGATGTTCATAGACCAAAGAAGATTCATGGTATTTCTGCTGCTGATATAACTTATTTTCAGAGATCCGAATCTGAAACAAAGCCTTCTGTCAATAAATCCATGAGTCAACTTTTAGATGATTGGCAGTCAGGAAAGATAAGCGGGGAGCAATACCTGAAACTCTCAAAGGAAGCGTGGGAACGAGACAAACAAGAGCAATTAAAACAGAAAGCAAATGTTCTGGGTAAAGAGGTTGAACCTGAGACAATCCGAAGGGATTTAGACCCTATGGACATTAAGAAAGAATGGCAGGAGAAAGTCGACAAGGGAATCAGATTCACAGTCCAAGACGTTCAAAAAGGATTGCTGAGTAAACTGATAAATCCGTTCCAAGCAGACAGGTTGATGAAAGCGGTTGAAGTGGACAACAGAGTAGAGGCAATGAGGCAGTTTGCACCTAAAGAAGTTAGTTGGGAGCAGGTCTGGAACGAGAAGGATTTGGGCATGAGATTAAAATTGATGAAGGACTACGAAGCAGGTCTAAAACACGATAAAAACAAAGCGATGGAGAAATTCCTGAGAGGCGGTTAAAATGGCTGCCTACACATTAACTGCGACAGTTTATGATAATGACAATATCACTCTTTTAGCCAATGCTAAGGTCTTAATCAGAGATACTCGAAACCATAATGTAACTGCAACAAAACTAACAGACGGAAGTGGAAATGCAAGTTTCGACCTGAGCACAGAACTTACTGGTTTTACTGTGGGAGATGTTATTCATACAATCGTCTACAAAGGAAATGATTCAGCCTATGACAGGCACGTTAGTTCAGGTGCAGACTCTGGAACTTATTCTCCAACAGTCTACATGAATCCAGTCAAGGCAGAGGAGGCTATGACAACAAGAATCATGGAACTGAGTGCAAGTAACGAGGATTCATCTGCTGCTGATGTAAGTCTCTATGACAAAAACGATGCGTTCAAGTTCAAGGCAAGGATAGCCGCAAATTCTAACGGTCATTTTCATTGGCGTAAAGGATTGCCAGTCTCAGGGTTCGTAGTCATAAGAAGTGCTCAGACTTTAGTAGTCACGGTGAACGTTAAATGATGTTTTTTAAGAAGACCAAGGGAAGATTCCTAAACTTTAGCCAGTTTTCTCCGTCCCTTGGTCATACATTGTTTTCCATAAGTTTAAAGTTTTTCATGATGACAACGAGAGTCTTAGAACTACGAGCCTGATTTGAAGGTGGAAATGATATGGACAAAGGGCGTATAGCCGATGCGGGGACGATACTGGAGAAGATGAAGGCGGTAGCCATTAAGAAGATTGTCAAAACAACTATTGAAGAATTAGTTGAATCGGGTTATTTACATCAGGATTCTCAGGGTCATCTAATAAAGCCTTCTCAACTGCCATTAATCGTTAATGAGAAGGATTTAGACTTGAATTAAAGGATTCAAGATGTAAATCTATTTAAATTCTATTTATAATACCTATATTATACAAAAATATAGGTTGGAACCAAGCCAATTTTACAACAATCAGCGACCTTGGTAGTATGGTGGTCTACTTCTAAAAGTAAGTGTTCTTAAACAGTTTGGAGGATGTTTAGTATGGACAGAACGGATTCTGACTATATAACAGAGTGGTCTGACTGCCATATCGGAATGACTGTTGACATCATAACGAAAGGTCATGTGCGAGTTGTTGGAATTCTTCTCGGCATAGACAGGTTTGGGAATTTGAGCATTGAAGAGCCCGATAATTTCGGGGATTCAAGTATTGTTCAAAGAAGTTCTCTTGATGTGATGAGACCTTACAAAGACCAAAAGATAGTAAAAAAGTTCAGGGAGTTCCTTAAAGAATCTGACAATGGTGAGCAGCATGACAAATAAGAAACGAATCCTAAAAGCGATGGCAAAACTGAACTGGGACATAAAAGAATTGGATGATATAATCAATGCTTTTGAACCTACTGAAAGGGCTCAAATCGCAGAAGAAGTCAGAAAGATGGAAGACAATGGTGAACTTGCTTTCGAGAATGACAGGTGGGTTATCAAGAATCTTACAACCAATAATACTGAAGAGGAATCAAAAGAAAAGAAACCTCAGTCTTCATTAGTAGAGAAGGATGAAATAATCTTCGAGCAAGTCTACGACCCAGAAACAGATGTTTCAAGGTTCGTTACATGGTCCAAGAGTCATCAAATCCAGTATTTTGACGAGGTTGATGGAACAATACCGATTCAATTCTTTTCAAAGGAAGAAACTCAAGCAATACTACTTCCAATAAGACCGAGGAACTTCAAGAGCGTTCAGAATTTAGTGAAGGAAATCCAAGAGCATATACAGAAATACGTGGACGTGTCAGAACATTTCAAAGTGTTTTCGAGTTACTATATACTTCTAAGTTGGGTCTACGACAAGGTAAACACTCTGCCTTATCTTCGTGCATTGGGCGATACTGGGACTGGCAAATCAAGGTTCTTGGACACGATAGGACGACTGCTCTACAAGGCTACTATAATATCGGGTGCTGTGACTTGTGCACCGATTTACAGGCTGCTAAAGCGATGGGGCGGGTCGATTGTAATAGACGAGGCGGACAGGAGGCAAAGTGACGCTACAGACGAGGTGATTAAGATTCTGTGCTGCGGTTTTGAAAGAAACCGACCAGTAATCCGTTGCAACATGGACAACCCTAACAAAATAGAATTTCATCCGACTTTCGGACCAAAAGCAATCGGAGCAAGGCACACTTTCTATGACAAGGCTCTTGAAAGCAGACTCCTGAGTGAAACCATGAAACAGACTTTAAGGAAGGATATATCGCGACTTTTACCACAGGAGTTCTACGAAGAAGAAGAAATACTTCGAGAGAAACTACTGATGTTCAGGTTAAAATTCAGGGATAAGATAGATGTAAGCAAGATTAAGGACATAGATTTAGGCGACATCGAGCCGAGACTGGAACAGGCGACTCTATCATTTACTGTCTTGTTTGCAAACATACCAGAAGTCTTGAGCGAGTTCAAGGAATTTCTATACAAATACAACAAAGAATTAGTCGAAGAGAGGTCAACTTCCCCAGATGGACTGATAATAAATGCGATATTTGAACTGAGACCTGAGATTGAAAACATATCAGCAGCAGACATAGTAGACACTCTTGGAAATGAGAAGTTAACACCTCAGAAGATAGGAGGTTCTCTAAAATCTTTGGGTATAAAGACACAGCAGAAGAGAATCGGGGATAAAGTAAAGAAGTTCATAGTCTGGGATGACAACCTGATGGAGCAACTCAGGAAGAAATACATACCAGAAGATGTAGCGACTGTATCAACTGTATCGGCTGTATCGGATACCCCTTCGGACAAACAAACACTACTTATTAATAATAAAGAAGAAGGTAATATCCCCAAACCTATACTCTCTACACTCGCTACAAACACTACACTCGCTACAGAAAACAACCGCAAACATCCAAGCGGAGAAATCTTCAAAGAAAAGTTTGAGAAGTGCAAGGATTTCTTGATCAAGAACTCGAGGAAGTATACTAAAAAGCAGTTCTTGGTTAATGCAGGTTTAGGAAAGGACGGAGAGATAGTCTTGTCTGCTTTAAAACAGTTCAATCAATGGAAAGTAGATTCAAGGAATAAGATTTATTTCACTGGTAGACCAACTACCGAATCTGAAGAAGAGATTAAAAACTGGGAGAAAATATGATAATTTGTTAAAAAATATTAATAATTAAATACAGGAATTATCAAGAATTGAGTTCTTAGAACTCAATCAAATCAAAGAAGAAGGAGGAGAAGAAGATGGAAGAAGAAGGAGGAAGAGTAAAAGCCAATTGTTCTAAATGTGGAGTAACCGTATCTTTACTTGTGGACTTTGATACAGAAGGTCTCGATGGGTTTGAATATAAATGTCCAAGTTGTGAAGATTGGGCTTACTTTGAACTTGCAAAAGAAGAATAAACTCATGTAGAAAGAAGTTTTAGGGGATTATCATCCCCATTTTTCTTTTCTTTAAATTTTGTTATCTAAGAAGTTGTTCCGTTTACAGACCAGTTCAAAATTCCGCCAAAGGATTCACTTAACAAGTGAGAAAAGCCTAAATAATTCAACAAAGAAATTCTAAACAACAATAATCAAAAGGAGGTGGGAAATTGGAGTTTAAGGTCTCAATAACTAACAATAAGGTTCTTTCAGACCAAGAGATAATTTACGTCCTCAAATCTGCACTTATGAAGGCAATTCGGTCTTCCAACTGGAGGTATGGTGTTAAAATCGGATATATCTTCTTTAAAGTTGACAGGGAATCTTTTTTCGCAATTCTAAGGCAGTCAACAACTGAGGACTTAAATCCTAAAGCAGTAGAGTTAATTCCTGCAATAAATGAAATATCCAAGAAGGTTTTTTGGCATGATATTCCCAACTTACTCTTCAGGCTCTCCAGATACCCAAAATGGTATCAAACATTCAAAGAACCAGAGGAGAATGAAGAGGATTTAATGCAATTGAATGATTTAAAACATTCGATGGATTCTAAAGTAATTGAACTACCTATCTTTTCTTGGGTTTTCGATGAGCATTGTAGACTCAAAGGCTCAAAACTCAAGGATTTCAGTTTATCAGGTTGTTGGTATAACAGGAGAAAAATCGCTCAAACATCAGGAGCAGCAGTAAATAAACCAGTCGGAATTCTATCCTTCTCCACAAAATCAAACCAGATTACAGCAACGGTAAATGGATTGGAATCAAGCAATGAGAATGAACAGCCTTTATCCAAGAAGGAATGAATTATCATGGCATAAATAGGTCTTTAACCTAATATCAATCCTATTTAAAGGATACTTTAAAAACTGAATGGAAACAACCAAAAGGACAATTCTACATCGGGGATATATTCCTTCTCTGTTGTTCCCATGACACCCCCGAAGTCATTGACATAATTCTTAAATACTACTGGCAATGTAGTGAAATATATGGAACAGGAAAGTAGTCAACCTATTGTGAAGAAGAGACAGCAAAAGCACGTTCTAAAATCGGTAAAGGATAAAGGTCTCTGGAACGAGATAAAACCAATCCTATTCGGTAACAAAGTATACGATGCGATTAGAACAATAAAGGAAAAGTATTCGATAGAAATCACAGGTAAGACAATCTGGTCTTGGAAGAAGTATGCACTAAAAGAGATGGAGACCGATGCAGTAAAGAAGGAAACAGACGAAGAGAATGCGAAGATTATAAGCAACAGAAATGAACTTAGAAAGATACTTTTAGACAAGAGCACTACATCAGATTTAATTAAGAGGAAAATAGCGTTACTGGATTTCCAAGAGAGAAGGATTAGTATTGATTTCAAATTGGAGCAGCAGATGAATAAGTTGATTCCAACTACTGACAACTCGGTTAAAATCTATCTGGATATAATGGATTCACTCATGGCTGATATGAGGGACTTAGGTATAATGTCTACAATAGCAAGTCCTGAAGTAAGAGAAGTCAATGAGATTGATGCCTTGGTTGCTGTTTTGCGTAAACGGATAAAGATAGTTAAGGTTCAAGAGGAAAATGATGAAACAGTTAAAACAGAGCCTTCTTCGGGTGTAAATAGAATTTGACCCTTACCCAATCCAAGAAAACGCATCGGCTCAGAAGACTTTTTTAATCTCCTTCGTGTGTCTTAATATCCTGTCTTTCGAATCGGGTCTTTTCTTCTTCTTTGACCACAACACGTATATCTCAGGTCTGTTCTTCCTGCATTTCCTGCAGAATGCTCTGTTAGCGGCTATGTCCAGTTCCTTATGGCAGCCTCGGCACACTTTCAACATACAATTAAAATTGATTCCAGAGTTGGTTTAAAGGTTATGTCAATTCCTGTAGAAACTTTGAAATAAGAAAGAAATAATTTCATTTATTTTCTACTCTCAATATGAACTCGTGTTTCTTCTTTTCCTTTGTTTCCAGACTGACTTTTGATTCCCCGTTTATCCCGTAAAGTTCCGATACGGCTTTCGGTATGTTGATGCTTATCTGCCCAGTTCTTTTGTTCTTGAGGACTTTTAGTTCCATATACTGTATTGATACAGTAAGGCATAAATATTTTCTTTACCATATTATTTTTACTGTATATATACAGTAAAAGGGTTATAATAAAAAGATAAAAGAGTGAAAAGGTAATAAAAGAGTGATATAAATGTCAAATGAAAAATTAAATATTTCTTATAAAAAAACTTGTAATTGTTCTCCAAAGCATATTAATTGTTTAACAGCCAAAGAATGGGTAAAATCTCAAGTTGGTATTTGGGAATTTTTCTATGAGAAGAGGGATATTAGAGATAAAAGTATACATCCTGCAGTTTTTCCAATTAGTCTTCCAGTTAAATGTATTCAATTATTTACACATAGAGGAGAACTTGTGCTTGACCCATTTGTCGGGATTGGGACCACACTCATTGCAGCAAGAGATTTAGAAAGAAATGCGGTTGGTTTTGATTTGAATGAAAAATACATTAAAATTTCCATGGAAAGATTAGAACAAAAAGGATTAACTAATACTAAGCAAATAGCCATTTCTGATGATGCTAAAAACATACCTGAATATTTAGATAATGAAACTGTTTCTCTATCAGTTACTTCACCACCATATGCGCATATGCTTAATAAACCTAGACTGAATAAAAGTATGCGTGGAGATTTAAGGAATAACAAGCATTACAAACAAGTTCAACAATACTCAAATAATCCAAGAGATTTAGGAACAATGAATCATAAAGAATATTCTGAAGCCCTAACAGAAATCTATAAAGGAATTTTACCATTAATGAAACCAAAAACTCATTGTATTATTAACATAAATGATGTATGGTGGGAAAACAAACGCTATCCAACTCATATTTATGTGGTTAAAGCACTTGAGAACGCAGGATTTGAATTAAGAAATATCTTAATCTGGGATAAACGAAATCTTGTAAATAAAGTAGGTATTTTTGGATGGCCTAGTAATTTTATTAAATTAGGTGCAACATTTGAATATATATTAGATTTTTGGAAACCAGAATGATTAAATTATTTTTTCTCTATGAGTAAAACACATATCCAATTTATCAGGAGATACTCTAAAACCAGTTCCATGGTCATGCGGTCTTCCATCTGGATACTGACCTATTCTAATATCAATAACAATATCACCGTCTTTTATTAGTCTTATAAAGTTCTCAAAATCAAATCCACTTAATAACCATGCTTCATTGAACAAAAACTCTTCAGTATCTCCACTACCCCTAAAATCTGCTTTTACATACATTAATCTAGGTAATTTTCGTTCAAAGCAATGTTTCAAAGTTTCTTTATCCCAATATCCAAGAATTTCTATTCCTGGAATTTTTTTAGTTTCAACAAAATAAGAAAGTCCTGATTTGCCTAAAGATTTTGATATAATTTCTATTCTATCTTCTTTAACTTGAATTTTAAATGTTTCTTTACCTTTTAGAGTATTATATGATAGTGCATTAACCATTGTATGTAATTCTTTTCTATTATTGCCACGTCTTGAAGGATAACCAAATCTTTGAAGTAGAAAAAAATTTGCTCTACTTGGCATTGGAGATTTTGTAAATAATGTTAACAAGGTTTTAGTATTTTTTCGTGCGGATTTTAATTCAATCATTTCAGCATCTGGACCGGGAATATTATTTTCTTCTATTCCTAAAAGGTCTTCTAGTGTTTTACCTATTCCTGTATTTCCTGCCCTATGTGTTTTAACATAACCTTTAGATTTGATTTCTTTCAGTTTTTCAACTAAATCAGAATATTTTAACACAGTTATATTTTCTCTTTTCATAAGAAATCTTTTATATCTTGATTATTTCTAATTGATTATCCAACATAATGTTAAGATTTTTATGGAATTTCAGGGAGAACAAATTTGGAATTGCCCATTCTGTGACAAAACAACAATAAAAGTTATATATTTTCCAGCAACTTCAAGACCCAAGAAAACTTCATGGGGGGGTTCAAAGCCTTGGCAAGTAGTAACAAAAGAACAATATGTTGTTAAATCAGGTTGTTCTAACTGTGGTAAATCTCAAAAAGAAGTAGAAAGAGCCTTGAAAGAAGGCAAAGATGATGTAGAAAAAGAAAAGAAAATATTCGAAAGACTAAAAGCACAAGGAATAATAAAAGATGAGATGACAATTAAATTCTAGTGGTTTAATGGTCAAATGTCTCAGTGAATTTTGTAATCATGATAATCCACCAGATGCCACACGCTGTGGCAAGTGTTTTCTAGATTTAAGATTGCCAAGGGAAGAGATTGAAGGACGGGACAAAATCTACAAACTCATTAAGTTATTGATGGAAAAACTGAAAAAAGATGACCCAGAAGAATACGAAAAATTAAAGGATTTTGAAAGCATTGAAGTTGGTGTTTTTCATGAAAGCATAGAAAAACATGTTGGTAGATTATTTATGACGGCTATTAGAGCATTGGAAAAAAAGAAGATAGGAACAGACACTGAAAAGAACGATAACATAAATAAAATCAACTTATCAAAAACAGGCTTGTATTCAATATTTTTGAAGAGACTGAAAAAACTAGAAAAGAAACCTAAACAAATAATAAATTTTCCAAAAGTTTTCAGCGAAGTCTGTGCTAACTTTAAGATGACCAAAGAAGAATGCTGGGATATACTTCTGATGCTGAATGAGTTCAAAATATTAGAGATAGTGCCGTTTAATGGGATAAAACTTCTGTATTAATTTTTGTTCTTTCAACCAATTAATCAGACTTTAGTAATAAAAAAATCTTTAAATAACAACACTCTGCTAAAGATAAGTGTGAACAAAATGAGTTTAAGGAGGTGAATAATTTGGCATTGGAATATAAAAAATTTGATTTAGATGATAAAAAACAGAAAGAGACTTTTGAAGATTTATTATCAAGATTAACACCGAAAGATGTCGTAGAATTAAAAATGTTTGAACGACTTGGTTTTGGAAGACCTCATAATGTAGAAGTTCACATAGTTTTTAATGGAGATTATACAAAGGAAGTTTTCAAAAAATAATTCATATTTGCGACCGGTCGCAAAAAGATTCTAATCTACAACAGTGCCTTAGACAGATTTATCCCTTCGATACATAATCTAAATCATGAAAAAGAAAGACACATTCTGGACGATAGTAACATTGCCATACATCTACTTCGCATTGGGTTTCATCTTCCTCTATTTTGGGTTGAATGTCTACTTCAACGGTTATCATGGCGTGGATTTGATGTTCAACCGATGTTTGTTGAGTTTGATTACAAACAACTCAGAAATCATGTCATATCGTGAGACACTTAAAATAAGTAATGGTAACGTAACTGATATTTCTTCATTAGAGTTATACAGTCGTGCTCTATCTTCTTTGAACAACTCTGTCAAGTTCTTGATTGTTGCTGGGCTGCTCTTTGGTGTTGGGGTTGGGTTGTTGTTGAAAGAATGGGTATAAAGATAGATTTTTCTTCCATAAAATCAATAATATTTATAAATCTATCGGTAAATTTTTGAGCGTTTTTAAGTTTACCTATCCAAAAAAAGAATCAGTGAAAAAGATGAAATTAAAGAACTTTATAGTAATTTTTGTTTTTCTCATGTTATTTCTTATCCAAGGTATACCCGCCCAATTGTTTCCGTATACTGAAACTAACCTTGACCAAAAGATTGTAGACGATATAGTTGCACGGAATCTCAAAGAATACAAAAATTTGATTATTATTGACCTTAACTCAGTTAGAACATATAACATATCAAGCAAAAGCAAAATTAGTGAGACAAAACTTGAAGAAAAAACCTATTTTATATTTTGGAAATACTGGACATTGAATATAGAAATTAAAGAACCGAGCATAATAAAAGTAGAAAATCCCCTCTCTGTTACAGCCATTACATTGGGTGGTGGTAAGGCATCTCTTGAAAAAACCGAAGAATTTTATTTAATTAAAATATCTTCTGGTAGCAGTGCTAAATTAGATTTAAGTTTCAATATTTATTCTGAGTATCCAAAACCACAACCAAAATTGTTCAATATACTATCTTTCTTTAATTGGCGGCGATAAAAATAATTGAAACAGAAACCCGTGAATTTGTAATAAATCTAAATTTCCTAATAATTTTATCTTTTGTTGTAATTTCATTTATTTTTAACGTTTATTATTTTTTAAAAATAAACATTTTCTTTTTTCTTTATCCACTGATTATATTAGCAATAATTTTTATCTGCAATTTGGTAGTGATATGGAGAATAAGGAACAATGATTTGGTCTTTAAAAATTTAGCAAAAAATTATTTTATCTATTCCCTCTTTCTTCTAATTTACTGGACATTTCAGACTATGTCTCGGGGTATATCCCCTTTATCTCCAATTCAACTATTTTGGATAACTACTTCATTTTTGATTTTTCCTTTCTTATTCGTTGCATTTAAGTCAAGGGGGTCTTCATATCTTAAAGTATTAAATAAAATTAAACATATCAAAATCTTGTTTTTGATAATTTTATTGACATTCTTGGCTGGCGAATTTTTAGTTGTCATTCATGAATTAGGGCATCTTATTGTCTATTCAATAACAGGCGTAAAAGCAGTAACAGAATTTAACTTGGAATCAGAATTCCCATATTGGGGTGGGAAAACATCAGCATCTGATGAAAGTATTAAAAAGAAATTTGATTCATGTGACTTGCAGAAATGCAATCAGGAAACAGAAGACGTCAGAATCAAGATGTTTGAAAATACTGCAAAAAAATATGATGGTGCTTATTATTTTACTATACCGTGGATGGGCAATAAATTTGAAAACTTCATAATAAATGCTTCTTCATACCCTCTTGCTGGCTATATTTATCTTCAGTGTTGTTATCCAGAATCAATTTTAGTTTCTTTAATGGGGGTAGGATTAAATATAATAATAATATTTGTTTTCATTCTTTTTAGGAAACATTTATTTAAGGAGGAGAGGATTCTATTTGTTTTAATACTTCTTTCTTTAATGGCAATTTGTATCATACAGCAATTAACACCGCATTACAATATAGATATAAAGAAATATGAAAATGGGTATGATATTACTAATTTTAATAGAAATGACGGACTTGATGTATTTTTAGGTCTTACAAAAGAAAACTTTGATATAGTCTATTATGGTTACTTGAATGTGCATTATTCAAACGGTTTTGAAGTGCATACATTCCCATCCCCAACCATCATTTTTATTTCTGAATTTATACCGATGATACTGCAGTTCATATTTTTCGGTCTTTTAACTCTAATCTTGACTGATTACCTATCAAGGAAAGGTGGTTTAATTGAAATTAAAATCAAAATATGATAGAATACAAAAAGTTACACTTGCTCTTTCTTATTCTATATTATACGCTTTAATACTCGGTTTTATTTGGATTATTCGTCCAGAAATACCATTTATAGGTTTTATACCAGATATTATTCCTATATTTTTCAACTTCCTGTTAGGACCTATATATGGTGTTACTATTGGTGCTTTGGGTTCTCTATTGGCTTATCTTTCTTTATACAAATACCCAAGTTGGTTGTTTGGAATTGCTTATCTCATAATAGGGTGTGTTGTCGGTTATGCACCAACTTTTTTAAGAAAAAGAAGACATATTCTGGTTAACTTTTTCTTTATGACGATATTTTTTGGGATTTATTATTTTTTCCTAATACTCTTTACAACTGGGTTAATTCCCACATCTGATATCGTGTATTTAGTTATTAAAAATTCTCTTTATTATTCTGTAGTCGTATTAATTACAAAGTTTATTTATGACAAAACATTTTTAAAAAAATCTAAAAAGAAGAAGATGTCTTGAAAATCACCATAGCAAAAATAATCTTCCTGCTAAGGATTCGAAAATATAGGCGAATCAGGCGAATGCATAAGTTCTTATTTTTTTTTATTTATTTTTATTCTCACAAATAATTAATAATACATAGAAAGGAAAGAGCATATAAGTTTAATCATTCAATTGGATTACTCATATATGTGTTTAAGTACATATCGGTGAAAATTTTGTCAAATGGTTTTTATCAATACTTAAAAATGTCAAAAAAGAGGCCTGATGCTAATATGAAAAAATTAATTAAAGAAAACTTAATCAAGTGGAGAAGGGAACCTGTAATAAAAAAATTGGATAAACCCACAAGATTGGATAAAGCCAGATCTATCGGTTATAAAGCAAAAAAAGGATTTATTATAGTAAGAACAAAAGTTGGCAGGGGGGGTAGAAGAAGGCCTTTGTATGGTAGAAGAGGAAGAAAACCATCCAAATCCGGTCTTGTAAAATTCACATTAAGCAAACCTCTAAATTGGGTTGCTGAAATGAGATCTGCGAAGAAATATACAAATCTAGAAATCCTTGGAAGTTATTATGTCGGAATGGACGGTCGTTACAAATGGTTTGAAGTAATAATGGTTGACCCAGAAAGACCAGAAATAAAGAGAGATAAAAACATTAATTGGATAACAAAAAAACAACATAAAAGAAGAGTTTTTAGAGGTCTCACGTAAG
>Ga0315294_10004729_pt1 | contig 14890 bp, 16 predicted proteins | sample YL17G13_40_MG_FD_203626 | JGI IMG/M metagenome (GOLD analysis project Ga0315294, IMG submission 203626) | Sediment microbial communities from Yellowstone Lake, YNP, Wyoming, USA - YL17G13_40 | ecosystem: Environmental > Aquatic > Freshwater > Lake > Sediment | place: USA: Wyoming | collected... | reverse complement strand
AATAACCTCTTGAGTAACGGATCGGGTAAATTCTGCACAAAATTTGCACCGACCAATCCACCGACAAAAAATCCTAAACAGATAAAACCTGCCATACCCAATTTAACATTACCGCTATAATAATAACGCAGTGCTGCCAAAAGCCCAATAGGAGGGACCATTATCGCCAAGGTCGTGCCTTGCGCCTGATGTTGTGTTAAACCAAATAGATATACCAAGACAGGAATCAAAATTACGCCTCCGCCAATACCAAACATCCCGCCAAAGACGCCGGCCACCACCCCTAAAATGATGTATAAAATATAATTCATTAACCCTCCTTTTTAGTGAACTTAAAAAGATGCCTTACCCCGAGGTCTCCTGCATAATAAACAAACAAAATGCAATCGCTCCAGCAACGTAAGAAACCGCATTGGCCAACACCACATTATTAAATACAAATTTGGCAATCAAGCTTATCAAAGAACCCAGAATCCATATCATCATAGCTTTAAAACTAAATCCTAAGAATAAACCAAAGAACAAAAGTGCCGCATATACCACGATAAACATATTTCGACCTTCCTATTTTCTAGAAACTGGGCTCAATACATAAAATTTTATACTTCTTAAAATCCTTTAATCCGCCCTGGATAAAACTTAAATTAGTCAGATATTTCATCTTACACCAGACAAAAAATTTATTTGTTGGCTCCATGCCAAAATTCCATTTTACGTATTGATAGACAAAATAAAGCGTCGATACAAAAGATATAAGAGTAAAAATTACTAACCCCGAGCTAGCAAAAATTAAACTTAAAATCAGACCAACGAGAAACAACAAACCAAAGATATGCATAAGATGGAAGTTGCCTAAATAAACAAAGCCCCTCAAAGGAAAAGGTAACACAAAGGAAGGATTGCCTTTTAAAAATTGCAAGATAATCTCTAAGCCATTTTTGTGAACATATTTATCAATCAAAGGTAAGTGCGCCTGACCATAGGTTACCCAGACTTTTCTTAAAGATTTTAAATCTGCCCGGTGCATATGGTCAACTTTGGCCTTGGGCGCAAAGTAGAATTTCCAGCCGCAGCTTCGATGCTGATAACTTAAGTCCATGTCTTCGCCCGTGGGCCTTTCCCAAAACTTAGCACTTATCTCCTGCATCGCAGATCTTCTATAAGCCACATTACAGGTGCCGAAAAAATACGCCTTATGGCCTGCGATATCAGACGGCCGGGGCTCTTTTGGAAATCCAGGATAATAACCTTCTTTAATAAATCCGTAACGTGGGGAAACCATATTAAAACGAAAATGTTGACACCAGGCCTCTACCAGATTGTTAGGGTCAACCTTTAAGGTATAAACTTCACCGCCTACTGCGGCAATTTTTGGGTCAATCATGAAATGTTTAAGCATCTCATTAATCCAATTTCTATCCGGAGCACAGTCTGCATCAGTAAAAAATAAAAACTCTCCCTTAACTACTTCTAAAGCCTTGTTGCGGGCATATCCCGGAGAGGGAGAATTAGCGATAGCTACTAATTTAATAAACGGATACTTTTTCTGCCAACCCTTGATAATCTCGATGGTCTTATCAGTAGAGCCGCCATCGGCAATCACCCACTCCCAGCAATCTCGTAGATAATCTAATTTTAAAAGGTACTCAAAAGTCTTTCCAATAGTGCGTTCAAAATTCTTTACTGGGATAATAATGGAAACAAAAGGCACGTTGGGCGCCATTGTCCGCCTCCTTTTTACCAAACTATCTCATCTGCATTGAATACCGGTCCTTCTTTGCAGATTCGTTTATATTGAAATCTGTATTGCGTATTGCGTTTTGCGTTTTGCGTTTTAACTACGCAGCCTAAACAGGCGCCAATACCACAAGCCATATGCTCTTCTAAGGAAGCCTGCGCCGGAATTTTATGCTCTTTAGAAATCGCGGCTATTTCTTTTAGCATTGGACGAGGACCGCAGGCGTAAATCGTGGTTCGTGGTTCGTGGTTCGTGGTTCCTAATATCTCTTTAAGCAAATCTGTCACTTTACCTTTAAAGCCGCGCGAACCGTCGTCTGTGGCTATTTTAACACTATATCCCAATTTTTTAAATTCTTTTTCGCAGAGGATATGGCCTTTTGTCTTTGCGCCAATTAATACTAAAGTATTGCGTATGGCGTATGGCGTATTGCGTTTCATTAGTTGTTCTGCAAGAAAAAGTAACGGCGCAACGCCCATTCCGCCAGCAACCAATAGCGCTGTACGCGCTACGCCGTACGCTGTACGATAATCAAATCCATTGCCTAAAGGCCCAATTATATCTAAATATTCTCCCGCTTTTTTTTGCGATAATATCTCTGTGCTTCTGCCCACCACCTCGTAAAGAATTTCCAACTTGTGACTTGTGACTTGTGACTTGTGACCTATTTTATGAATACTAAATGGCCTTCTTAAAAGCGGTTGGCAACTATCATTTATCCTTATATCCACAAACTGCCCAGGCTGCGCTTGTTTTGCTATCCGCGGGGCCTTAAGGAGCAAGTGGAAATATTTGCCCTTAACCTTTTTATTATAAATTAGCTTTGCTCTGATTTGAAACATCTCTTGTCAGACTGCCCTTCCTTTTACCCAAATAAATAAATAGGCCTATAAATAATATAACCGTGACAATTAACGCTAATGCTTCCTTGAAGTATGCTCCTGCGCCTTCGGCTTTAATGTCTTCCCATGATTCAATGAAAAATGTAATCAATAATACTGCTAATATGGAGCCGATTTCTCGCTTGAGCCAAGATAATTTTAAGGGCAGATATCCGCTGATATCTATCTTTGCTAGCGTGGCTAACGAAGGTAAAATACGCGGCACCTTCGCGCAGTAATCCTGGTAGTCTTTAAGGAATAAAGCCCGTAGTTTTTTTTCTTCTTTAAATATAAGCGCGAGGTAACGAATAGCAAAGATTAATAAGAAAATAACTGCCACCCACCATTTAAATAACATCAGCACAATGCCTAAGCCGATCAAGAGTATGCCTAAATACATCGGATTGCGCACTAACGCGTAAGGTCCGCCCTGAATTAATGACTGACCATTTTGGGAATATTCGGATTTATAACCTCGCGCAGAAGCCCGGAATATTTGCCCCAAAAGAATAAGCACAATGCCGAATATCTCCGCAACTTCATCAAAAGAACCCCTGGAATGATGCCGGAAAAAAATCGAGGGAAAAGTAGCGGTCAATAGCACGCTAACAAACATAATAAAACCATTGATTTTAAGGCGCCTTTTCATGCTTTTTTTTGCTGGCACTTCGGACAAAAATAGGTGCCCCTGCCACCCAAGCTGATTCTTTTAATCGGCGTCTTACACACTACACAGGGTTTGCCTTCACGGTCATAAACTTTGTGATACTGAGCATAGTCTCCCGGCTTACCGGATAATTGCACATACTGAGCAACCGAAGAACCTTTATGTTGTATTGCTTCCCGAAGCGTATCCTTAATCTCTTGAAAAAGTAGTTCTTTCTCTTTCTCAGAAAGGCTGGCCGCCGGTCTTTCGGGATGAATTCTCGCCCTAAAAAGCGCTTCTGCAGCATAAAGATTCCCTACTCCGGAAATAAATGTTTGGTCCATCAATAAAGGTTTAATTTTAGTTTTTTTTCCGGCAAGCATCGCTTTAAATTTATCTACGCTTAAATCAAAGGGTTCGGGCCCTAGTCCTTGGATAAACTTTAAATTCTGCCAATTGTCCATTAGGCGTAACTCGGCAAACAGTCTCTGGTCATTAAAATCTAAGACCTTGCCATCGGATAAACGAAAACTCACCCGGCTGGTTTTGCCATTGCCCGGATAAATCAACTGGCCAGTCATCTTTAAATGAATCACCAAGGATTTACCATGGGATAATTCCAAAATTAAAACCTTGGCTTTACGCAAAATATTCTTAATACTTGCGCCGGTTAGTCCCTTTTTAAACTTATCCACATCGGGCTGACGGATTACCTTAGGATTATACACACAGACTTCGGTAATTTTTTTACCTAAAACTACTTTTTCTAATTCTCGTTTTATGGTTTCGACCTCTGGTAGTTCTGGCATAACACATCTTTCTTCAGGGGACAGTAGTCCCCTTTGGGTTGTTAAATTATTTGACGGGAACAGTCCCTGTGACTTTTATCCAAACCTCACGACTGCGCGGGCCATCACCTTCACAAAAATATATCCCCTGCCAGGTGCCGAAGGCTAATTGACCGTTCTCGATAAAAATTGTCAGCGTTGACCCAAAGATTGAAGATTTTATATGGCTGTCGGCATTACCTTCAGCGTGCGCATAACCGGCATTTGCCGGCACAAGCTTATTTAAAGCATTGATAATATCGCGTCTCACCGAAGGATCGGCGTTCTCATTAATGGTTAATCCTGCGGTGGTATGCGGGCAAAATATAAAACATATTCCATCTTTAACCTTGCTCTTTGAGACCGCTGTTTGCACTTTATCCGTGATATCAATTAAATCAACACGACTATTTGTTCTTACGCTTATTCTTTCCATGGCTTTTGCTGGTGACCTGGTGACTATGTGACTTGCCTGCCTTGAGCGAAGCCCCGAGCTTGCCGAGGGACGAAGTCGAAGGGGTGACCTTTCTATGATATTCCTGCAGTGACTTCACTTCCAAGTCCTTCTTGAGCAATGCTTCAATGCCATTTACAGTAGCCTGAGCCCCTGAAATCGTAGTAGTGTAAGGAATGTTATACAAAACTACTTGTGAGCGAATTTTGACTTCATCCTGTCGCGGAATTCTCCCCGAAGGCGTATTAATTACTAATTGAATTTTACCGTCCTTCATCAAATCCAAAACATGGGGTCTTCCTTCGGCAATTTTGGGTATTATATGCACATTAATCCCGCTTTTTTCCAAAGCCGCACCCGTACCACTGGTGGCATAGATATTAAATCCTAAATCCTGGAGTTTTTTGGCAATAAATAGTACTGAGCGCTTATCTTTATCCCTTACCGAGATAAAGACATTGCCTTTGCGCGGCAAATTCTGGCCAGCAGCAATCTGGCTTTTAATGTAGGCCCGGCCAAAGTCGCTATCAATGCCCATGACCTCACCCGTAGATTTCATCTCCGGCCCTAAAATTATATCTACCCCGGGAAAACGGTTAAAAGGAAATACCGACTCTTTAACTGCTACGTGCTTGGGTATGATTTCTTGAGTAAAACCCAAGTCTTTCAGTTTTTTACCCAGCATAATCTTAGTGGCTAACTTCGCCAGAGGGACTCCGATGACCTTGGAAACAAAAGGCACGGTTCTGGATGCCCGCGGATTAACCTCTAAGACATAAGCTTTTTCATCCTTAACCGCATACTGCACATTCATCAGGCCCACTACATTTAATTCCTTAGCCATTCTGTAGCTTGCCTCTCTAATCTGATTTAAAATATCGTTAGATAATGTATAAGTGGGTAGCGCCATGGCTGAATCTCCGGAATGAATCCCTGCCTCCTCAATATGCTCCATAATCCCGCCTATGATAAAAGTCTGGCCATCGCCGATTAAATCCACATCCACCTCAATGGCATCCTCCAAAAATTTATCAACGAGTACAGGATGTTCACCCGAAACTTCGGCTGCTTCTTTAATAAATTTCTCTAAAGTCTGCTCATCATAAACAATCTCCATTGCCCGGCCGCCTAAAACATAAGAGGGCCGCACTAAAACCGGATAGCCAATCTTTTTCGCCACTTCTTTTGCTTCCCCAAAGGTAAAAGCCGTGCCATTATCTGGCTGCAGGAGCTCCAATTTGTGTAACATTTGTTTAAAACGTTTGCGGTCTTCGGCAATATCAATGCTGTCTGCGCTGGTACCCAGTAAATTTACGCCTGCTTTTCTTAAAGGAACCGCCAAATTAATCGGGGTCTGGCCACCAAACTGCACAATCACGCCGATTGGCTTTTCTAAATCAATAATGTTTAAGATATCCTCTAAGGTCAGCGGTTCAAAATATAATCTATCCGAGGTATCATAGTCAGTAGAGACTGTCTCGGGGTTACAATTAATCATAATACTGTCCACGCCTTCTTCTTTTAAGGCATAAGCCGCATGGCAGCAGCAATAATCAAATTCAATTCCTTGGCCGATTCTATTAGGGCCCCCGCCTAAAATAACTACTTTTTTATTTTTACTTGGCCGCGCCTCTTCCGCGGTCTCATAAGTAGAATAAAAATAAGGCTGCTTAGCATGAAATTCGCCGGCACAGGTATCCACTAATTTATAAACTGCTTTAAGATTGTGTTTTTTACGAAATTCGCGCACCTTCTCTTCTTTAGAATTTAATAAAAAGGCTAATTGCCGATCAGAAAAACCGTCTGCTTTCGCCTCTTGCAGCAACTCCACCGGAATTTCGATTTCTTCCGCTGGTTTATTATTTTTAAATTTCTTAATTTTTTCTTCCAGCTCCACCAGCTGTTTCATATTATCGATAAACCAAGAATCGATGCGCGAGAGATGATAAATTTCATCCACCGATAAACCTGCCTTAAGAGCGTATCTGATATAAAATAACCGCTCGTCATTGGGAATACGGATTTTATCTTTGATGGTCTTTAACAGGCCGTTATCCGGTATCTCAAGCATCTCGTCGGTAATTTTATCTTTACCATCTGCGCCAAAGCCAAAACGTGAGATTTCAATGGAACGGATGCCTTTCTGTAGGGCCTCTTTGAAATTCCTGCCGATAGACATTGCCTCGCCTACTGCCTTCATTGAAGTATTGATAACTCGCTCTGCGCGCGGAAATTTTTCAAAAGTGAAGCGGCAGATTTTAAAAACGCAGTAATCCACCGTGGGTTCAAAAAAGGAAGTAGTTCTTCCGGTAATCTGATTCATTACCTCAGGCAAAGTAAGACCAACCGCTAATTTAGTGGCTACCCGGGCAATGGGAAAGCCCGTTGCCTTAGAGGCCAAGGCCGAAGAACGCGAGAGCCGCGGGTTAACCTCAATAATCACAATGTGGCCGTTGTCGGGATTTTGCGCAAACTGGATATTGGCACCACCACCAGATATGCCCACCCTGCGGATTATCTTTTTGGAGAGATTCACAAAATTCGTATATTCTTGAAGCGTCAAAGTCTGAGAGGGCGCAACCACAATACTATCGCCCGTATGCACACCCATAGGATCAACATTTTCCATAGAAGTAATCATAATCACGTTGTCCACGCAATCGCGCATGACCTCAAACTCAATTTCCTTCCAGCCCAAAACTGACTGCTCTACCAAAACCTGATGCACCGGGCTTGTATCTAAACCTTTTTCGAGAAATTTTCCCAACTCTTCTTTATTATAAGCGGTGGCTCCACCGCTTCCACCGAGACAATAAGCCGGTCTTAAAATCAAAGGAAAACCGATATCCAGCCCAATCTTCATCCCTTTTTCAATGGTAGTAGCAATACCGCTTTTTGGCACATCCACCCCAATCTCCTGCATCGCCTTCTTAAAGAGCTCGCGGTCTTCAGCACAAGAGATTGCCTCTACTGATGCACCGATAGATTCTACCCCGTATTTTTTCAAGATGCCTTCTTTCATCAAAAAGAAGGCTAGATTTAATCCGGTTTGCCCGCCTAAAGTAGGCAGAATTGCATCTGGTCGCTCCTTGGCAATAATCCTACTTACCATCTCCACAGTGAGCGGCTCTATATAGGTAACATCTGCCATACCCGGATCGGTCATAATCGTCGCCGGATTAGAATTCACCAAGACGGTAAAATAACCTTCTTCCCTTAAGGCCTTACAAGCCTGGGAACCTGAATAATCAAACTCGCAGGCCTGGCCGATAATAATCGGACCCGAACCAATCATCAAAACCTTCTTAATGTCTTTGCGTCGCGGCATTATTTACTCCTTCCTACCATTTTCATAAATTTTTTAAACGCGTCGTTTACTTCCGCAAACCCCGGGCTTGCCGGGATATATTGCAGGCCCAGTAATTTAAGCTTCTTACTCTCCATTTCCTCCACGCTGCGGTCATTTAAGTTGTAACCAGTAATCTTAATTTGCTTTATTTTATTCAGCGAATCAATATCCACCACATAAGAGTGATTCTGCACGGTAATCTCGCCTTTATAAGTAGCCGGATTATGCATCGGATAATTTACGCCGTGATGACCTAATTTCATCTTGGTGATTTTTGCCCCTATTGCCGCGGCTAATACCTGATGCCCCGTCGATATTCCCAATATGGGTAATTTCCCTATGCAAGCCTCCAGATGAGAAATCACCTCTTTTAACCCCACATCTTCCTCTGGGCCGCCGGAAATAATTAACCCACCGGGCTTAAGCCGTAAAATTTCTTGGGCAATAGTATTATAGGGCAATAGCGTGATGGATAAACCCAATGTTTCTAGTTGTCTTAATATGCTCTGGGTTATTCCTAAATCTAAAATCGCGATTTTTTTCGCACCTGCCTTAGGCATACCTAATTTTCGGGGCTTGCTTACGGAAATCTTGGGCAATAAGCTTTCTTTTTTGCTTTTGCGAAAATCGTTTATCTTTGACAAAAGCTCTTTTGCCTGGTAACAATGCGTGGAAATAATCCCTAACATCTCGCCCTTTTGCCTTAAATGCACGGCTAAGGTGCGCGTATCTACTTCGCTAATTGTTAGCAAATTATGTTTCTGAATAAAATCATCAAGGCTTTCTTTGGCTTGCCAGTTTGAAAAGATCCGCGTTTTCTCTTTAATCACCAGGCCAGAAAGCCAGACGTTTTTAGATTCATTAAACTTCGGCGCACAACCATAATTACCAATCAAAGGATAGGTGAGCACCAAAATTTTTCCCGCATTAGCCGGGTCAGTCATCATCTCCTGATAACCCACTACTGCGGTATTAAAAATTAGTTCGCCAATTCTTTCGCCTTGGCTTCCCAAGGCCTCACCCTGAAAACTCTTACCGTCCTCCAACATCAGAACTGCTTTCATCTACTACTCCTCTCGTAGAAGTTCCTTTATCTTATTTACCGCTTCTTCCACTGTCTTTACCTTAATTACTCCGGGCATATCCCAAGACCCCAGGCTGATAATTGGCTTACCAAATTGCAGACAATATGCAATCTCAGAGAGAGTGCCATACTCTCCAGGCAAGGCAACCACGATGTCGCCAGCCTGCGCCACCAAGACGTTTCTGGCCAAACCTAAGCCTGTGGGAATCACAATATCCACGAATTCATTAGCATCTTTTTTATCGTAACTTGGTATAATACCTATAGTTACGCCACCGCCCTGCTTAAAACCTTGACAAACTGCCTTCATTGTTCCACTTAAGCCCCCAGAAATGAGAATTTCCACCACTTTTGCTAATTTTTTGCCTAATTCTTGAGCTATTTGTTCCACTTCATCCGTACAACTATGCCCACCGATGACACTTACCACTCTTTTACGCATATTTCGCTATGTAGTAGGTACTAAGTACCTAGCTTGCTGTTAAAATAACGTGCGCCTGGACAGAATCGAACTGTCACCACTAGCTCCGGAGGCTAGTGCGCTATCCGTTGCGCTACAGGCGCGTCACTTCTTTAATTTTTGACAGAACGAATTCTTTGTCGCTAACCTTAAATTGCTGAATTGAAAATCGCTTGAAACTTCTGGCGCCTTTTTTAGTCAGGATATCCTGCATATAATTCAGACAGCGTTCATTACCAGCGCCGCTTCCATAGGTAGTAAATAAAATTATATCTTTGCCTTCCACTCCAAAGCATTTATCCAAATAGGTATTCATTGCTGGCGCAGGCCCAAATGCCCAGACCGGCGAGCCAAAACAGATTAAATCGTATTCTGATAAATTCAAATTCACTGGCTGAATTTGGGCTTTCGCATGCCTAAAGGCGCGGTAGCATTGGCTGAAAAAAGATTTGGCCTCATCCAGAGCGTTTAATTGTATAAGATCAACGGGGCCTTTTTCTTTGAGAGCTCCAGCAAGACCTTCTGTGACTTTTCTGGTATTTCCAGAATATGAATAGTAAATAATTACACTTTTCATAACTTAACCTTCCCCACCTACGCGGTGTGGTGGGGTTAAAAGAGGCTTAGTTGTTGTTCGTCCTTTTTTTGTTTTTCTTCTTCATCAAAGATTGAAATAATCCCGTATTCTCCGTCAAAACCTGCCTTGATATTTACTTTACCTTCGCGCACCCTTAAAACCCCTTCGGCAATTTTTGGCGGCAGGCCCTTTAGCAAAGCCTCTTTTGAGGCACGCATCAATATATCAAATTCTGTCCCGAACTTTGCCAGGTAACTATGATAATCCCTCTCCACCCCGACAGATGTTTTACCCACACCTTTGGCATCAGCAATTATTTCATCTAGCGGAATAAAGCTCTTAAATGGTATGAAGTTCTCCGGCTTAAAACCTTCCGGCCTATCCGCAAGCTTTTCCACGCGGTTAACTACACCAACAGTAACCGGCTTACCACATTTAGGGCACTTGCTATTATGTTCTTTTGTTTCTTTAGGAGACCACCTTATCCCGCAAAGCCTATGGCCGTCAAAATGATATTTGCCTTCTTCAGGAAAGAATTCTATTGTGTATAAAAATCTTTTCTTGTCTTTTGTTTTTAATACTTCGCGTATAGTTTTATAATCTAGCTCACAGTTAAATACATTTGCCTCGCGACCGATTTTAGAAGGACTATGGCTATCCGAATTACTGATTAAGGTAAATTTATCTAACGCTGAGAGCCGCCAATTCATTGCCGGATCCGACGATAAACCAGTCTCCAAGGCAAATATTTTGGGGGTCTGGTCTTCAAAACAATGTTCAATTTTATCAAAACCGGACATGGAGCCGAACAAAGAAAACCAAGGAGTCCAAATATGTCCTGGCACAATCATACAATTCTCATCAATATCAAAGATAATCCGCGCCAATTCTTGCGCATCCATACCTAATATCGGCCGGCCATCACTGGCTAAATTTCCGTAGCGCGCGAGCGTCTCGTTTATCTTATCTGTGGTCTTAAAAGACGGACTAAAAACCATATTATGGATACGATAGGTTCTGCCCTTTTTAGAGTAGATACTGCTAATCTCAGTGGTCAATATAAAATATATATCCTGATATTTGAATAAACCATTGCCTAAATCCTCTAAATTATACTTTAATTCCTCCAGCCACAAATGGTGGGTAAAATCACCCGTGCCCATTAAAGTGACGCCCTTTAATTTCGCCCACTCTGCAATATGGACGATATCCATATCGCGCGATGTGGCGCGCGAGTATTTAGAATGAATGTGAAAATCAGCAATAAATTCCATTTCCCTCGCTCCGCTCGGGAGTTTACTGTTTACTGTTAACAGCGTCATTTTAGTTGGCGCTGTAAACTTCTACACTGTTCACTGTAAACTATCATCTGTTATTTCTTTTATAACTTGTTTGACATTCCCCCAATGCGTTCCTTGCCAATAGATACGCTGACACTTGGGACAGGTAATAAAATTACTTTGTGTCTTAAATACATATTCAGGCACTTTATCTTTTATTTTTTCTTTTTCAATATCCACCAATTCCTCATTACAGATAATACAACGGCTAAACATAATCGCGGAGTCAAGCCGGATATGCAATTCTTTTAAAATTTCCGCGATTTGCTCTTTTATTTTCTCGGCCTTAATTAGCACGCTCTTCACGCCGGTAGGCCGAGCCAATCTCTGATTGCGGGTTAAAATAATCCGTTCATCCCTTAAGGCCTGAATCAGCAAAGAACTCAGGTTGTCCTGATGAAAATATTCGCTATCAAATCCTAAAATCCTCAACCACTTGGCAAGTCTTCCCAATTCTTTGCTAAGAATAAACTTCATGCTCTATAGACAATCTTACCGCCGCAAATTGTATACTCAACCACACCTCTAAGTTTTCTTCCCAAGAAGGCTGAATTTTTCGATTTAGAAATAAAACCTTGTTTTTCGACAACCCATTCTTTCTCTGGGTCAACAATCACGATGTCTGCGTCTTTACCTATACTCAGCGTCCCTTTATCTATTTCCAAAATCCGTGCCGGATTAAGCGACATTTTCTGAACCAACCCTGACCAATCCAATAAACCGCTATTGACTAACTCGGTAATCGCTACGGCTAATTCGGTTTCTAGGCCAATTACCCCGAATTCCGCCCATTCAAATTCAATATCCTTTTCATTCTCGGTATGCGGGGCATGGTCAGAGGCAATCGCATCAATGACCCCGTTTTTTAAACCCTCTCTGATTCTAGCTACATCATCTTTATTTCTTAGGGGAGGGTTCACCTTCATATTCGTATCATAGCCCAAGACTGCTTCTTCGCTTAAAGTAAAATAATGCGGCGCTGTTTCGCAAGTTACTTTGATGCCTTTAATCTTCGCCTGAGCAATTAATTCTACGGATTCTTTGCAACTGACATGAGCGATATGCACAGGTGCTTTGGCCTTACTAGCTAGTTCAATATCTCTGGCCACTCTTTTATATTCCGATTCCTGGGAAATTCCCCTTAAGCCCAGACGGGTAGAAGTCAGGCCCAAATTTACCACTCCGCCTGCGGAAAGCGCTTTATCTTCACTGTGGCAGATTACCAAGATATTCTGGTCTTTAGCAGTTTGGAATGCCTTTAACATTAATTCTTCGTTATCCACTGATGCGCCATCGTCAGTAATCGCCTTCACGCCTTCTTTTTTCAATTTAGCGATATCGGTCAGCTCTTTGCCCTGCCGGCTATTGGTAATGCTGCCTGCAATCAATACCTGGGCATGGGCGGAATTCTGAATAATATCTTTCAACAATAAAACGTGCTCCGGAGAATCGATGGCGGGTTGAGTATTCGGCATGGCTAATAGGCTAGTCACCCCGCCTTTTAATGCGGCCTTTGTGCCGGAGGCAATTGTCTCTTTATCTTCTCTGCCCGGCTCTCTCAAGTGCACATGCATATCCACCAGGCCCGGCATTACGATTTTTCCTTGCGCATCAATAATCTCTTTGCTATTGCCGGCAATATTTTTGGCTACCCGGGAAATCTTGCCGTTCTCCACTAAGATATCCAAAACCGCATCCAGATTATTTAGCGGGTCAATGATGCGGCCGTTTTTAATCAGCAGTTTCTCGTTTTTCATCATGCGCTTGGGCGACTAGAAAAAGTACTGCCATTCTTACCGCAATGCCATTGGTCACTTGTTCTAAGATTACCGAATTTGCGCCATCGGCAACTTCGCTGGACATCTCAATACCGCGGTTAATCGGCCCGGGATGCATAATCACAATATCCCTTTTGGCTTTTTTTAATCTTTCTCCGGTAATCCCAAAATTTTTAAAGTATTCTAATTTTTCCGGGAAGGCAGCTTCGCTATCGCGCTCAAATTGCATGCGCAGCACATTTACCGCATCCGCCTCTTTTAAAGCTGCATCAATATCATCGGTTACCTGCGCGCCCATTTGTTCTATTGCCGGCGGAATAAGCAATTTAGGAGCACAGACCATAACTTCTGCGCCTAATTTGGTTAAGCCCCAGATATTGGAGCGCGCCACGCGCGAATGCGCAATATCACCAACAATGCTTACCTTTAATCCCTCAATTCTACCCAATTTTTCCTTTAAGGTAAAAATATCCAAAAGCGCCTGCGTGGGATGTTCATGCCAGCCATCGCCGGCATTGACCACGCTAATATTTAAATGCCGCGCCAACGTCGCTGCTGCTCCTGAAGCGCTGTGCCTGACCACGATAATATCCGCTTTTAAGGCCTCAATATTTTTGCCGGTGTCAATTAAAGTCTCGCCCTTGCGCACGCTGGACTCTTGGGCAGCAATATTAATCACGTCCGCAGACAATCTTTTGGCGGCTACTTCAAAGGAAACCCTGGTGCGCGTAGATGGTTCGTAAAACAAATTTACCACGGTCTTACCGCGCAGGGCAGGGACTTTCTTAATTTCTCGGCTAGATACCTCTTTAAATGACTCTGCCGTGGATAAAATTAACTCTAACTCTTGCTTATTTAATTCTTCCAATCCCAAAAGGTCTTTTTTTGTCCAAACCATCTTTAGCTCTTCTCTACAATTACCACGGCATCCGCGCCATCCACCTCTTCTAAGCGCACTTCTACGGTTTCTTTAAGACTCGTCGGAATATTTTTGCCCACATAATCTGCGCGCACGGGTAACTCCCGATGCCCGCGGTCCACCAATACGGCAAGCTGTATAGTCTTGGGCCGGCCAAAATCTATTAATGCATCTAAGGCGGCCCTGACTGTCCTGCCGGTATACAAGACATCGTCCACCAACACCAAATTTTTATCAGTGAGGTCAAAGCCTATCTCGGTCTTATGCACTACCGGCTGACTGGAAATTAGGGTTAAGTCATCCCGATATAAGGTAATATCCAATATTCCCACAGGAACATCTTGCTTTTCAATTTTTTTAATACACTCAGCTAAGCGCTGAGCTAAATATACACCGCGTTTTCTGATACCCACCAAACACAAAGCATCGGTGCCTTTATTTTTCTCGACAATTTCGTGGGCAATGCGCATCAGGCTCCTGGCTATAGCCTCTTTATCTAAAATTTTTGCTTTTTCTTTCATCTTCCCCCGCCTTTACCACAAATAAAAAGCCCAACCGTAACTATATACGGTTGGGCTTTGATTATCTATGAATATCTTTTCCATTTCTTTCTACCTTGCCAGCTTCTCATGAACTGAGCTTAAAGGTCTTTTGGTAATTTTTATAAATATACCATCTAAACCATCCCTTGTCAAGGGTATATTTTTATAAGTAATGCAAGGATTATTTCGCACTTTCATATTGAAGCATCCTCTTGGGTTGTTGAATTGGCCTTAGGTTTGTATGTTTAATAAGGCCGAATATCCAAAGGTTAAGGCTGCGCTCGTTCTTAAAATA
>Ga0315294_10004728_pt1 | contig 14891 bp, 10 predicted proteins | sample YL17G13_40_MG_FD_203626 | JGI IMG/M metagenome (GOLD analysis project Ga0315294, IMG submission 203626) | Sediment microbial communities from Yellowstone Lake, YNP, Wyoming, USA - YL17G13_40 | ecosystem: Environmental > Aquatic > Freshwater > Lake > Sediment | place: USA: Wyoming | collected... | reverse complement strand
GTAAACTCAAGTCTGGCCTCAAAATACTCCAGTGCTTTATGCGGACTTACTGTAACGAACATAACGCACCTCCTTTCAAAACCTTTCTTTTTTATCTTTTCTTCTAATATATTCTACGCCCGGAGGCGCTGGACGGTTCTTGCTGGGGTCAATAAAAACTGTCTTCCTTCCCCGACATTTTTATTTTTGATGTTCCTGCTGCGACGGGCGCCTGCCGCGACGATGCGTCGTTGGCACGGCGGGCAGCACGGCGAGTGATTTTTTATTTCCCTTCCCCATGTCTTTTTACATATTCAATCACCGCCTTCAGATGTTTTTCATCAAAACAAAACCTCACATCATATCCCCTCGTCCAGAGTTTTCTGTTAAATCCATTTTCTTTTAATGTGTAATATGATGCTGTTTTATATTGTCTTATACAATCTTCTATCGGCTTGCCGTTATATCCCAATAAAATATGTACATGATTGGAACACACCGCTATCGAAAGAACCGCCTGGCCTAATTCTTTAGCTCTTTTTGATATTGCCTGACTTATGATTTTGCGTTCTTTTTTTCTTAATCTGACGCTTTCACTGGTTTGTATCATTTTATTGATATTATATAAACTCTTATTTTCTCCCAGCACTTTCCCTTTTTTAACATACCCTCTTTTGTCCCCTTGTAACCACGCACCGTAAGTTGTCCACGTCACAAAATATCCGATTGTTTTCGCCATATATGATATTCTTACTCACATATCTTTAATTTCATAATATTTTTTCAAAATATTTCTTCTTTAAAATGTTTAGCCCCACGGCTGCGCCCGTGGGGTCCATCAAACACTCTTTTTCAATTTCCCGTAGCGCCCGCGGGGTCAATTAGAACACTCTTCTTTCATTCCTTCCGTCTTGTGCCCCTTCACCCCAATTCACTTGCTTCGCAAGTGACATGTTTAGCCCCACGGCTGCGCCCGTGGGGTCCATTAAAACTGTCTTCCTCAACGTCAATTATCAATCATCAATAATCCATTATCAATCAAAACGCCCCTCTTTTCAAATTTCTATTCCTCTTCATAATCCTGACTCGCACATTCATAAAAACAGCACGGCAATTAATTGTCAATTATAGGTAATCGATCATGGGTACAGTTTATAACGCAACCTTCTGACCTTTAGATATTCATGACCCTTAGGCGTTACCTCAAGTAGATCGCCTGTTTTTCGTTGAACCAAATGGTGGTTTTCGAGTGCATCAAGAATTGCCTGTCGCTCAGAGGCTTGCGGGATTAACGGCGACCAAAGATTATCAGCGAGAGGAATCGTGGGCGGTTGCGGTAGGTTCGCGAGCCATTCAAGTACTTTCTGTGTGTTAGGAACAAGATAAAAATTCAGATATTCATATTCCCAGAACGCCGCTCTTGCACGTTCAGCATCAAAAACAGCCTTAATCTCTCGCACTTGTTCTGGCGTCAAAGTCAAACTCTCAGAATCTAACTTCGGTTCTTTAGGTTCTGGTGGAGGCTCATTTTTCGACAAGGATTCCTTTTTTTCCATCCCAGCTTGCGATGTCAATATTTCACTACCACCCGGAAGCTTAATTGTCGCAATACGTGCTATTAGTGTGCTGAGGTCGCTCTTGAAGAGCCAAAAAAATATTCCTATCAGTATGCCCGCAACCATTTGTGGCGACAAAAAGACTTTCACATATTCAAGGACTATTTCTACTATTTGCATAAACTTGCCTCCCATACTGCCACAATATAAATTCCTTAACTTTTACTATGAACATATCTGGTGGCTGCTCAAATCCCTTTTCCACCTCGCCCATCTTTTAACCAGTAGCCAGTACCCAGAAACGAGCACCAATTACATTTGAGACTTTTTTCCACTATCAGGTGAAACAGTCTTTGGGGGTTCTGCCTCTATTTCGCGGATTAAACCTTCTTTAGATAATGACGATACTGTCTTATCTGCCAGTGAATCCATTATTGTATTAATATTTGCATATGCATTCCCCTTAGAAAAACTTGAAGCCATCCATGCGACAGAATCAGTTCTAACATCAAAAAGTCGAACTTCAAACTTTGCACGAGGAAAATGTAAAGTTGGGCCAGTTTGGTAAGTGGTAGTCCCAGAATACTGAAATGAATTACCATAAATAGTTCCAGAACCCTGTGTAGTGGATGAATCTGGCATTTTATAGCTATCTGTCCAGTAATTTGCCAAAGCAACTATAAGTACAGCTTCGACCTGATTCTCATTAAGAGTCTTATTCATTTCCTGAGCACTAACCTCACGAGTTGGAGGGAATAGTGTTATTGAACTTATACCATCAACATCCTTTTTGGAGAAACTTTTAAGAAATTGAGCTTCAGCATACTTATTATTTTTAAATTCACCTATACGAGCCATGACCACAATCTTTCGGTATTTAGTCTTAGCAAAAGCAGGGTCTTTAAATGATTCCATCTCGGTGAAGGCACAGCCGCTCAATAGAAGCATTGTAAATACAATTAACGTTCTCCACATAATTAACCTCCCAAACTATTAATTTATCTGACCTTTCCCATATTTATCCGCCACAGGCGGATTAAACGCTTAGCTACGCAACCAAGCCTTTCAATTCCATAATAATACCAAAATCTTCCTGCGACTTAATATAGCCACTCACTATTTTAATTGAATAATTCTGCCTTGCTGCACCTCTAAAATTCACAATAACCCACCCCCCCTCTTTTGTCAACCCTTTTACCCCCAAAAAAATCTGAAATCTGATACGAGATACGAGATACCAGCGACGAGCTACGAAATAATTCCGCATCTTCATCTTAAATTGGCAACTGGAATTTGGAAATTGGCAATGACCTCCTATCAATCCTGTCTGAAATATTCGTGCTCATTTGTGTTTATTCGTGGTTCAGATTTTTCTCTCATCTTCACTTTGCGACTTGGCGCCTTTGCGGGAAACAATCCTGTCTGAAATATTCGTGCTCATTTGTGTTTATTCGTGGTTCAGATTTTTCTCTCATCTTCACTTTGCGACTTGGCGCCTTTGCGGGAAACAATCCTGTCTAAAATCTTCGTGCTTTCCCTTTTTTATCTCTGCGGGCTCGGCGTTCTCGGCGGTTAAAAATCCTTTCCCATCTTCCCCATTTTAACAGTTTAACACAGGTGGGCTTTTTTTAACGACCGCGTCAAAAAAGCATCTTTTTTTGTAAAAAAGTGTAAAAAAGTGTTCCTTTTTTGTAAAAAAGTGTCAATAAATGCTCAATTCATGTCAGTTTTTGTCACTTTTTGAAATCACCCTAACTCCTTACCCCATAAGGACTAAACGCAATTTAACCCCAAAATCTTACCCATCTTAACAATCTAAAATTCGCAATCGGAAATTGGAATTTGGCAATCTCGCAGTTCCGCCAACGGCGGATTGCGCTTCTTACTTCACCCCGTTTACATCTGCTGTCTGATTTATTTTCCCTGTCCATAACTCCATACGCTGCATCCACTTAGGCCTTTGTTCTGGTACTCGGATTTTAGCCAGTTCCACCAATAATGCCTTTGGGTCTCCGCCTTCAGGCGGGGTATTCAGGTAGGAATCTATTGACTGAACGATAACGCTGTTCGGCTCTAAGTCTTTTTCCAACAAAGAGTTATATACCAGGTCCGCCGCATTTTTTACGTTCGGCCATTTCAGATACACTTCCAGCAGTTTGTTTAAAATTTCTCCCTTTTCCTGGTCTGTTTTAGCTGCTTCTCGCAATTTCCCGAGGCATTCCGCTGCCAGCTCGAAATTACTATTGGCAATATAACTACTGGCCAGCTCTTGTCTTACAGTTTTGAGCAGTTCGAGTTTATTTTCACCGTCTGCCTTACGTACCGTCATTTCAAGAAAAGCTATCCTCTGCTCATTCGTGATTTTGCCCTGGGCATTTTCCGCAGCAAGTTTAGTCAGCCACTCGCCCATAACATCTGCGCCGGAGCGTTTGAAGATTTTCAGCATCGCCTGCCACGCCGCTTCCCCTTCGCCCGACGCCGTTGCCAGCTTCTCCCCAAGCCAAACCAAATCCTCCTGGCCGCCGACATCACCGGCAAGGTCTATTATTTTCTTTTTTACTATGACGCTGCTGTCATTAATCGAATCTTTCTTTAAAGTATTGAGGGCATTGGTCTTATCGATATATATAATACCGTCCACAGCCGCTTCACGAATCAAATTATTAGTCTGATCGCTCATCGCCTTTTCAAACAAAGGCTTAAAAACTTTTGCCGCTTCCGCTTTATAAGTACCCTGGGCACAGAGCCCTGCCATTGAGCTGAGCAAATCTCCTTTTAGGGCGTTGTTGTCGGCCGTTTCATATCTTGCCGCGAGCAAATCAAGGTACCTACGAACATCCGCCATCGCCAATCCATCGGGCTCAAGCAGCTTTTTTATAACTTCAGCGCCTTTTTGCGCCTTCTTCGGTTCCTGGTCGGAAAGGTACTTTTCCGCCCATTCGAGCGTCTGCTTCCTTATATCGGGCGAAATTTTGAATTCCGAATCAGGCAGCAGGGCATAGTAGCACGCCCCGCCCAGCGCTGCAAACAGCTCCATTTTTACCTCGTCATCCTTCTCAATCCTTAGCTGTTCAAACACCTTCTCGGCTGAATTCAGCTCCCCTACCAGCGAAAGCAACTGAGCGGTCTTAAGCCGGACATTGCGGTACTGGTCGCCGACCAGACTTATCAAAACAGGTCCGATTTCCTGCGGCAATTTCAGCTTTGTACCCAGCCGCCACTGATACACCTTTTCCAATGCCCACAACTTCACAGTTTCTTCCGAATTAGCCAGCTGCTCAAGCAGGAATTTCCCCTTTGCGGCATTTTCGCTTATGCCTTCATAGATTTTGTCCAAAGCAGCGAGGTATTGCTTTTGGTACAAATCAACTTCGTTTTCGAGGTTTCGTATCCTGCTTTCCTGCTGAATAAGCCTGTCCCTCTGAAATTTCTCCACCCCCCTTCGTTTGATTTCTTCTGCTATTTCCTTTCGGGATTTCTCATCGTTACCGACAGGTACAGCCAGCGAACGTAAAGTCGTTTCAGCCGCAGCAGATACCTGACTTTGCGGGTCGTCGAGCAGGTTCATCACTTGAAACACCGCTCTCATATCAGGCTGAAGCTTCAGGGCATATATCGCATTCAATCTGGCTTTGGCCGGCAACGAAGCATCTGCCGCAATTTTTTCAAGCTGCCCTGATACCTGGTCATAGCTGAAAACCAGCATCGCCTCGGCGGCCAGTCTGCCCGCGACAGCGTCGTCAACACTTAATATCTCAAACAAAGGCGCAATAAAATCCTCCTTGTTATTTACGGGCTTTTGAGAGGCGATTGTCTGACCTAACGCCCTGCAAACCGCTATACGAGCTGCGCCACCGTTTTCGGACTGTTTTAACACATCAAGCAGGATTCTCCTGGCCAAAGGGTCGTCGCTGAACAGCATTACCGTTGCCGCAGCAATTCGTATCTGTTCGCTTGAACTCTTATTAAGAAGGGCATCTCGGTTGATTTGTAATTGTGTACCAGGCTCACTATCTGCAACAGCGATGTTATTAGTAATATTATTGGGCGAAACAACGGCCTTTTCCTGACCGGTTCCGACTTGCTGGCAACCCATCACAAGCAGCAGTAATATCAAATATATTCGCGTTGCCTTCATAATGATAACTCGCGAGAAAAATCCAAACTTGACTTAACTTACGCCATAATAAACCACATGTTCGGTTAAAGTCAATCCGCTATTAATTATTTTCGGCATTTGGCAAAGATTTTTGCAAACCTTTTTTAAGACAGGCCGATTTGAGCATTGCGTTTAAGTCCGTCAAGCCCCAGTCTTTCTATGCACGAGCCGGCAAATCTTCCTGCAAACTCATCCTGTGTCATATTTAAAATCGCATTCAAATCCATTTCCGCTCTGTCACCGTAAAATTTGAATTGTTTATTTTTACAGGGTGGGGCTTTCTTCTGCCAGGGACAGGCAAGGATACACTCGTCACAACCGAACAGTCGGTCGCCGATTTTGCCGGCCAAATCCGAAGCAATCTCACCTTTGTATTCGATAGTCAGATAGCTGATACACTTGTTGGCATCGAATTGTCCATCCGGCCTCAATGCACCGGTTGGACATGCAGCGATACATTTGTTGCAGTTGGAACAGAGATTTTCGACTTCCGATTTACCCGGCCCGTGATTTTCAATTGAGGGCTGAAGTTTAAGGGTCGTTATTATTTCGCCCAGGAATATCTGACAGCCCAATTGAGGGTTAATTAGTATATGGTTTTTCCCTATGAAGCCCAGCCCCGCACGGACAGCCAGTGCCCTTTCAGCCAAAGGGGCTGAATCGACACAAACCCTGAAATTGACAATTGACGATTTACTATTGACGATTGAACTTATAAAAGCAATTAACAAATGCAGATGCTTTGTTATGAATGGGTGGTAATCCTCGTACAAGGCATAGTTTGACACCCTGCCGGCGGTTGCGTTTGTTTTTCCATCGCCAGCCAATGGCGTATAGTTTAAGCCGACACATATCACCGACTGAGCATTTTCCAAAAGCCCGGCTGGGTCGATGCGTTTCTCGATGTTTCGATGCATATAGGCCATTTGCCCCGCAAAACCGGAATGTAACCACCCGCGTAAAACATTGGCCTGCTGTTTATCTATGGGCAAAGCATCTGTTATGCCGACCAAATCGAAACCAAGCTCGATAGCTTTTTGCTTTATTTCCTGCGTCAAATCCATATACACGGATTATACCAAATAAAGCTAATGGGCACAGAGCCAACAAACAATACAACCTGATTACTCCTAAAGTTTTCATTTCTCTCACTTTTAAAAATTGTTTATTTCTGCCTTCTTAAAAACAGTCCGCCGAGGCCGAGCATTATGATAAATACATCAGCTCTACCAATTGATAGCTTTGCCTTTTCCTGCTATTCCTTCGCTCCGGCTTTTTCAAGGAGTTGCACGATGTCTGTGTACCCCTTCTCTTTTGCCAACTTTAGTGCGGTATATTCGACATTGTTGATTTTCACCTTCACATTTACATCGGCACCGTTTTCCAAAAGCAGCTTGACAACCTCTGTATAACCTTGCCTTGCTGCCTGCCATAGGGCAGTTGTGCCGTTTGTGGTCGCTTTCACTTTTACATCGGCACCCTTTTCCAAAAGCAGCTTGACGATCTCCGTATGGCCGTTTCTCGCTGCCAACACCAATGCAGGTTCTCCGCCCTCATCTTTGGCATTCGGGTCGATACCTTTGGACAAAGCAGTTTCTACGGCAGACAGGTTGCCATCTTTCACGGCTTGGAGCAATTGAGCATTCTTGTCTGATACATCCGCCTCGGGTTCCTTCGCTCCGGCTTTTTCAAGCAGTTGCACGATATCTGTTCGGCCCTTTTCTTTTGCAATGCTCAAGGGTGTATAATCTTTCCCCCCAATACTTACCTTGACATTGACATCGGCCTTGGCTTCCAAAAGTAGCTTGACGACCTCCGTATGGCCATTCTCCGACGCTGTCATCAGGGCAGTTACGCCGTTGGTGGTGTCCTTCGCATTGATCTCGGCGCCCTTTTCCAGCAGGAGCTTGACGATTTCCGTATGGCCATTCTCCGCCGCTTGTATCAAGGCAGTTCTGCCGTTGTTAGCTTCGGCGTTAACCTCGGCGCCCTTTTCCAGCAGTAGCTTGACGATTTCCTGAGGGCCGTTCTGCGCCGCAATTATCAGGGCTGTTACGCTGTCTTTATCCTTAGCATTAACATCCGCCCCCTTATCCAGCAGCAGCTTGACGACTTCCGTACGCCCTTGCCACGCCGCCTGCCACAGTGCCGTTCTGCCATCGGTGGTTACTTTCGCATTGACATCGGCGTCCTTTTCCAGCAGGAGCTTTACTACTTCCATATGGCCATTCTGCGCTGCTAACATTAGAACTGTTGAGCCATCTGTGGTTTGCTTCGTATCGACATAAGCACCATTTTTCAGCAGGAGCTTTACTACTTCCGTATGTCCATTCTGTGCCGCTAACATCAGGGCCGTTCCGCCGTTGGTGGTTAGCTTAGTATTAACATCAGCGCCATTTTCCAGCAGTAGCTTTACTACTTCCGTATGGCCTTCATGCGCCGCCCATATCAAGGCTGTTCCGCCGTTATCGGTTGCTCTTACATTGACATCCGCGCCCTTTTCCAGTAGAAGCTTGACGACTTCTTTATGGCCATTCTGCGATGCTATCCACAGGCCTGTACAGCCGGTTCCGGTTTGCTTCACATTAACATCATCGCCCTTTTCCAGTAGAAGCTTGACGACCTCCGTATGGCCGTTCTGAGACGCTATCCACAGAGCAGTGCAGCCGGTCGTGGTCTGTTTTACATTTACATCAGCGCCCTTTTCCAGCAGAAACCTGACGATTTCCGTATGGCCTTTTTCCGCCGCCACCATCAGGGCCGTTCCGCCTTCGGTGGTCTTCGCATTTACATCAGTGCCCTTTTCCAACAAGAATTTTACAATCTCTATATGGCCTTTAGCCGCCGCTGCCACCATGGCCGTTCCGCCATTGTTAGCCTTCGCATTGACATCGGCGCCCTTTTCCAGCAGGAGCTTGACGATTTCCATCTGGCACTCTTGCGCCGCAATTATCAGGGCGGTTACGCCGTCGGTAGTCCTCTTCACATTGACCTCAACGCCTTTTTCCAGCAGGAGCTTGACGACCTCCGCATGGCCGTTCTGCGACGCCTGCCACAGGGCGGTTACGCCGTCGGTGGTCTTTGCATTTATATCAGCATCTTTTCCCAAAAGTAGTTTGACAACCTCCGTATGTCCATTCTGTGCTGCCATCCTCAGGGCTGTTTCGCCGTTGGTGGTTAGCTTAACATTAACATCAGCGCCATTTTCCAGCAATAACTTGACGACATCCACATGGCCGTTCTGCGCTGCTATCCACAGGGCTGTACAGCCGGTTCCGGTTTGCTTCACATTAACATCAGCACCCTTTTCCAGCAGAAACCTGACGATTTCCGTATGGCCCTCCTGCGCCGCCAACATCAAAACAGAACTATGGTCATTATCCTTTGCATTGGCATCGGCGCCATTGGCAAGAGCAGTCTGGACGGCCTGTAGGTTGCCATCTTTTGCTGCCTGAATCAGTTGAGCGTTCTTGTCTGATTTGGCAAAAGCCGCAGATATCAGAGAAATGCACACTATCGAAAACAGAATTCGTTTCATAAGATTTTCCCTTTCCATTTACAAAACCACCATCACCGTATTACTCGGCGAACCTTCACCGGATTTATTTAATTTTTGAGTATTTTTTCAAGAAGTTTCGGCAACTGTTCCTGTATTTGCTGCTGTATCTGATTTTGGAGCAGCTTGCCCTTATCAATATCAGGTTTATCGACTGTCCCTATAAGAGGCAGGACGATTCTGGAACTGGTGGTTTGCGGGTCGTCAACTTTTGCTATTTTGAATGCGCTGGTAACGGGCAATGTTACGGTCATATCCAGACTTTTATCAGGCCTGATGACGCCCTTGAAATTAAGCGGTGCGGTTCCAATATCTATCTGCATATCGTCGTACCGCAGAAAGCCATTCTGCAAAACAAACCTGGTCGGATGAATGGTAATCTGCTGGCCGCCAGTATTGACACCGAGCAGGTTAAGTACCTGTATAAGTATCCCCAACAAATTGGAGGACTGCATGGTAACCTTATCTATGGAAATCGTACCAATTACTTCAAGGTCGTTTTTGGTAGCACCTGCTAGCGGTATCGCAAGCTTTTCACAATTGAAACTTGCAAGACCATCCACGTTCATGGTATTTGCAAAAATGGGATTTACGTTTTTCAAAATCATCTGGCTCATGATATCATTGATACGGACATCCTTGACAAGCTGCATTTGACCTGGAGTCTGCAGTAATGTGGGCTTTTTGTTGAAATCTGCCGAACCGCTGAAATTAACCTCTCCGCTGTTAACTTTTGCAGTAAAAGGAGCCACGGTCATAATGCCCTTTTGGACCTGGATATCAACTTCAGTTTGGCCGAAATTCATACCCAAATACTGAGCGCTGTCAAAACCCAGCTTGCCTTTTGTGTTAAGATTGGCCAAAAGCCCATCGGGTTGATTGGCCGGGTACTGACTGCTGAAATTAATCGTGTCTTTTCGTTTGCCGGTCATTTTGAGTCCCTGCGGCAAATATGCCGACACCATACTGCTGACAGCCGCCCAGTCATACTCCAAATCCGCCTGGCCGTTCAGTTTTGTTGTGCCGTTTTGCGTGGCCTGCTCGAAATTGCCGTTTATCTTTATCTGCGGACTTGTCAATTGCAGTTTCTTCACATTGCTGATGGTCTTTTCAATCGGGTTAAATTCAGCATCAAGGGAAAGCACTATCTCGCTCTGCTCGAAAGGCTGCTGCCCGGGGGAAACAAGGCGGAAATTCGTGATTTTTGTCGATTCGGTTACAACATGATACATATTTTTTTCAGATGTTATTACCGCCTGCGATTCGACCAGACCGGCCATTTGCATCTTCGCCGGAAAAGACGCAAACATAACCGCAAATGGCTGAAGCTTGGCCAAATCCAGATTATTTGCAGAAATAGGAAGCCTCATTTCCTTTGCGGCCTTTTTGCTGTCTATCGGAACAACCGCATCTTTTGTGCTGACATGCCCGAAACTTGCGGTTACATCCAATGAACTGACATTAATGACATTTTTGGCCGGCTCGACAACAACGGAGTAATTTATATCCGCATCCGGCTCAAGTACGCCTGGTCCTGATTTGGGAGTTATGGTCAGATTTTTAAAATTCGATGTTCCTGCCAAGGCAATTTTATCCTTGCTGCCGGAGATTTTACCATCGGCTGTCATCTCACCGGCCAGCTTGTATCGACCGATGTCCACAAACTGCCCCAGTTCGGACTGGAGACCTTCCAGGTTAACCTGGGTCTTGTAATTCATCTGCTCGCTGGTTCCGGAACAATTGATTTTTGCAAACGAGGCCGACAAATCTAATTTGTCATATTTAATCCCGCTTTTATCCGATGACATCTGCACCTGGGCTGTAACCGGCTGCGATAGACTGACCGCTTTGCCGTCCACCAGACCCTGCAGGTCCTCAAGATTTGCCTGGCCGGTAATCTTTCTCTGTCCCCCTTCGCTGATTGTCTCGATATTGCCGCTGACCCTGCCCGAAGTTACCGTTGTACCCTGTTTTAGTTTGAAAATTCCCGGCATCTGCGTAAATGCCGAGGCCAGGTCGCATTTGAAATTACCTTTTAGGCTGTAAGGCGAATCCGGCTGCATAAAATCAGCAAAAGATTTAACAGTAACGGGTAAAACGCCGCTGGCCTGTACCTCAAGCCAGTCGCTCTTAACATCCAGCTTGTCAATATTTATCTTATCCTTCTGCGTCTGCAGTTTCATATCGACATCGAGCATGCTGGTTTTCAGACGGTCGCCCTTTGTCCCCGGGATTGCCATATCCAGATCTTTGCCCTTCATTGTGCCGACAAGATTCTCAACCTGTCCGTCCTTGATTTCGCCCTGCATATTGGCGGAAATAATGCCTTTGGCCCCTGCCTCAACACCAGCCAACTCAAAGACAGGCCCCAGCGATGCAATATCCAAATCATTGACCTCGACAGTTACAGTTCCGCTGGTATCCTTCAATTTCCATCCGTCCGATTTGACTTGCCCCTGCGCATGGATAGAGGATTCTTTGCCCTGACCTGCCACATCCATATTCACATCGAAATTTGTTTTCTCGCCGGTTCCGCGAAAGTCAACCTTGGAATTTATCTGCGAAAGCTCCACAGTTCCGGATTTTTTACTGGTTACCTTCACATTGCCGTTATTTACAACGAGGTCAACTTTATTTACAGGCAGACCGGCACTTGTGCCTTTTCCCCCTCCTGTCGCCTGACCTTTGCGGCTTTCCTTTGAACCATCAAGATTTACTTCAATCCGCGGTTCATCCACTACCGTTTTTCCCAGCGACAAACTGCCCATCAAAATGGAACAATACATAGGTTTCGTGGCTATTTGCTTTACTTCAACAGAAGTACTGCCCGCATTATCCTTATAGCTTATACCTGTCACCTTCACGCCCTTGAACCAGCTCATTGACAGGCCGGAAAAATCGGCTTTCCCGCTGACGGAACTGTTGATTTTGGCTAATATGGTTTTTCGCCCCTGTTCGCTTGACACGTATGCCGGAACAAAAATAAACACCAGCAAAATCAAAACGGCCAAAAGTATCAGTACAACTGCCAGTATCCTTTTTCTTGTTTTTCTTTGTGGCTTGTTTTTTCTGTCTTTTTCGTTTTCCATAGCTTTGACCCCCTAAAAGTCAAAATTAAAATTATATGTCAAAACAACTTTTTTCAATACATCAAAAAAGGCCCACAAGGAGCCCGCATATAAATAAACGGCAATAACGCCGCCAAACAAACTATTTCTTTTATATTATATTTATCCTCGTGATGGAAAGCAGTATTAATTTCGCAAAACTCAATGGAGCATTATTTCCTCGGACTTCGCTTTGAGTATCGAGTCTACTTTATCGACATATTTTTTGGTCATTTCATCGAGACGCTTCTTGCCGCTTTCCAAATCGTCTTCCGTTATGATTTTGCCTTTCTCTTCAGTTTCGAGATGCTTGATGGCGTCCCTTCGAAGATTGCGGACATTAATCTTTGTCTGCTCAGCCATCTGCTTGGCTTGTCCGACAATTTGTTTTCTCCTTTCCTCGCTGAGCGGCGGAATACTAAGTCTTATGATTTTGCCGTCAACTATCGGTGCAATGCTCAAGTCGCTGGATTTTATCGCCTTTTCAATCTCTTTTATGCACGCAGGGTCAAACGGCTTAATCACTATCGAATCGGCCTGCGGCGCCGCCAAAGCCGCCAGTTGCTTCAGCAGCGTAGGCGTGCCGTAATAATCCACCTTTATATTCTCAACCAGTGCCGCAGACGCCCTGCCGGTACGAAGGGTTTTGAATTCATCATGCAGGTATTCAACCGTCTTGTTCATTTTGGCATTGTGTTCGGAAACAATTTTGTTTGCAGGCATCTCAAAACCTCCTACATTTTTAACAAATTAACTCAAAACTAACCATTTTAGTGGCAAACGCTGACAAAAATATAATTAAAATAGTCATCCCGACGAAGTCGGGATTCCACAATTTTGCACTTTTAACTTTAATTTTTGAACTCTTAAACTGACCGATGGTCAGTTTAAGAAATTAGTGTCCCTACATCCTCGCCGCAAATGGCCTTTGCGATATTACCTTCTTTGAAAATATTCAATACGATGATTGGTATTTTATTTTCACGGCACAGACTCACTGCCGAATGATCCATTATCCTGAGGTTTTTCTTCAGTACATCCTCATAAGATAATTTTGTAAATAATTCGGCATCAGGATTCTTCGTCGGGTCGTCGCTGTAAACACCGTCAACCTTTGTCGCCTTTATCAACAGGTCCACATTAAGCTCTGCAGCCCTTAAGGCGGCACATGTGTCGGTGGTAAAGAAAGGATTTCCCGTTCCCCCTGCCAGTATCACAACCCTGCCCTTGTCAAAATGGTGAAGCGCTCTTCTGCGAATAAATGGTTCACATATTGCCGAAACTGCTATTGCACTGAGAACTCTCGTGGGCTGCCCAAGTTTCTCTAACATCTCCTGCAGCGCACAGGCGTTGATAATCGTTGCCAGCATCCCCATATAGTCGGCTGTGTTACGCGGTATTTTGCTGACCTCGGAAAAATTTTCACCACGCAGAAAATTGCCCCCGCCCACAACCACGGCCACCTGAGGCCCAATCCGGCATATATTTCTGATTCTTTCGCCGATTGATGCTATCTGCTGGCCGTCAATCCCAAATCCCCCGGGCTTGCAAAAACTTTGCCCTGATACCTTCAACAATACCCGTTCGTATTTGCTCTTTGCCATTGGTTTCCAGTAAATAATTTAGTCAGCGTATCACAGTGGACAACATTAAAAAGCTAAATCGCCGATTTTCACTATTAACCGACACCGAACCGCACAAATTTTGTTATCTTCGCCTGACCGCCGGCCTGCGACAATATCTCCGCAACCGATTTGCTGTCGTCTTTCACGAACGGCTGCGACAAAAGACAATTATCGGTGAAGAATTTGTTAATCTTGCCGTCAACTATCTTATCCACTATGTTTGCTGGCTTGTTTTTAATCTGGGCTGCTGCTATCGATTTTTCCTGTTCGATTATCTCAGCGGAAATCCCGTCTTTATCCAGCGACAACGGTTTTGTTGCGGTAATATGCATCGCAATATCGGCTGCCGTTTTCTTCAAAATATCCGAACCAGCCGTCTTATCGTCACCGGTCTCTATCTGAAGCATTGTGCCAACTTTTTTATTAAAATGAACATATACGCTTATCAGGCCCGGACCACTGAGCTTGTACTTTACATAATCGCCCACCTGAATTTTTTCGCCGGTTTTACTGACAACTTCAGTCAGTACATCGTTGTATGTCTTGCCGTTAATCGATGCTTTCAAAACATTGGCCGCCCCGTCACTTTCCGGGCAGGCCAGTGCATAATCAGCCAGGATATCCGCTGCTGCGATGAAATCATCGCTCTTTGCCACAAAGTCAGTCTCGCAGCAAAGTGTCGCCAATACAGCGACCTTGCCGTCGCTGCCGGTCTTGCTGACAACTAATCCCTCACAAGTCTCACGCTCGGCACGTTTGGACAATGTGGCAAATCCCTTCTTTCTGAGTATCTCAACGGCTTTATTCATATCCCCGTTGGATTCTCCAAGGGCGGCTTTGCAGTCCATCATACCCTGCCCGCTCATTTTCCGCAGTTTCATTACCGTCGCAGCTGAAATCTCCACCATC
>Ga0315294_10004725_pt1 | contig 14894 bp, 10 predicted proteins | sample YL17G13_40_MG_FD_203626 | JGI IMG/M metagenome (GOLD analysis project Ga0315294, IMG submission 203626) | Sediment microbial communities from Yellowstone Lake, YNP, Wyoming, USA - YL17G13_40 | ecosystem: Environmental > Aquatic > Freshwater > Lake > Sediment | place: USA: Wyoming | collected... | reverse complement strand
AGATTCTGGGCCACGTCCGGAACGTTCTCTCGCTTGCCCAGTCCGATGTCCGACGGAGCCAGGTAAATGGCGTGCCCTCCGAGTTGCGTCATGCCGGTCTCGAAAGTCACGCGGGTCCGGAGGGAGGGCTTCTCGAAGATCATAGCCAGGGTCTTGTCCGCGAGCGGCTTCTCGTCCTTGCCCTCCTTGAATTTGCGCTTCATCTCTTTGGCGAACCGGAAGAGGTCGAGGATCTCCTCGCGGGACAGGTCGGCCACTGAAACCAGGTCTTTCTTCATTCGTCCTCCGTCGCTCTCAGCATTCGTTCAACGGGTTATCGTCACTTGACGAGTTCCACCTTGATGTCCTGTTCCATTGTGATGGTCATCGCCACCCCCTTGGGTGGAGTCACCGTCATCGCCGTATTGGACTTGGCTGAGACCTCCACCATCCTCCCCGCCTCGGGGTCCAGATACCACAAGCCCTCCACGGTGCCCTTGCCGCTCATGCTGCCCTGAGGGCCGGCGGTGCCCGTGATTTCAAAGGTGCCGATGGTCTTGATCTTGGCGCAGGTCGCCCCGCCTTTGGGCTCGTACCCCAGGAGAGTGTACTTCGTGGTGATGTGGTTGGAGAGGCTGGCGCCCCCGGAGGCGATGGGGATGGTCTTATCCTGGCTCCAGGACTCTCCGGGCTTTACCGGGTTCTCCGGCAGGGGTGAGTAGAACTGGCTCGCCATCTGGTCCACGTCCATCCCGCTCTGGGACATCCCCCCCAGCTCGTTTAAGCCCGAGACGCTTTCCACCTTACCGGCGGGCGAGGTCACGATCTGGAACGATTTACCCTCCATCTGCTTAGCGACCGTGCCGAGCAAAGCGCCCATCGGGCCGTCGCTGGTCATTCCCACCTTGTCGAAGCGCTGCTCGATCCTCACGCTTCCCGTGGGCAGAACTTCCTGGATGGTGTTGGTCTGCTCGAGATCCATCTTCATCGGGAAGCTCTGGCCCATCATCGTGGACTTCATGTCCATGGTCGTATGGTACTTCAACGTCTCGCCGGGCTTGAACTTGAAACTCAGGACTTTGCCGGCCTCCTGTTTCGCGCATCCGGCTAAAGCGAGAAGGGCCAGGACGAGGACGAGGATACCCCATTGCTTGTAACGCATATTCAGGTTGCCTTCCTTTCTAAAAAGATTTTGTTAGTGAACGCCCCAGGGTTTTCCTCTGGGGTTTACTGCAGCGCCTCCACCTTGACCACCTGGTCTGTGGCGGTTTCTTTGGCATTGCCTTCTTCGTTTTGCGACGTGATCTCGGTTTTGTTTCTCATTTCCAGGGAGAGTAGCCGGCCCTCCTCGAGGGCGAAGAGAAACTCGCCCTCGCCCGTCATTTTTCCCTCAAGCTTTTTTCCTCCCGGGGCTTGCGTGGCTCCCCGGAGTGTGGCCGTGGTTTTCACATGAACCTTGGCGCATTCCTTGCCCTCTCTACGTTCGAACCCTTTTAGGATGTACTTGGCGAAGACATGATTCGTGATATCCATCTGGGGGGAAGGCACGGGGACGGTACGTTCCGCGGTCCAGGAATCTCCGGGTCGTATGGAGGTTGCGGGGAGAGGGGGAAAGACCTGAGAGAACGTTTGGGCCAAGTCTATTCCACCCGGGCTTCCCTGAGCGCCGGAATCGTCAACGCTTCCCACCTCGCCACTTGCCGACACGTTGATGCGCAGGACTTTTCCCTGAAGGCTTCTGGCCAGAAAGGCGGCGGCCAGGCTCTGGGGATCCGAAAGGTGAACTTCGGCGGTGTCGAAGCGGACTTCCACCCAGGCGTTCCCATCCGGGGAGACCTCCTGAACGCGATGGGTCTCCTCCAGGAGGATCTGGGTCCCCGCTCCATTGGAGGAGGACATCGTGAGGGTGGTGCGGTAGCGTTGCACGCCTTCGGTGGAGAAGACGTAACGCAAGAGCCTGGCTTCCTTCTTGGCACAGCCGGAGTTGAAAACAAACAGGACGAAGAGGGGTAATATTATGGTAAAAACTCTCCCGACGAGATAGGAGTAATGTAGGAGTAAAGTAGGAGTAAAATAGGAGTAAGGCGGTCGGTAGGCCCTCCCGCAAGCCTCCTGCTGAACTCCCATTGCCTTCCTCACAAGATATACCGGCTCAGGTCCTGATCTTGGACGATCCCGGACAGGCGCTCCTGGACCTCCTCCGGGGTTATCCTGACCTTCTTGTATTTCCCCTCGGAGGCGGAGAACAAGATGTCTTCCAGAAGAGTAGTCATCACTGTGTGCAGACGCCTGGCCCCGATGTTCTCGGTCCGCTCGTTGACCAGGGCCGCGGTATTTGCAATCTCGTGGATAGCCTCGGGAGTGAATTCGATGCTGACCCCCTCGGTGGAAAGCAAGGCGGTGTACTGTTTTAGAAGGGCATTCTGGGGCTCGGTCAGGATGCGCACGAAATCCTCAGCGCTAAGAGGATCAAGCTCCACGCGGATCGGGAACCGACCCTGCATTTCGGGAATCAGATCCGAGGGCTTGGAGACATGGAAGGCTCCGGCGGCGATGAACAGGATGTGGTCGGTCTTGACCAAACCGTACTTGGTCATTACGCTGCTCCCCTCCACGACCGGTAGGAGGTCGCGTTGAACGCCCTCGCGGGACACGTCTGGTCCGGTCTGGGACCTCTCTCCGGCGATCTTGTCCAGCTCGTCCAGGAACACGATGCCGGACTCCTGGATCCTGGCAATTGCCTCGGAGAGGACAGCGTCCATATCCACGAGCTTCTGGGCCTCCTCCTGGACCAGGATTTTGCGAGCTTCAGCAAGAGGCATTTTCCGGCGCTTGGTGCGCTTGGGGAACATGTTGCCCAGCATCTCTTGGAGGTTCATGTCCAGCTCCTCGACTCCGGCCGGGGTGAAGACCTCGGCTACAAAGGGGAGGGTCCGTTGCTGAACTGCCAGTTCCACAGAGCGGGAGTCTAACTTTCCCTCTTTGAGTTGGGCTCGGAGCTTCTCTCGGGTCTCCCTTTGCTTATCCTCCCAATCCGGAGTGGCCTCCTCCAAACGCTTTCTCGCACTGGCAGGCAGAGGGGGAAGAAGAAGGTCGAGGAGCCTTTCCTCGGCGGCCTCCTCAGCTTTATCCTGCACCTCCCGAGTTTTCTCGGAGCGGACCATGTTCACGGCCAGCTCGGTCAGGTCCCGGATGATGCCCTCCACATCCCGCCCCACATATCCGACTTCGGTGAACTTGGAGGCCTCGACCTTTATAAACGGGGCATTGGCCAGCTTGGCCAGCCGCCTGGCGATCTCGGTCTTGCCCACTCCCGTGGGTCCGATGAGAATGATGTTGTTGGGCATGATCTCTTGGCGTAGATCCTCAGGCACCCTCTGCCTCCTCCAGCGGTTGCGCAGGGCGATGGCCACGGCCCGCTTGGCCTTGTCCTGGCCGACGATGTACTTGTCCAGCTCTCGGACAATTTCCCTGGGAGTCAGGTCGGGCATAAAACTTTGGGGTTGCGCGGGGTGGGTTGGAGGGTCAGGGCCAACAGTTCCTTCGCTTTCTCGGTCACCTCATCTGCCGTAATTGCCTTCATGCAGTCTAGGGGTTCGCAGACGTCCAGATGGCAGGGCCAGCAGGAGGGAGGCCGGTGAATGGCGACCTGTTTATCGTTTAACGGGTAAGGAAACCAAGCTTTGGGGTCGCCGGGACCGTACAAAGCCAGAGTCGGCCTGCCGAGGGCGCAGGCGATGTGCAAGGGACCGGCATCGTTGGTGATAAACAAGTCGCACTCCGAGAGCAAGGCAGTCAGCTGCCGTATAGTCAGGCCTTCGGCCACATGGGGTTTGCCCCTCATGGCTTGGAGCACCTCTGAAGTCATGCCCTGTTCGTTTGGACCACAGAGGAGGACGGTGCTTGCTTTCAAGTCGCGTTGAAGTCTTGTGGCAACCTGCGCGAACCTTTCCGGAAGCCAGCACTTGGCCGGCCAGGAGGCCCCGGGATGAATGACGATCAGGGGATGAAAGGAAAGGCGGTTGTCAGCCAAGAAGGATCGAACCTCATCTTTCTCTTCATCGGATACGAAGACTTCCGTCTGGAGATCGGCTTCGGAAGGGTCCAAGCCCAAGGCCCTTAGGAACTCGAGATGGGCCTCTATTTGATGGTGAAGGCCATCGGGCTCGGGAACGAGGTGAGTGTAGTAGGCCCTCCTTCCGCGGCGGGCAGGGCCAAGGCGGTATTTTGCGCCTGTAAGAAGCGAGAGCAAGCCGCTGCGCGGGTTCCCCAGAAGGTCTATCACCAAGTCGAAATTTCCCTCCCTAAGCCTCTTGATGAAACCCGCATGGGCAAAGGCCCGACGGGTGAGGGGAAGCGAGGCGATTTCCTTCCGTTCCAGAGAGATTATTTCTTTAAGGTGTGGGTTGTTCTTAAGGATCTCACCGAAAGGCTTCTCAGCGAGATAAGCGACGTAAGCCTCGGGAAAGGCCCGGTGAACCTCGCGGATGAGGGGTGTGGTAAGAACCACATCTCCGAGGAAACGAAGACGGGTGATGAGGATGCGGGATATATCTCGGGAGGGGATAGCGGCCACTACAGTTCTTCTACGACGATTTCATGGTTGGTATAAACGCAAATGTCGGCTGCGATCTGGATGGCTCGCCTCACGATTCCCGGGGCATCCAGGTCGGAGTATTCCTTGAGGGCGCGGGCTGCAGCCAGGGCGTAAGGACCTCCGGAACCGATGGCCACGATGCCGTCCTCGGGCTCGACCACGTCCCCGGCGCCGGAGAGGATGTAGGAATGTTCCTTGTCCACCACAGCAAGAAGGGCTTCTAACCGCCTCAGGACCTTGTCGGAGCGCCAGTCCTTGGCGAACTCCACCACGGCCCGGGAAAGGTTGCCACGGTATTCCTCCATCTTGACCTCCAGCCGCTCGAACAGGGAGAAGGCATCCGCGGTGGTTCCGGCGAAGCCGATGAGGGCTTTGTCGTCCTTCAGGCGGCGGATCTTGTTGGCACCGTGCTTCACGATGGTCTCGTGAAGCGTGACCTGGCCGTCGCCCCCCAGGGAAACCTTTCCCTTGTGGCGGAGGCCGAGGATGGTCGTGGAACGAATAAGACGGGGATCATAGTTCATAACGTTCACTCCTCATTTCCGGAGCGGGGATGGGCCTGGTCATAGACTTTCCTTAAGCGATCCATGGCGACATGGGTATAGATCTGAGTCGTGGACAGCCGGGAATGACCCAGGAGCTCTTTGACCGCCCTGAGGTCCGCGCCGCGATTCAGGAGATGAGTGGCGAAGGTGTGGCGCAGGACATGAGGGCTGGCTTTGGTGGCCTGCGTCACCCGCCGGATGTTTCGCTTGACCAGGGTGCGGAGGCCGGCAGTGGTGAGGCGGCGGCCGGATTTGGAAAGGAATAAAGGATCGGGATATCGGCTCTCGGATCTCGGTAGTCGAGAGACGAGATGGGCCTCCAGGGCCCTGACGGCATACATGCCGAGGGGGACGATGCGCTGCTTGCGCCCTTTACCCGAGACTTTGAGCGCAGAGCCCTTGAGGTCCACATCGCTCAGGTTCAGGTTAACCAGCTCCGAGGCGCGAAGGCCCCCGCCATAGAGCAACTCCAGGATGGCCCGGTCTCGCACCGCCGCTTCGGGGCCAGAGGCCGGAGCAGACATGAGAGCTTGAGCATCCATCTCGTTCAAGAACCCGGGAACACGACGGGTGCGTTTGGGTAGCTTGAGGCCGATGGCGGGATTTGATGTGATGACCTCCTCGCGGCAGAGGTATTTGAACAACGTGCGCAGGGCCGAGGCCTTGCGGGCGATGGAGACCGGGTCCGTGCCGTGCCGGAGCAGGTTTGAAAGGAAGCCGCGGAGCCGGCCTCTGTCTATTTCCCCGGGAGATGCCGGGACTTTTCCTTCCTGGGTAACGAAGTCCAGGAACTGGGCCAGGTCGCCCTGATAAGCCCGGAGGGTCTCGGGAGACAGATTGCGCTCGTTCTTAAGGTGGAAGAGGAACCGGGAAATCGCGGTTTGCATGGGTTCGTTGAATGGTCCACCGGGATCCAGACAGATGTTTAATGATACTCGGAAACGGCTTAAAAGTCAAGGGTCCAGTCCAGCCCCCTTTTTGTGAAATATACAAAGTTCCTCTTGTAGTCTGCATTTTGGCATGTTACAGGTGATTTAATCTATACCTTTGATCAGCAATCCCTTTAAAAATATCCCCAAAGTCAGGGGGGTGGGTGTACTGTGGGTGTTTGATGGGTGTTCAATGGGTGCACTCTGGGCCCCCAAAATGAGGGTTGGGGTGGCCCATAGGTGGCCCACCCTCTCTTTATTGGGTGACCCACCCCATCTTTTTTCATCTTTTGCTTGTTCCTCGTAACTCCTGTAAGGTGGCCCTAATTACGCGAAAAGTGGCCTTTTGGCCCCTTTTGCTGTGTTATTATGTTTCCTTCGCGGTCGGTATCTTTATCAGGGTTCTACGTCGAAGAGGCCCTGATTTTAGGGCCTCTTAAACCCTGGAAATATTGAAAAAGGAGTTTTTGAAAAATCTTGTTGACAAAACTCGGTCATTTAAGGTAAAATATCAGGTATTGGTATATAGCTTTTAACCTCAAATCGGTAGGAGGTACGAAATGAAGGTTTGGACAGTTTTGAGCATTGGTCTGGTGGTGGTTCTCGTTGCCAGCCTCGGATGGACAACCAGTCTGTCCCGCCCAGGGACTTCCGGCTTACTCCCTGTGCGCGGAGGAGCAGGAATAGACTCCACCGGAGGGCCCGATCCTTACGGTTATACCTGGAGAGATACGATCCAGCAGGGTCTCTGGATTGCCCCGGACACCATGACCTGGACCCGGGTCACGGGCCTGGGCGACGACAACTTCGCGGGCCCGTTTCCGATCGGATTCGAGTTCCCCTACTACTGGTACCGGGCGACGACCTTCGGGGTGGGCTCGAACGGGTACATCAACTTCGGCGAGCCGGGCCTGAACGCCGCGGCCTTCGACACGATCCCGGATCCGCTGCACGTGAACGACCTCTTAGCGATCTACGAGTCCGACCTGGACTTCAGCGGCCGCACGGGGTACCAGAACCCCGGACGCTGCTGGTTCAAGACGAACAACCGGGACAGCCTGGTCGTGGCCTTCGTCAACGTCCCCCATTGGTACAGCGCCCGCCCATCGGGCAGGAACAGCTTCGAGGTCATCCTGTCCAAGCTGGATTCCACGATCACCTTCGTGTACGACACGGTCACGGCGCCCTCCAGCGATGACCGCGTGGTGGGTATCGAGAACAACGCGGGGATATTAGGGCTGATGCGTTATTACCCAAGCAGGGGAAGGATTCCGCCGCGGTACTGGATGGTCAGGTTCACGCCGCCCGCTTCGACCAACTACCAAGCCATGGATACCGGGCCGGTTGATATGATGAATACCGGGACCCACGGGTTCTTCAGAATGCAGGCCGAGACCCTCACCCTCTGGAGCACGGTCAAGAACCAGGGCAACGTCCCCATCCCGGCACCGTACGATGTCTATTTCCGGGTCGAGGATTCGATCCAGACCGTGGTGAGGGAGACGCTGGTCACGGCTCCGCCCTCGGTCCCGAACCAGGTGGACACCCTTCAGTTGGGCCTCTGGGTTCCGCCGTCGACCGGGAACTACAACTTCATGCTTCGGACTCTGCTCAGCGACAGCAACTTCTTCAACAACAGCAAGTTCGCGGAGTTCTGGTCGGTAGATGAACCCCCGCTCCTGAGGTATGACTTAAATGTGGGGGCAGGGTATTCCTGGTCGGGGAATTACGGGGGGTTCGGGAACAAGTTCACACCCCCGGAGTATCCCATCAAGGTGGATACGACCCTGCTCTACATTCGTCCAGGAACCCAGCGCTTCATTTCCGCGATCTACGATGCCTCGGGATCCGGCGGCTCCCCAGGTAACCTGCTCGGGAAGACCGACACGGTTCCCTCACCGTCCAGCGCAGGGTGGATTGCCCTGGATCAGACAGCTAAAGACATCGTGGTCACCTCCGGGGCCTTCTTCGTGGCCTGGCACCAGGACACGACCTCTCCCCCGACCATCGGCACGGACTCAGTCCTTCCCATCTCCCGGAACGCCTGGGAGTTCACCGGGGTCTGGGCTCCCTGGCGGGAGAGCAACCGGGACCTGATGATCCGGGTGAAGGCGCACAAGACCGTGGTGGGCGTGGAATCAGGCGAAGGTTTTGTCGGTAACGCCGGAAGGGTTTCCTTCGCTGCGGTCCGTCCAAACCCGGGGAGGTCCTCGGCCACCTTATCCTTCAGCCTTCCGAGGGAGGGGAAGGTCAGGCTGGCGGTCTACGACCTCAAGGGGGCTTTGGTGCGGACCCTGCTGGAGGAGAAACGTTCCGCGGGAAACCATCATATTGACTGGGACGGACGCGATGCCCAGGGGCGTTCCGTAGCCTCGGGGGTCTACTTCTACCGGTTGGAGGCCCTGGGGATGAGCCGGACCCAGAAAGGTCTGCTCCTCCGGTAAACAACCAGCCGTCGCCTGGGCGAACCTCTCCCAGGCGACGGGATCATTTCCTGAAAATATCCAATTGACAAAATCGGGTTTTTCTGATATAATATTGTATTGGAGAAAGGTGGGAAAGGAGGTGGTAGGGAAAAGCGTTCGATTCGCCGGGCTTCCTTAATGTTTTAGCCAACGATTTTAGGAAAGGAGTGAGCAAGCGAAACATGAGGACAGCAACGTGGGCAGTTGTGCTTTTGGCCCTGGGGGCTCTCGGGGGGACCGCCTTCGGGTCGCACCCCCAGGAAGCCAGTTCATACATCACAGCCGGGCCGGTGGTTCAGGGGATACCTCAGCTTCCGGAGAACTGGGCGATCCTGTCCTACAACGGGTTCGTGTTCGACACCCGTGTTGGAGAGCCGGCTCTGCCAGCTGGACTCCGGATCGAGTCTTACCCCAAGGGGACGGCGGGGTATTACTTAGTGACCTTCCAAGTTCCGATCACCGAGGCGGTGCGTCAGGAGGTGGCGTTTGCCGGGGCGAAGTTCCTGTACTACATGCCCTACAACTCGTTCCTGGTCGCGATGGACGAGGCTGCGAAGGCCCGGATGGAGTCCTCCCCGGCGGTGAGCTGGGTGGGGATCTTCCAGCCGGCGTATAAGGTAGCCTACTGGTTCGAGGGGCTCTCCGGCACGCGGGATGTGTGGGTTCAGCTCTTCCAGCAGGAGGACATCAACCTTGTAGCAAACAAGCTGCGGGGGATGGGGCTGGGATCGGTTTCGATCGATGCCGACGGGATGTTCAAAATCATGAAAGTCCGGATGGATGTCGGCTCGGTAGGGAGGATCGCGGCCCTGCGCGAGGTGGCCTGGATCGAGCCCTGGCCGGAATACAAGTTAGTGAACGCGCTCGCGCAATGGACCACGCAGACCTTCTTCCCGGGATTCAGGAGGCTCTGGGACAAGGGCATTGACGGGACCGGGGAGACGGTGAGCACCGGGGATTCCGGGATCCAGCCGCTCAACCGCTTCTTCTGGGACCCTGCTGGTGGCAACCCGACCACTTGGGGCGATTTTCCCACCCACCGCAAGATCATCGCCTACAAGCAAGGGTCGAGCATGGCGGTGTTCAATGATGGGTCCGGGGCGAGCTGGCACGGGACGCACACCGCAGGGACGATCTGCGGGGACGATGCACCTCCCGGGGGGATCGACCCGAACGACGGGATGCCGCTTAAAGCCAAGATGTACTTCATCGACATCGGGGACAACACCTCGAACTCGGTCTATCCGCCCGCGGATATGTACAACGTGATGTACGGGCAGGCCTACACCGGGAATGCGGGCGGCGCGGCCCGTATCTCGAGCCAGTCCTGGGGCGGCGGCACGACCTACAACAGCAACTCGGCGCAGACGGACCAGTTCATGTTCGACAAGCAGGATATGCTGGTGTTCATTTCGGCGGGGAACAGCGGTCCTGGCGGCGGCACGATCGGGGCGCCGGGGACGGCCAAGGACATCGTGACGGCCGGGGCCTGCGGCGACGGGTTTGCGGGCACGAGCCTGGCCGGGTTCTCGAGCCGGGGACCGTCTCCTCTAAATCGGAGAAAGCCGACGATCGTCGGGCCGGGGGTGGGCTTGATGTCGGCCTACGGCGGGGCGAATATCGGGGTCCGTCAGATGAGCGGGACCTCGATGGCTTCGCCGTGCTTGGCCGGGACCGGGGCCCTGGTGCGGGGCTACTTCCGCAAGGGGTTCTATCCCACCGGGGACAGCGTTCCAGCGAACCGCTGGAGCTATGTCTCGGCGGCCCTGGTCAAGGCGGTGATGGTCAACTCGGCGATGAACGACATGCAGGGCTACACGATCCCGGACAACAACGTGGGCTGGGGCCGGGTGTGCCTGGATAACACGTTGTACTTTGCCGGGGAGGGGCGGAAGTTAACGGTGTGGGATGACACCACGGGTTTGAACACCGGAGGGTTCCGGGACTTCACGGTGAACGTGAACACGGATGCCGAGCCTTTGAAGATCACGATGGTGTTTACGGACTATCCCGGCGCGGCCGGGGCGCCCGACCCGACGGTGAATAAGATGGACCTGAGAGTCACGGCGCCCGGGGGGACGCAGTATCTCGGAAACGTGTTCTCGGGCGGGTGGTCCACGACCGGCGGGACGGCGGATGCTAACAATACCGAGGAGTGCGTGTACATCCGCCAGCCGGCGTTAGGGCAGTGGACGGTCCGGGTGACCGGGACCGATGTGGCACAGCGGGGGATCCATCCCGGGCAGTCCTATGCGCTGGTGGTCTCCGGCGGGCTGGGGACGGCCGGGGCACAGGTGCTCTCGCTCCGGAAGAACGTGGTCATCGACAACTACGTCGGGTCCAACGGCAACAACAACGGACGGGTGGACATCGGGGAGACCGTGGGCTTCGTGGATACGATCTACAACGGCGGGGGAGCGGCGGTGAACGGGGTCGTGGCAACCCTGCGCTGCGCGGACCCGCTGGTGATGTTCAACCGCGGAGACACGATCGCCAACTTGGGGAACATGTCGGTCGGGGCCACGGCGAACAACGGGGCGGCGCCGTTCAAGTTAGTGGTGCGAGGAATCCCCCGGTTTGTGACGTTCACGTTGCATCTCGTGGGGACCTTTGCCAACGACATGCCCTACACCGAGGACATCTCATTCCCGGTGAGGGTCGGCATTGCCGATAACGAAGCCATCGGCGGGTGGACGCCGAGGGTCCGTGCGGATTCGTCCATGATCTACGGGCTGGCCTATGACGGGGCGAACCTGTGGGCCTCGGAATGGATCAACGGCAGGATCTACAAGCTCAGCACCACCACCCTGGACACGGTGCCGGGAGGCTTCCAGGGGCCCACGGCAACTCAGCTCACGGACCTTGCCTGGGACTGGGGGGACAACCTCCTCTGGGTGCATTCTCAAAACACCCACATCGTGTACAAGGTCAGAACCACCAACGGGGCGATCGTCCGCCAGTTCGCTTCGCGGGCCACGGCCTATGCGATCGGATTAGCCCTGCGCGGGGATTGGACCGGCGGCCGAAGAGACACCATCTGGGAGGGCGACCGCGGGGTAGCCCTGACGGACCCGAAGATCATGTACAAGTGCGACTCCTTAGGGAACCTTGTCCAGTCGTTCACCTTGGCGGGCGCGCTGGCCGCGCCGTACGGATTGCGCTGCCTGGCTGCTGAGCCGCGGGGGATTCCTTACCAGCTCGGAGGGACGCTGTTGAGTGTGATCACGGACTTCAGCGCTCCTGGGCCTGACCTGCTTGCGGCGCACGTCTATGAGATCCGGCAGTCGGGGGCCGCCGTAGACACGGTGCCGTCTGCAGGGACGTACCACCACTTCGTCTGCGGGTGGAACCTCCGTGGGATCGAACGGGATTCCTCGGACTGGAACTACTGGGTCACGGCGTTCAACAACGCGGCGCTCTCCAACATCTACAAGATCAGGGGATTCTACACCAAGCCGCTGCCGCCTTCCGGGGCAGAACTCGGGCCGGTTGCCCTGCCCACGGCGTTCGCGCTGGGACAGAGCTACCCCAACCCGATGGTCGGCGGGGCCACGATCAAGTATGCCCTGCCGCGGGATGTGCCGGTCTCGTTCAAGGTCTACAACGTTTCCGGCCAGCTCGTGAAAACGCTGGTCTCAGGGACCGAGAAAGCAGGATACAAACAGGTCTCCTGGGACGGGAAGTCGAACGGCGGACACAAGGTCGGCGCCGGTGTGTACTTCTACCGGTTCCAGGCCGGAGACTTCACGGCGACCAAAAAGCTCGTCGTCGTGAGGTAAGTAACCCAAACCTTTCACCCAGGCGGCCCTCTTTTAGAGAGCCGCCTGGCTCTTTTATGAGGCTTGACACACCGGTGAGAATTGGGCTATACTATTAAGTCTTAATCCCTTTCTTATATCTCACAGAGGGCAATGAAAGAAGACTGGCATGTTGAGAGATACGACCCCTCCGGGATGAGGCGGCTCCTGGAGGATTTTCCGCAACAGTGCGAGGAGGCCATCGCCATCGGACGAAAGGCCAAAGTCCGCTTCCCCAGGCCTTCCCGGATAGTGGTCACGGGTCTGGGAGGGTCGGCGATCGGGGGAGACCTTCTGAGGTCGTACCTTGCCGGGGAGTCTGCGGTTCCCATCTTCGTGAACCGTTCCTATGAGCTGCCGGATTTCGTGGGGAAGGACACCCTCGTCATCGCCAACAGCTACTCCGGGAACACCGAGGAAACGCTGTCGGCGTATCGAGACGCGAAGAAGAGAGGGGCGAAGGTCATCGTCCTCTCGACGGGGGGTCAATTGGCCGAGCAGGCCAAGAGGAACCGCGACTCCTGGGTGGTTATCCCCTCCGGGCTGCCTCATCCTCCCAGGGCGGCTTTAGGGTACTCGTTTTTCCCGATGCTCCTCCTGATGATGAAAAACGGCATCGCCAGGGAACGCCAGGGCGAACTGAAGGAAACCGTGAGCCTCCTGTCGCGCCTCCGGAATCGGTACTCCCTGGAAAGCCCCCTATCCGGGAACCATGCGAAGCGAATCGCCAGGGCCCTTCACGGGAAGCTGGCTATTCTCTACTCCGCATCCGAAAGGTTTGACGCCGTGACCCTGAGGTGGCGGAACCAGCTGAACGAGAACGCCAAGACCCTGGCCTATTCCCACCTCCTGCCGGAGATGAACCACAACGAGATCGTGGGCTGGGAGGCGCTGAAGCCGATCATGAACAAGGCGTATGTCCTCGTGCTCCGGGACCGGGGAGACCATCCCAGGGTGCAGTACCGGATGGAGATCACGAAGGGCCTGATCGCACCCCAGGCGGCGGGGTATGAGGAGGTCTGGAGCGAGGGCGAGTCGCTTCTGGCAAGGATCTTCTCGCTTATCTGCCTGGGCGACTGGGCAAGCTTCTATGTGGCGATGCTCAACGGGGTGGACCCGATGCCGGTCAAGAAGATAGACTTCCTGAAAGCAAAGCTGGCGGAGAGAAGGTAGGCAGCTGAAATGAAGGTCGTTGTTCCGGTGGCTGGAGAGGGAACGAGGCTCAGGCCCCATACCCATACGGCCCCCAAGGTGCTCCTGCACGTGGCAGGAAAGCCCATCCTGGGACACATCCTGGACGAGATCGCGGGTCTCAAGCCCGAGGAGGTCATCCTGGTTGTAGGGCACTTGGGTGAGAAAATCCAGGAGTACGTGAGCAAGCACTACTCCTTTAAGGCCCGTTATGTGCAGCAGCACGAACGGAAGGGATTGGGCCATGCGGTCTCCCTGGCGAGGCCCCATGTGGACCCCCAGGAACCGGTCCTGATCATCCTGGGAGATACCGTTTTCCGGGCGCCCTTCAAGGACATCCTCTCGGCCAAGGAAAGCCTGTTGGGGGTCAAAGAAGTGGACGACCCCCGGCGGTTCGGGGTGGTGGAGGTCAAGAACGGGTACGTCTCGCGCCTGGAGGAAAAGCCGGCCTGGCCGGCCTCCAATCTGGTCATCGTGGGCATCTACTACCTGGCGAGGCCGGGGCTGCTCTTCGAGTGCCTGGATGAGATCATGGAAAAGGGGGTCAAGGTCAAGGGCGAGTTCCAGCTCACGGACGCCCTGGAGCGAATGATCCAACGGGGGGAGAAGATGAGACTCTTCCCGATCGACGACTGGTTCGACTGCGGCAAGGTGGAGACCCTGTTGCACACGAATCGGGAATTGCTGAAGCGGAAGGCATCCACGTACACCTTGAAAAATTCGATCGTCATCCCGCCGGTGTTCATCGCCAACCCGGAGAGGATCGAGCACTCGGTCATCGGACCGTTCGCTTCCATCGCCGAAGGCGCGACCGTGAAGCGGGCCATCCTGAAGGACACCATCGTCAGCGAGAACGCGATTGTGGAAGATATCGCCCTGCATAATTCCCTGATCGGTGAGAACGCGGTGGTGAAGGGTAGCTTCCGCACCCTGAACGTGGGCGATTCCTCCGAGGTTGATCTGGGATAAACAACACCTAAGAAGGAGTTTGAAAGAATGCCTGAAAGCCGACTGTTCACCTCGGAGAGCGTGACCGAGGGACACCCGGACAAAATCTGCGACCAGATCTCGGACGGGATCCTGGACGCCATCCTGGACAAGGACCCCAACGGCCGGGTGGCCTGCGAGACCCTGGTCACGACTGGCCTGGTGCTGGTGGCCGGGGAGATCTCGACTTCCTGCTATGTGGACATCACCAAGATCGTGCGCAAGACGATCCAGGAGATCGGTTACGTGAACTCCAAGGAGGGCTTCGACTACGAGACCTGCGCCGTGGTCACTGCGATCCAGGAGCAGTCCGGGGATATAGCCCAGGGCGTGGACATCGGCGGGGCCGGGGACCAGGGCCTGATGTTCGGGTACGCCACGCGAGAGACGCCGGAACTGATGCC